>Ga0209737_10002407_pt1 | contig 13115 bp, 9 predicted proteins | sample TergutCu122P3_FD_187284 | JGI IMG/M metagenome (GOLD analysis project Ga0209737, IMG submission 187284) | Cubitermes ugandensis P3 segment gut microbial communities from Kakamega Forest, Kenya - Cu122 P3 (SPAdes) (version 2) | ecosystem: Host-associated > Arthropoda: Insects > Digestive system >... | reverse complement strand
GATGGCAGATGCTGCCCTGGTAGGAATGCCATCTGTTGGCAAATCATCGTTGATAGCTAGGATGAGCGCCGCGCGTCCAAAGATTGCTGATTATCCCTTCACGACCTTAATTCCAAACCTTGGAATGGTGTATACCGATGAACATAGTTTTGTGGTAGCAGACATTCCCGGGCTCATCGAGGGTGCTGCTGAAGGCAAAGGCCTCGGCCATGAGTTCTTGAGACATATCGAGCGAACCGCACTTATTCTGCATGTCATAGATGCAACGGGAAGCTGGGAAAGCCGCGACCCAGTTGAGGACTTTAAGACGATAAACCTTGAGCTCAAACGATATGCTGAAGAGCTTATACTCCGCCCCCAGATCGTGGTTATCAATAAGATAGATGTAGAAGGCACTCAGGAGAACATCAGGCGAATCAGGGAGTATGTGCAGCAGCAGGCGCTTGAAGCAGCTGGTGGCAACGAGTTCTCAAAAGACTTCACGATTCCCGAAATACATTGCGTATCTGCGATCACCGGTGAGGGCTTGGACAGTCTTATTGCGGCGACTGCTCAGAAGGTGTTTGATCTCAGGAGTGCCAGCGCACAACCGAGAATCGTTTCGTACGACCAGGTTTGGGAGGAGAAACGTATAAACAGGGATCGACACTTTGAGGTGCGAGCATTAGGTGGAGGCGTGTTCAGTGTTGAGGGCAAAGCGGTTGAGCGCATGGTTATACAAACAGAGTGGGACAATGAAGAAGCCATCGCCTTCCTGCAGGGCAGACTTGAGAAAATCGGTGTGGAAAAGGCGCTTGTTGAGGCTGGGGCACAAAACGGAAACGAAATCAGAATCCTTAACAGAGCCTTTGCCTTTGAGAGAACAGCCTGTGCATCGGGGAGTTCAGCAGCCACAATACTCGACGAAATCAGAGCTAAGGGAACAGAAGCCAAGGGAAGGGGAGACGAAGGAAGGGGAGCCAAGGGAAGCGGAGACGAAGGAAGGGGAGCCAAGGGAAGTGAAGACGAAGGAAGGGGAGACGATGAAATCGACTGAACAAGGGCAGGCCAGACGCATCGTTGTTAAGATAGGCTCGTCAACACTGACCGACGAACAGGGTAAGGTTGATGTCGCATTTATCGACCAGCTTGCTGCTCAGGTCAACACGCTGATGGAGCAGGGTAAAGAAATCATCATCGTGACTTCTGCGGCCATATCGGCAGGCCTGCAGGCCCTGGGGATGCCACCCAAGAGACCGGACAGCATCCCACTGCTACAGGCTGCTGCAGCGGTTGGGCAATTGGAACTCTGCAAAGTGTATTCAGCATGCTTTGAGTGCAGGGGCATAAAGGTTGGGCAGATACTACTCACGCGTTTTGAGATAGAGCATCGAGTGTCCTATCTGCATGCACGCGATACCATAGAAAAGCTCATGGAGCTTGGTGTGGTGCCGCTGATTAACGAGAATGACACCGTGGCTGTTGACGAGATTCGTTTTGGAGACAACGATGCCCTGGCAGCACAGGTCGCCATGTTGATAAAGGCGGATCTGTGCATACTTCTCAGCGATATCGAAGGCCTATATACTGCCGACCCACGTATCGATGAAGATGCCGAGCTGCTTGAGACTGTTGGCTCTTTCACGAAGGAGATTGTTAGAGCCGCAGGTGAGGCAGGGAGTGTACGCGGTAGTGGTGGCATGATCACCAAGATCGAAGCCGCTCGTATCTTGATGGCAGCAGGTATTCCGATGGTTATCTGTGAGGGGCACGTACCCAACGTGGTTGTCGATGTGGCTTCAGGGAAACTGATTGGCACCAGATTCCTGCAGGATTCCGACAGGCATCATACGGGGGCGCGCAAGCTGTGGGTCGCACTGAGCGGTACCGTGAAGGGTGGCATCTTTGTTGACGAGGGAGCAACTGTTGCGCTCAGACAACAGGGAGGCTCGCTGTTATCTGTGGGAGTCAAGCGTGTTGAGGGTAGCTTCGAGGCTGGCCAGGCGGTGAGCATACATGCGCCGGATGGGTTTTTAATTGGCAGGGGGATAAGCAATTATTCCTCCACAGAGCTCAGGCTTGCAGCTGGCTTGAAGAGTGCAGAGATTGCATCCAACGAACAGCTCAGGCACCTGGCAAACACTGAGCTTATCCACAGAGACCATATGGTGGTCTTTTAGAGAACTATTTGGGAAGTCAGATATACTATGTACAGCACCTGTGTCATTCAGAGCAACGATGTCATTCTGAGCAACGCGAAGAATCTTAACGATGACTTCCAACATGATTCTTCTGGCAAAAGCCCTCAGAATGACCAAGGTGCGAACATGACACAACCAGTTAGGACGGAGAGCAAGCAATGGGCGAGGTATTAGAAAAAGCGACACAGGCACGAGCGGCTGCTCAAAAGCTTGCAAAAACTGATGCCACAACAAGAAACAAGGCCTTGGAAGCCATGGCTCAGGCTCTTGAGAACAATGCAGAGTATCTCATTGCTGAAAACGCCAAAGATGTTGAAGCAGCGCGTGCGAAAGGCACCGAAGAGCCTCTGATTGACCGGTTGCTTCTTAACGAGGCACGCATCAAGGGCATTGCCGATGCCCTGAGGATTCTGGCAAAGGAAAACGACCCTCTGGGAAAGATAGTTTCTGGACGCACTCTGTATAACGGTATCAAGATGCGCCAGGTAACCGTACCATTGGGCGTGGTGGCAATGATTTACGAGGCGAGGCCTAATGTTACGGCAGATGCTGCCGGGCTGACCCTCAAGACAGGGAATGCCTGTATCCTTCGTGGAGGCTCAATGGCAAATCACTCAAACCTCTCGATGACGAAGGTTTTGTATGAGGCAGGTATTGAGGCTGGTTTGCCAGAATTCTGGCTTCAATCCATCGAGACCACAGACCGCGTGGCTACAACCGAGCTCATGCATCTTCATGGGATGATTGACGTACTCATCCCACGCGGCTCAGCCTCTCTTATCCGCACCACGGTTGAAAATTCCCGGGTACCTGTCATTGAGACCGGTGAGGGCAACTGTCACCTCTACATCCATGAGGCAGCCGATCAGGCCATTGTGCTGCCCATCGCGGTTAACGCCAAGATACAACGGCCTGGAGTTTGCAATGCCATCGAAACCATCCTCATCGACGAAGCAGTTGCCCCTCTGTATATTCCTCAGCTGCTTGAGACACTGGCTTCATACAATGTGAAGTTTCATGTTGACGATGCGGTGTTTGCTCTGGCTTTGCAGTTGAGCGATGAGGTGACCAGCAGACTAAACAGGGCAACCGAGGATGATTGGGGAACAGAATACCTCAACCTGGAAATTGCCATAAAATGTGTGAAGGGCATCGATGAGGCCATCGAGCACATCAACAGGTATGGAACGCATCACTCCGATTCGATACTGAGCAAGGACATTGCGGTGGTCGCACGCTTCTTAAACGAGGTTGATTCTGCGGCTGTATACGCCAACGCCTCAACGAGGTTTACCGATGGGGGAGAATTTGGACTGGGAGCAGAGATTGGGATATCCACCCAGAAACTTCATGCGAGAGGCCCCATGGGGCTTGATGCATTAACCTCCACAAAGTATGTGCTTGAGGGGAGTGGGCAGATACGTTGAGCTCTGATACTGCAACAGAGTTTTCGGATAAGGCGCAGCAGGTCATTTCTCTGCGTTTCGACCCACAAATCGATAAGGCGGCCGTGACCAAACCGTTTCGTCTCGGCTTACTTGGAGGAACCTTCGACCCGTTGCATTTCGGTCATCTCCACATTGCCGAAAAAGCCATGGAGCAGTTCTCCCTTGACGGCGTCTTATTCGTACCCACCGGTAAACCCGCACATAAAACCCAGGTCTGTGTCCTGGATGCAGATAAGCGTTATGCCATGCTCTGTGCGGCACTGGCGGACAATGCAAGGTTTGATGTCACTTGCATTGAAATTGACCGTCCAGGAACAACCTACACCATCGACACTCTGCGCGCTCTGCGGGATCGATATGGCGAGAAGGCCAGGTTCTTTTATATTGTGGGTGCGGATATGGCGGCTGATATCAACAATTGGAAGAGTTCAGAGGAGCTGGCAAAGCTCATCACAGTACTGGTAGCTCGACGCAAGGTCTCTGAAGATGAGGAGTGTGCGATTCTGCAGAACAACCACGAGTATGATTTACGATTCATAGACTCGTCGCTTATTGATGTTTCCTCACATGAGCTGCGAGATTGGGTAAAGACAGGAAAGAGCATCAGGCATCTGGTTCCCGAGGCGGTGCATTCCTACATCATGGAGCATGGGTTGTACAAAAGCTGAATCAGAAGGAGGAGAGAAACGGATAACTTCGACCAGATATACGAGCGAGCCCGTAAGGCTGTAACATCCAGATTGACTGAGCTGCGTCTCATTCATTCCTTCAGCGTTGCAGAAACCGCAGGCGACATGGCAACAAGATATGCGATCGATTCTGAAAAGGCGCGTATTGCTGGTTTACTTCATGATTGGGACAAATGCTTGAGCGATGAGGAGTTATTCGCGAGAACAAAGGAGTTTGACATTGAACTCATTGAGGGCATTGAGAATATGTCTGCATTGCTTCATGCGCTTACAGGAGCAGAAGCGGTAAGGCGTGAGTTTCCTGAACTTGACGATGACATCATACAGGCGATTGCCCGTCATACTGCCGGGGCACCTGACATGTCGGATTTGGATATGATTATCTATGTTGCCGACATGATAGAGCCCCTGCGCTCGCAGGGAAACCTGATGCCCTTGCGTGTTATCGTTGGAAAGGTTCCTCTGGAGGCTTTGTTTCTCAAGTCCTTTGAGATGAGCATAGAGCATCTGCTCCGCAGGCATCGCTTTATCCATCCTGCTTCATTGGAGGTCTGGAATGCCTATGTGACCAGCGAGCGCCACAGGATTGGTAACACAACAGGCTGAATGTGATAATCTTGCAATGCAGATGTTTTTAGAGAAACACGCAACAAACAAACAGGAGGTTTTGTGAGGATAAAAGAAGATTCCAGAAAACTGGCGCTGATAGCAGCAAAAGCAGCTGATAGCAAGAAAGCGACAGACATCATTGTTCAAGACGTTCGTAAGGCCCTGATAATCACCGATTATTTTGTCATTGCCACTGGTGCAAACCATAGGCAGGTTGATGCTATTGTTGAAGAGATTGAAAAAACGTTGCGCATAGAGGCAGGCATCAAGCCCATGGGTCGCGAAGGTATGGATGAGCTGACCTGGGTTCTCCTTGATTATGGCGATATGGTTGTACACGTTTTTCAGCCGGAGATCAGAGAGTTCTATCGGCTTGAGGCACTTTGGAATGACGTTCCTTTGGTAGACCTCAAAGAGGCTGGAATTGAAGTTTCCGAATACTCAGAGCGCATAGCAAAACTGGTGAACCTATCCCAGTGATTTTGGATTAACAGGAACCAAGCGGAGCCTTGTAGTCATCTTTTTTCTGCGCGATGGTGCCGGTGTCGCGGTCTTTAAAGCGCAGTTCACGTCCGTATCCAACAGCCTCCTCTCCAAACCTGTTTTTGACACGGTCGGTTGCCTCTACCAGCGACCGTTGCGGCTTTCGGTGTTTTTGCGCGGCAGTGCTTAACTGGTTGAGGCCGTCTGATCTGCCTGTGCCAACTATGCTCTCCACGTTATCGCCAAATAAACTGAGCTGCTCAGGTTTCGCATCAAAGGAAGATATGCTTACTCCCACCAGCCTCAGTCTTGTCCCTGGCTGCCAGACCTGGTCTATCAGCCTATGAAGGACTGGTATGAACTCATGTTCGTCATCCACTGGTTTATCAAGCGTATGTTGGGCGTTGGCGATTGATAAATCCTCGTAACGAACCTTCAGCCCAACGGTATAACCGGCTAGCTGTTTGCGCCGCAGGCGGCGGGCGACCTTAGCAGCAATCATTGCGATAGACTGCTCAATCTCCTTACGATCGATGAGGTCAATCGAAAAGGTCATCTCATTGGAAACCGACTTTACCGCATCATCCGACTCAACAGCCGAGTCGTTAATACCCAGACAGCGATTGCGCATCATTGTGGAGTTCTTACCAAAGATGCTCCTCAAAAGTCCCTCATCGGCATGAGCCAGCTCACCAAGCGTAAAGATGCCAAACTCGTGCAGGCGCTTTTCTGCCTGGCGGCCAACCCCCGACATGGTACGAATAGGCAGGGGAGACAAAAAGTCTATCTCACTGCCAGGAAAAACGACAGTTAAGCCGTTTGGTTTGTCCATGTCGGAAGCAATTTTAGCCACACTCTTAGAGGCGCCAAGCCCGATAGAGCAGGTTATTCCAAGCTTGGACACGTTCTCACGTATCTGGTACGCAAGCTTCACCGGATGGTCTTTTACGTATCGCCCCGGAGAGATATCTAAAAAGGCCTCGTCAATTGAGACCTGCTGCAGGTGCGGAGAAACGTCGGTCATAATCGCCATGACCTGTTTAGAAAGCGCAATGTATCGAGGATAGTTGCCCGCAGTCCAAATGGCATTCGGGCAAAGCCTGTCAGCACGCGAGGAGGGCATAGCCGAGCGCACGCCAAAAGCCCGCGCTTCATATGAGCAGGTTGAAACCACACCGCGCTTGTTCTTGTCGCCACCCACGATCACCGGCTTGCCGCGCCATTCAGGATGGTCGAGCTGTTCAACTGAGGCGAAGAAGGCATCGAGGTCGAGCAGAATAATCGCCGGCCCCTCCCAGGGCACCAGCGCGTCAAAGTCCACTTCTGTTCTCTTCCCGCTAAAGACTGCTTACTTGTTTGCTTCCTCGCGGCGAGCCTGATAGTCAGCAATGAGCTTCCTGGCGATGTCGGCAGGCACCTCTTCGTAACCTTCGAGCTCGATGGAATACGAACCAATACCGCGCGTCATCGACCGCAAATCGCGTGAGTAGGTCAAAATCTCCTTATACGGAACCCTGGCTTTGATGACAGACTTTCCGTCCTCAGAGGTTGCAGTTCCCGTTACACGTCCGCGACGCGTCGAAAAGTCGGAGAGTATCGTGCCGTTGTACTCATCGGTAACTGTTACCTCTATGTTGGCCATAGGCTCAAGCAGGTATGGGTCAGCCTTTTCGCAGGCATTGCGAAACGCGAGGCGGCCAGCCTGTTTGAAGGCCATTTCGTTTGAGTCAACCGGATGATACGAGCCATCATACACAGCGGCCTTGACGTCAACAAAGGGGTCGTCAGTTAGAAAGCCTTCTTGCATGGCTCCCACGATGCCCTTGTCAACAGCTGGAATCAAACCACGCGGAATACGTCCGCCAACTACCTCGTCGACAAACTCATAGCCGCCACCCGGGTTGGGTTCAAGCCGTATCCAGCAGTCACCAAACTGCCCGGCGCCCCCGGTCTGCTTTTTATGGCGACCCTGCGCCTCGGCAACCTTGCGAATGGTTTCGCGGTACGGCACCTTAACCTCAAGCAGCTTGGCTTCGATGTTACTGCGCTCTCTCATGCGCGACAGAATCAGGTTAACCGAACCTTCTCCCAATGTGGTAAGGATAGTCTGGTGCGTCTGCTCATCTCGATGCAGTGTGACACAGGGGTCGATATCTGCGTACTTCGACAAGAAGTCTCCCAGTTTGTCTTCATCTTTCTGGTTCGCAGCCTCTATGGCAACGGGGTATAAGGGCCTGGGGAAGGGGAGCGGTGCGATTTCAACCTTGCCTGTCAGCGATATCGTGTCTCCGGTATGTGCATCAAGTTTGGGAATGACCACAATATCTCCCGCGAAGGCGGATTTGATATCCTCGTTCTCCTTGCCGGTCATCTGATAAATATGGGCAATGCGCTCCTTTTTCTTGGTTGCTGAGTTGATGAGATCCATGCCGGGCTCAATACTTCCGCTGATGAGCTTGACAAAGCTGAGCCGACCGACAAAGGCATCAGAAAGGGTCTTGAACACAAATCCGGCTGGTTCACCTTTTTTGTCAATGCGAAGCTCTCCTCCGTCAACAGCAGGAATCGGCCTGCGCTTGTCGGGCGCGGGGAAGTAATTGACGATGTCATCCATGAGGCTTTCGACACCCTGCTCAGGAACAACAGATCCAACAAAGCAGGGGATAAATATTTCTGAGTTGATGGCAAGACCCAGCAGGCTCTCAAGCTCTGCTTGGGTAAGCTCCTCGCCCTCGAGGTATTTCATCATGAGTTCGTCGTCTGCTTCAGCGACCAGGTCGCACAGCTTGTCGCGGGCAGCCTGGGCAGCGTTTATAAATCCAGCCGGAATCTCATCGATACGATCCTTGGCGCCTTCATGGTAATGCGCCTTCATCTTTATGACGTCGATAACCCCTTTGAAGTCCTTATCCACTCCAATGGGGATGGTGACCGCACCGATGCGCGACCCATATTGAGAGATCAGGCTGTTGAACACGGAGTCATAGTCAGCATGCTCACGATTGATGTGGTTGATAAAGATTGCCTTGCTAAGGCCCTTGCGATCAGCCATCTGCCAGAGCTTGGTTGTGTTTATCTGAGGACCGGCTACAGCATCGATGACGAAGAGCGCCACTTCGGCAGCTTCCATGGCTGCAAACGTGTCACCGATAAAGTCGTCAGCTCCTGAGGTGTCCAGCACATTGATCTTGCAACCCTTGTGAGGAACCGGAGCAATGGAAGTTGAAATGGTAAACTGCCTCTTGATTTCTTCGGGGTCATAATCAAGGTTGGATTTTCCATCGCTGGTTGTGCCCAAACGCGATGTCTTTCCAGAAAGATGAAGCATGGCTTCTGCAAGCGAAGTCTTACCTGCCCCATCCTGACCCACAAGGACGATGTTTCGAACCTGTTCGGTAGAAAAAGCTGCCAATTCAACCGCCTCCTCAATAATCAGGGTGTCAAACCCTTACGGAAATAGGGATATCATGCGAAAACGTGCGGGTACCACTATAACAAAACTAGCGCTTCTCGTGTATTACTACTAAAATGAATGACTTGTGAATAACTTGGTTTTTCATACGAAGGGACAGGCGTGGCTACAGATTATAAAAGCACTATGAATCTTCCCCAGACCGATTTCCCGATGCGGGCTGGTCTTGCAACCAGTGAGCCCAAGCGACTGGAAAAATGGGAGCAGTTAGACTTGTACCATAAGATCGTCGAGCAGAACCGTGGTAACGAGTACTACATTCTGCATGATGGCCCGCCTTACGCAAACGGCCCCATCCACATTGGCCATGCATTCAACAAGATACTCAAGGATGTCATCGTCAAGTATAAGTCGCAGCGAGGCTACTTCTCACCCTACGTACCTGGCTGGGATTGTCACGGCCAGCCCATCGAGCATATGGTTGAGGCAAAACTCGGCCCTGAGAAGATGGCCGCTATCGACCAGCCAACGCTTCGGCGGCTCTGTCGCAAACTGGCTGAAGAGAGCATTGATCTTCAACGTAACGGCTTCAAGCGTTTGGGTGTTTTTGGGGAGTGGGATGACCCATATCTCACCTTCAAGCCTGAGTATGAGGCTGGCAACGTTCTTATTTTCAAGAAGATGTACGAAGCGGGCTCAATCTATCGAGGGCGCAAGCCCATTCACTGGTGCTATCGCTGCCACACTGCCCTGGCGGAGGCAGAGATAGAGTATTCAGATGAAAGCTCGCCTTCGATCTACGTAGCCTTCAGGCTTACGGACGAAGCTGCGATGTCGATTTGGGAGCATATGGGCACGCAGGCAGGCGCACAAGCTGACACTCGGCTGCCTCTCTCGATACTGATCTGGACAACAACTCCCTGGACACTGCCCGCAAACGTCGCTGTATCGTTGGCACCCGACGCTGAGTACGTTGTAGCAGTGGTAGACGGAAAGGCATTCGTTGTAGCCAAAGAGCTGGTGGAACAGGTAGCAGAGACAGTAGGCTGGACAAATTGGAAATTCTTGAAAAGCGCAACCGACGCCACCTTCACTCTCAAAGGCAGCGACCTCGCCGGCCTGAAGTACCACCAACCCATCCACGCCGGCATGCTTGGTGTGATCGTCACCGGCGAGCATGTTGAGCTCTCTACAGGCACCGGGGCCGTTCACACCGCTCCCGGGCATGGCCAGGACGACTACCTGATGGGCGAGCGCTACAGCCTCCCCACGCTCATGCCTGTTGACAATAACGGTGTCTTCGACAGCGGAGGCGGCCCCTTTGAGGGCCTCACCGTAAACGACGCAAACCCTCGTATCGTCGAGTGGCTGCGTGAGCAGGGCACCCTGGTTGCCCACCAAAGTATTACTCACAGTTATCCCCATTGCTGGCGTTGTCACAAGCCGGTCATCTTTCGCGCAACCGACCAGTGGTTTGTCTCCATGGACGCAAATAACCTCAGAGGCAAGGCAATAGAAGAGCTGGAAAAACTCAACTGGTACCCTGAATGGGCAGTAAACCGCCTGCGCGCCATGGTGTCGGATCGCCCCGACTGGTGCATATCGCGCCAGCGCTCCTGGGGCGTGCCGATTCCGGTTTTCAAATGCGCAAAGTGCCAGCAGACCGTTGCGACATCTCAGACCTTCGACGCGGTAATCGACCTCTTCAAGCGTGAGGGCGCCGATGCCTGGTTCACAAAAAGCCCGGGCGAATATCTGCCAGTTGGCACCCATTGTGAGCACTGCGGCTCACCAGAACTTTCCCCCGAAAAAGACATCCTCGATGTCTGGTGGGAGAGCGGCGTATCGCACACCAGCGTGCTTGAGAACTACAGCGATCTGCGAAGGCCAGCCGAGCTGTATCTCGAAGGCTCGGATCAGCATCGCGGGTGGTTTCAGAGCTCGCTGCTCACCAGCGTGGGAGCCTACGGCATAGCGCCCTATCGTGGCGTGATGAGCTGTGGTTTTACCGTAGACGAAAACGGCGAGAAGATGTCGAAGTCCAAGGGCAACGGCGTAGATCCTGCCGATGTCATCAGGGACTATGGCGCCGATGTGCTCAGGCTCTGGGTTGGTAGTGTTGACAGCTCACAGGATGTGAGCATCGGGACAAATATCCTGGATCGAACCGCCGATGCCTACCGTCGCTTCCGCAACACCTTTCGCTTTTTACTCAGCAATCTCTACGACTTCAACGCACCAGATGATCTTGTCAGCTGGGACGAGATGCAACTCATCGACCGCTGGGCGCTTGCCCGCCTGCAATCGCTCATGCGCATCGTTGATGAGGCCTACGAGAACTTCAGGTTCCACAACGTCTACCACGCAATCTACAGCTACGTGGTTAATGACTTAAGCTCTGTGTATCTCGACGTTATAAAAGACCGCTTGTATTCCGATGCACCTAAAAGCCTGGCGAGGAGAAGCGCTCAGACCGCGCTGACCAACATACTTGAGGTGTTGATAAGGCAGTTGGCTCCGCTTCTGACCTTCACCTGCGATGAGGTGTGGGAGTTCTATCCAGTGGGTCTGCACGAGGAAAACCGCAAGCCTGCTGTTCAGTTGGCTGGTTGGCCAACTGAGGAAGACTTCTATCCCCAGGTATCGCGCGCAAATGAGGAGCAGCTGCTGAGGGACTTCGCGCTCATACTCGATGTACGCGACGTTATCACCAAGGCTTTGGAAGAGGCGCGCATCGCAAAGGTCATTGGAAAAAGCCAGGAGGCTGCTGTAAGCATTCGCTGTACATCTTCGATTGCTGAGAGGCTTGCAAATCTGCCCACAGGCACACTAGAGGAGCTGCTTATCGTTTCCGAAGTGTCTCTTGTTGCCCGCGATGGCGAAAGTGAATCTGTCGCAGTCATCACAAAAGCTGCCGGCGAAAAATGCCCCCGCTGCTGGAATATCCGAAAACTCGGCACCAGCTCCAACTACCCTGAGGTTTGCGGGCGCTGTGCAGAAGTATTAGCGGCTCTCAACTTCAACCAAACTGGTGAGCTGTGAAAAAGCACTATTCCCGCTCGGTATCCTTTCTCGTTTTTGCCGTTGTCGTCTGCATCAGCGTTGTTCTCGACAGGACTACCAAAACACTGGCAGAAACCCATCTTGCCGGAGGAGTTACACAACCATTTATACCGGGTTTCATAGATTTCCAATTAGTCTACAACCGGGGAGCTGCCTGGGGGCTCTTCGAGGGTGGCCGCACCTTTTTCCTGATCATTGCCGCATTTACCATCGTGGCCATGTTTTTATACATCGCGGTAAACACCAGGCACAGCGCTCTGGAAATCATTGCACTTGGTCTGGTAGCCGGAGGCGCAATCGGCAACGGTGTTGATCGCGCCATAAGCGGAGAAGTCGTTGATTTCATCCACACGCTGTTCATCAACTTTCCACTGTTCAACATCGCTGACAGCTCGATAACCTGTGGCGTCATCCTTTTTATCATCGTACTTTTGTTTGGGATGAAAAACCCAGAGAGCACGCTGAGGGTTGAGAGTCCAACGAAGGTCGAGAGTCCAACGAAGGTCGAGAGTCCAGCGAAGGTCGAGAGTCCAGAGAAGGTCGAGAGCACAGCGAAGGTCGAGAGCACGGCGAAGGTCGAGAGCACGGCGGACGATGTTGCTCAGTCGGTCGCTGAGAGCCAGCCAGAAACCACAGATGCCCTGGAAGCCTCAAGCCCATCAAGCGCACCCGAAGAACCCTACTCTGAGGACAACCGTGCAGTATGAGCACATCGTAACGCAGGCCGAGCAAGGCCAACGCCTCGATGTCGTACTGGCAGAACTCGAGGGTATTCCCAGCCGCTCATTTGCCGTAAGGCTTATAGAGCAGGGAGTAGTAACCCTCAACAACCAACCAACCACCAAAAAGCACATCGCAATCACCGGCGACGTAATCTCCTACCGGATAAAAGCCAACCAACCGCCAGATCTCATTGCCGAGCAGATACCTCTTGACATCAGATTCGAGGACGAAAACCTCATAGTTCTCTCCAAACAACCCGGCCTGGTCTGCCATCCAGCCTATGGACATGAGACAGGCACGTTGGTCAACGCATTGATTGCGTACTGTGGTTACGACAACCTGGCCAAACTGCAGGGCGACGATCGCCCTGGCATTGTCCACAGGCTGGATAAGGATACAAGCGGCCTCATGCTTGTTGCAAAGACCGACGAGGTTGGAACCATACTGCAGAATGAGATTCGCACCAAGTCTATAGACCGTCGATACCTCGCGCTGGTGCATGGCTACA
>Ga0209737_10002406_pt1 | contig 13116 bp, 10 predicted proteins | sample TergutCu122P3_FD_187284 | JGI IMG/M metagenome (GOLD analysis project Ga0209737, IMG submission 187284) | Cubitermes ugandensis P3 segment gut microbial communities from Kakamega Forest, Kenya - Cu122 P3 (SPAdes) (version 2) | ecosystem: Host-associated > Arthropoda: Insects > Digestive system... | reverse complement strand
CTTCGCACCGCACTTCGTACATTCTCTCATTTCCATCGACTGGCCGCAGTTGTTGCAGAATTTGCCGGCGCCGGCGGGCTTGCCGCATGCGGGACATATCGTCGTTTTACTTTCGATGGTGCCCTGCCATACCGTCGCTTTGGATCCCGCTTCCTCGATGTTGCGTTTCGCCGCCTGCCCGTGGGCCTTGGCTACCAGCACTTCCGTGCGCGGAGCGCAAACTGTGCAAAGCGTAGCATCCTCATTCCAGCACTGGTCGCAGGTGTACTTGTTGCATGCCGGGCATCTGTGGAAATGCACCTTGGATTCGTTCTGCGCCTTGTCAAAGGCCTTCTCGTGTTCTTTGTGCCATTCCGGCGTCATGCCCTCGAATTGCGAGGACATCGCATTTCCCGCCTGGCTGCCGGCGCTGCCGAACTTGCTCCCCTTGCCCCCGGCAAGGCTGCCGACTATGCTGGCGCCCTGGCCGAGCAGTTTTGTCCCCTTCTTCTTTTTGAACGTCTCCGACGCTATGAAGCTTGATTTGTATCCGTCACCGCATAGGTCGCAGAAGAAGACGAACTCAAAACCCGCCTCTGTGCTCTTATCATTATAGTTCTTTGTGAAAGCTTTCAACATTTTTATTTCCCCTTCAATAATCTTTTCCTGCCGTCCTTGATCACTTTACCGCACACTGTGCATTTGGTGTTCTCAAAGAATTGGAACTCCCCGCATCTTTTGTTCTCGCATTTTATCATGATCAACTTGCCGCAGGCGTCGCAGTTCCCCCCGCCGACGAAGGTCTGGCCGCTGCAGAACGGACATGCGATCGTCAGCATTCTGCCGCATCCGGAACAGACGGCGTCTCCCCGCTTTATCGGCTTCAGGCATGCCGGGCAAAGGACGCCGAACGGTGCTCTGCTTGCGCATTTAGGGCAAAAGCGGCTGTCCCGCTCGATCATCTCGCCGCAGTTTGTGCATGGTTGTTTATAGCTAGCCATATTATTTGTATACGTATGTGTTTTTATTATTCTTTCTATAGCGTACCCGCACAAGCGGCATTGCATTATCCTCTGATCGAGAACGTTCGATGATCTCCGTAAAAAAATGATGCTGTACGGGTATCTGTTTTCGAATGTATTCTTTTCAAAAAGCCAGCATCGTTTTCTTTGAAGGAATCGACGTAATTGTTCCGATTTCTCTAAAAAATAACAGATAGATATATATTCTTCTTATGCGGATTTACATACCCAGCCTCATTTGAGGCAGGAAAAGTGTTAGAATGGATGGAAAAGCAATTCTCGGTGCGCTGATCGCACTGATAATCTACATAGTGTTCGCAATCATTTATTTCATATTGCTTGCGTTCATCATCAGATTCGGTGCCGAGCTTGTCGCAGCGGGTGACACCCCCCTTAGTGTGGAGACCCTTGCGATCGCCGCAACGATACTGGCAGGCGCCACTATCATAGCCGGCGGCGGCCTGACGGATGCATTCAAGAAACAGTAAGCGAAAGATGCTTGAGTAGACTGAATGAAAACCTTTTAATTTCCTTTCCTTCATTTTGAGTCTATGTCATGCAATGAGACCGCCGATTGTACCTGCCCGAAGACCGACTGCCCCCGCCACGGAAAGTGTAATCTCTGTGTTGCTTACCACCGCGACCAGAAAGGCGATCTCCCGTTCTGCCTGAGACCGCTGGCAATCAAGAAATAAACATAGATTGATTAATCCCGGCTCAGTTACCGTCTCATGTATCTTACCAAGGACGAAGAGAGGATCCTCGCGGGCGAAGAGGGCGACAGCTACCGAAAAGCAATGGAGCTTGTCGTCGCGCTCGGTAAGATTTACGGCGCGGAAGACCTTATTGAAATAACTTCAGCCCATCTTTCCGGCGCTTCTTACAAAACGATCGGCGACGGCGGCCTGAAGTATCTTGAGGATATGGTAAAAGGCGGAGCGAAAGTGACCGTTCCGTCAACGCTTAACCCTATCGGAATGGACAGGGAAAGATGGAAGGAGATGCATATTACTTCGGCTTTTGCCGAAAAACAGCTGAAGATAATCGACCTTTACAAAAAAATGGGTGTTTCCGCAACATGCTCGTGCACCCCGTATCTCGGAGATAACGTTCCTTCGCTGGGAGACCATGTGGCATGGGCGGAATCCTCCGCATTATCTTTTGTGAACTCCTACATCGGAGCAAGGACGAACAGAGAAGGAGGACCCGGCGCACTGGCATCCGCGATCATCGGCAGGACGGCGAATTACGGCCTTCATCTTGACGAGAACAGGAAACCGACAGTGGTCATAGACGCGGAGATCGACGGGTCGGTGTTCAGTTATTCTATGTTAGGTCAAGCGGTGGGGATGGCGATAGGCGGCGGGATACCATATTTCAAAGGGATAGATCCCACCGTGGACGACGCAAAGACGATGTCCGCGGCGATGGCGGCCGCCGGCTCGGTTGCTTTGTACCATGTGGAAGGAGTTACGCCGGAAGCCGGTAATTTCGATATCAGCGGTCTGGAGATCATTTCCATAAGCAAAAAGGAGCTCAAAGATGCATATGACAAGCTGAACACCGTCGACGATGTTCAGCTGATCGCATTGGGATGTCCGCATCTCAGCAGAAAGGAGATGAAAGACATCGCCGCATTCCTGAAAGGAAAGAAAAAGAAGAACAAGGACGTCGAAATATGGTTCTGCACCTCATCGAAGATACGTGATGAGTGCGTTGAAGAGGTAAGGATCATGGAAGAGTTCGGTCCTGTGATAGCCGACACCTGCATGGTGGTCGCACCCATTGAAGGGGTGTTCAAGAGAACAGGCACCAACTCCGCAAAAGCGGGGAATTATCTTCCCACGCTGTGTTCGCAGCAGGTCCTGTGCAGGGACATCTCCAAACTGATGGAAGTGGTATTGTGATCTTGCGGGGAAGGGCGATATCTCCCGGGAAAGCGGAAGGAAGGATCCTGAAACTGGACGGAACGTTCAGTTTTTTGGGAGGCGTCAACGCATCCACCGGCGACCTTATCTCCGGCGGCGGCAACATCGCCGGGAAAGTGTTCGTCTTCCACAGTGGGAAAGGAAGCACCGTCGGTTCTTTTGTGATGTATGATCTGATGGTCCACGGCAAGGCGCCTGCCGCGGTGGTGAACAACACAGCCGAGACCATTGTTACGACCGGCGCTGTCATCTCATCGATACCGATGGTGGACAAAGTGGACATCGATCTTCTGCTTGACGGCGACGAGGTCGTCGTCGACGGTGATGACGGTACCGTCGAGATAAAGGGAACGAAAATTATCAAAGTGGTGTCCTCCGCTCTGTTGAATAAGGAGGGGAGGATCCTCTTGCTGCAGCGTCCGGATGATGCAAGGTCATTCTCCGGAAGAAAGTCTCTCGTTGCGGGGAAGATTGAGAACGGAGAGGTCCCCGAAGAGGCCGCACCCAGAGAGATATTCGAGGAGACCCAGATACGTGTTTCGAAATCGGCGGCGAGCCTTCCGCCCATCTATGTAAGAGAGGGCGGCATCATCTGGGAGGTCTATCCGTTCCTTTTCAGAATAGAGGATCAGGCTCCCGTACTCAACAAAGAGAACGTGAGGTTCGAGTGGATCCTGCCCGATGAGATAAAGAAGGATTCTTCCATCGTTCCTCAGACATTCGACGTTGTGAACAGAATGTTAAAAAAATTGAAATGAGGGCGTGAGCCCTGTTTTATTGTTCCGCAGAGCTGATGCCTATCACGATGTCCTTTCCGGTCACGTCCCAGGTCTTTACCTCATCTCCTCCCGGGCTGTCCGTGAACACGAGCTTCTTTGCTCTCACTTCGGCGGCGATGTGCTTCTCCCAGTTCCTGAACAGGTCCACCAGATAAGGTTCGGCTCCCACGTCGCAGTTGATGTACTGCTCGACGTTGAGTTTCATGTCCTTTCTCATCTGCTGTATCCTTCTGATGAGTTCTCTGGCGTAGCCTTCCGCTTCGATCTCGGGAGTGACGGCGAAATCGATGAATATCTTTCCTCCGTCGAATGCCGTTCCATCAAGACCTTTGACATCCTCATCGGAGGACGCATATCTTATCTTCTTGATATTGCCCTGCTGTGCCAGCACATCTTCGAAAACGGATATGGAATCGTTGACGCCGTCATCCCCTTTGATGAATATCTGCTTCAGCGGCCACCTGAGCTTGCTCCCCATCTTCGCTCTCTCGGCGGCGACCACTTCGATGATATTCTGGATGAGGTGCATGCTGCGTTCCAGTTCGTCGCTGAAGAGGCTTTCATCGTATGTTACCCAATCTTCCATGTGTATCGTCAGCTTGGTCCCGCCCATGTGCCGGTACACCTCCTCGGAGATATGGGGCGTCAGCGGCGCCAGCAGCAGAGCGGTGCTCATGATCGAGTGATGCAGAACAAAATAGGAAGCTATCTTGTCGTCGTAAGAGTCGGTGCCTTCGCTCCAGCTTCTGTCCCTGACCAAGCGGACATACCATCTGGAGAGGTCCTCCATGATATAATCCTCAAGCGCCCGGGCGACCTTGTGGAGCTCTCTGGATTCCAGACCCAGCGTTACCGCTTTCTTTACTTTTTCGGTACGGGAGAGCATCCATTTGTCCTCTTCGCGCAGATCCTTCCGTATGCTTTCAAGCGTGTGTGCGGACGGGTCGTAGCCGTCTATCATCATATACGTCGAAGCGAAATTGACCACGTTCCAATAGGTGTTCAGCATCTTTCTCGCATTCTTCGGACCGTCCTTTTGGAACGCGGTGTCCTCCCACGGGGCATTTGCTTTCAGCAGGTACATCCTGAGAGAGTCGGCCCCCAGTTCCTTTATTATTTCCAGCGGTTCGATCACATTACCTAAGGATTTTGACATCTTCTGTCCCTTGGGGTCCAGCACCCATCCGTGCATCATCACTTCGTCGTACGGCGCACGGTCGAACGAGACCACCCCGGCGCCGAGCTGGGTGTAGAACCATCCTCTTGTCTGGTCGTGCGCTTCTATGATGAATTTGCCCATTCCCCATTTTTCGAACTCTTCCTTCTTTGCCGGATAGCCCAGCTGCGCCCACGCGGCGACGCCGGAGTCGAACCATACATCCAGGACATCCTTCACTCTGTTCATCGTCGATCCGCATTTTTTACATGTGAAAGTAACTTCGTCGATCCACGGACGGTGGGTGTCCATTCCCTCGGTGTATCCTTTTCCTCCGTGGAGCTCTTTGTATTGGCCAACAACATGCATCTCTCCGCATTTGCATTCCCATACGGGTATGGGTATGCCCCAGTATCTCTGACGGGAGATGCACCATTCCCTTGCGCCTTCCACCCAGTTCCTCTCTCTGGATTCTCCCGCCCAATCGGGCACCCATTTGACCCGGTCTATCTCATCCAGCATCTGATCCTTTATTTTGGGAACATCGATGAACCATTGGCGGGTGTTCCTGAAGATGATGGGGGTCTTGCATCTCCAGCAGTGTCCGTATCTGTGTTTTATCTTTTCCGAGTTGAAAAGCACTCCTTTCTCGGCGAGATATTTGATAAGATCGTCGTTCGACGATCTGACCTTCTTGCCCTCCATCATCGGAAAGTCTTCGGAGAATCTTCCCGTTTCGCCCACGGGGCAGAAGGGTTCGAGGCCGTACTTCTTTCCCGTTTCGTAATCGTCGGGACCGAATCCCGGCGCGGTGTGCACCAGTCCCGTATTGTCTTTTTCCACGTAATCCGCATTCATGACCTTGTAGGTCCATTCGCTTCTCTTCAGGCAGGGACCTATTTCAAAAGGAGGAATATATTCCAGGCCTTCCAGGTCCTTCCCGGACATCTTTTCGATAACATCGAACTTATCATATCCGCCTTTCTTTGCCACGAATTCGGCCTGAGAGAGCATACAGATGGCCGTTTCTTCCTTTTTATCGGAGATGAGCCTGATCTTCGCATACTCGTATCCGGGGTGAACGGCCACTCCCATATTCGACGGGAGCGTCCAGGGAGTGGTGGTCCAGATGAGCAGCGAAACGTCCTTCTCATTTTTCAGAGGGAACCTTACCATCACCGACGGGTCCGTCTCATCCCAGTATTCGATCTCCGCTTCGGCTAATGCCGTTTCGCATCTCGGGCACCATGTGACCACTTTGCTTGCGGGACCCAGCAATCCTTTTTCATATGCGCGTTGGACGGTCCACCATGCGGATTCTATGTAATCGAGCTTGATGGTCTGGTACGGATCGTCCCAGTCCATCCATACACCCAGCTGCTTGAACTGTTCGGTCATGCTGCCCCTGAGGTCGGTGGCGAACTTCTTGCATGTGTTGACGAAATTATCGATCCCTTTCTCTTCGATCTCTTTCTTTGAATGGACCCCGATCTTCTTCTCCACCTGCACTTCGATGGGAAGACCGTGCATATCGAACCCCGGCTGATCGCGGACGCTGTAGCCCTTCATCCTCAGGTACCGGATCATCACATCCTTGATGGTCTTGTTGATCGCCGTTCCCAGGTGGATCGATCCGGTGGTATAAGGCGGACCGTCCAGGAAGTGGAATCTCTCCCCGCCGGATCTCAGTTCTTTCGTTCTCTCATAAGCATTGCTGGAGGTCCAGTACTCTTGGATCTCCTTCTCTATCGTTGGCGCATCATAATTCGCGCGGACCTGCTTTATCATCGCTAATCCTCTTATGCCCGGTGTATCTTGCCAGGTGGTGGGAGGCAATCAACGTTCTGGATAAAAAGTTACTGTTGTCAATCTTTCCGTCTCATTTTTTCTATAAGCGAGCCGACGTTCGGGGCGGCTTCACCAACCGGAGGATTACTTGGAAAAAACCGGTACGCCTCCATAGCGTCCTTCCAAGTAGGCCTTGTCGATCTTTCTGTCGGTTCTTTCTTTGAAATCTTCCAACGAATACAGGATCGAGCTTTCTGTTTCGTTCTTTTCAATAAACCATATCTCGTCTCTTCTCAGCAGTTTGAAATCTATCAGGTTCGATTCGTGACCGGTAAAGATGAGTTGGTTCTTTGTGCCGGCCTTCTCTTTGAGGAACAACTCTATGAATTTGAAAATGAGGTTCGGATGTAGTCTCATATCCAGTCCGTCTAAAATGCAAATATGATCTTTATCTGCGGATACGATCATATACAGCATGCCGCAAAGGCGCCGGATGCCCTCGGATTCTTCTTCAGGATCAAAAGACTCATTAGTGTTTATATGTTTGAAAACGAGTTTTTTCACAATCAGGTCATCATCTTCCGATAACGACAAAGCATATGATCCATTCGTTACGATTGCCTCCTTTCCCGAATTCACATTTTTATTGCGAACCAGCTCTTCACGGATATCGCTCAAAAGTCTTTCCGGAAAGAAATCTTCTATATTTTCGACCTGTTCGTAGCAAATGTCGGTTATCCCGACCCCTAAGGATTTTAACAGATTGACAACGATTTCCTTTTCTTCTTTTGCAAAGCTCAGCGCTCCAAAAATAAAGTCGTCCTCACTGAAGATCTTTATTTTTTGCGAGAACCATTTGAACGTTTCGGAAAAAATAGAAAGGCCTTTTTCATTGGTTCTTGTTTTCCTGTTCATTTCTCTTAAAAACAAAATGTTGTCAGAATTCTGCATATCCGCACAATATATGTCCATCCTGGCTTTGTCTTCGCCCTCGAAGGAATGTTCGATCCGGTTTCCGGTCCTCTGGAAAAAGATCCTGTTCTCTCCTTCAGGTTCTAATCCATATAACCACTCTGATTCAATCCTTTGTTTGGACAAAAGAAGCTCAAATCCGTATGAATAGTACTTTCCGTTGTTTTCGAATTCATATTCAAAATATGTCGGCTTGTTCTTGTTGGACATAGACGGCCTGAAATATCTGTTGGCGCGGATCGCTTTTCCCAACACTATCATTTGTTTGGACTCTTTGAATGCTTTGATCAGATTGGATTTCCCCGAAGCATTTGCTCCGTATATCGCCGATGTCCTGAGGATGTTGACATCTTTGAACCTGTGAATGTGGTCCGAGTGGTTTTTCGTTTCTCCGCTGACCATTGATAGTTCCTGTGGTTCGTCAAAGGAAAGGTAGTTGCCGACTTTGAATCTGATGAGCATAATAATCACTTTTTCTTGTAAACGATTTTTACGTGAGAAATCCATGAAATAGTATATAAGTATTTCTTAGAAACACATCTTCAATGGTTCAGTTGATTATTATAGATAGGTACTGATTACTGTTCATCTGAGCACCGACCATCATAAATCGCTTTAAAGGAAAGTATCAACATGAGAGCTGATGTCCCCGAATTATTGTTCCCCTCACGCAGCGATCTCCGCACCTGGCTGCGGGAGAATGCGGAAACGAGCGAAGGCGTATGGCTGGTGTTCGGAAAGACGAAAGCAGTTGTTTCCCTGTCAGCGAACGACGCGCTGGAGGAAGCGCTCTGTTTCGGATGGATAGACGGGCAGATGAAAAGCGTTGACGATACCAAGTATCTGAAATATTTCGCAAAGCGCCGCCCCAAAAGCGTCTGGTCGGAAAAGAACAAAAAGACGGTGCAAGAACTGCGGAAAAAAGGGATAATGACAGAATTGGGCGAAAAAGCCGTGGAGACAGCCGTGAAGAACGGGACCTGGGATGCACCGAAGGACGATCCGGTCACGGATGAACAGATCGAAGCATTCGCAGGAAAATTGGCCGGCATATCCCCGGCATATGAGAACTTCGGCAAAATGCCGCATTCCGTTCAACGAACATATACGCGCTGGTATCTTTCGTTCAAGACAGAGGAAGCAAGGCAAAGGGGATTTGAAAAGATCGTTGAAAGACTCAATAATAACCTGAAGCCGATGTGATTCCTCCGCTGTGTCAACAAGGGGTTGCAAGCATTGATAATGTTGATCCCCTTATGAATGATCGGTGGATCGCAATAAACGCACGGAATACCATAGATGAACAAAGCAAGCAGAAAGCAAAGCAGTTCTTTGACACAGGAACGATCAACACAATAGAAGCAGGCACCGCGGACGGTCTGAAACAGATCCACAAATGTCTCTTCGAAGGACTTTATGCCGATGCGGGAAAATTACGCAAACAAAACATAAGCAAAGGCGGATTCAAGTTTGCAAATGCGCTCTATTTGCATGAGATCCTGTCATTAATAGAAGAAATGCCCGAGACCACATTCGAGGAGATCGTTGAGAAGTATGTCGAGATGAACGTCGCACATCCTTTCACGGACGGCAACGGCAGAAGCATGAGGATATGGCTGGATCTGATCCTGAAAAAGAACATAAAAAAGTGCGTGGACTGGCAAATGATCAGCAAACGCGATTATCTTTCTGCGATGCAGAGAAGCGTTGTCGGGGATTCAGAGATAAAAGAGTTATTACGCGGGGCGCTGACCGACAAGATAAACGACCGCGAGATATTCATGAAAGGGATAGACCGCTCCTATTATTACGAAGAACCCGACGATGATATCTGACCCGGAGAGGAGACGGCAGAAGGTCATTTGAACAAACTTCTATGCGTACTATTTTATCTCCATATCTCTATAAAAATATGATAAATATGTATATAGGGAAAACGAACAAGCGGTTTTTGTTGGCGGTGTCGGTTGCATCGGTGTTGCTGGTAGCGGCGGCAGTGATCGTTTTCGCACTGCCGGCGGCGGAGGAGGGCACCCCCTACATCGATAAAGACGGGAAAAGACAACTGCGCAACGATGTAACGGAGATCACAGGTCCCGGCGATATTACGGACAACGAACTGACGTCGGGATGGTATATCGTCAAGGGGACATTCACGCTTTCGAATACGCTCAAGATCACCGGCGATGTGCATCTGATCCTGGATGACGGCTGCGACGTGACGGTGAACGGGACCGCGAACGGTGCAGGGATCAACGTCACCGGAGCAAACAGCCTGAGCATATATGCGGTCACCGCTGACGAAGGGACGACGGGCAAAATCACAGCCGCGGGAGGAACGGTCGGGGCATATTCGGGTGCCGCCGGCATCGGAGGCGGTTACAGAGAGGATTGCGGCAATGTCACGATCAACGGCGGCAAGGTCGATGCGACAGGCAGCGCCAGCAGCGGCAGCTATTCAGGCGGCGCCGGTATCGGCGGAGGTTACGGGGGAACAGGAGGCACCATCACCATTAACGGCGGCTTTGTGACGTCAACGTCCATCAAAGGCGCTGCGGCCATCGGGGGCGGGACCTCCAGGAACGGCGGCATCATAGCCATCACCAACGGCACGATCAACGCGACAGGCCACGGCGGCGCCGGCATCGGCGGAGGATACGGCGCAGGCGGCGACGGAGGCAACATTTCCATCACCGGCGGCACAATAACGGCGATCGGTCAATACGGCGGCGCCGGCATAGGAGGCGGCGGTGCGGGCGGTCTCGCCGACACTATCGTCATCTCCGGCGGCAACATCACCGCTATCGCCGATGGCGAATACTGGGGAGGCGCCGGCATAGGAGGCGGAGAGAGCCAAGGCATCAATAACGGTCATTACGTTCTCATATACGGCGACAACACGATCGTGACCGTAAAGGGAGCGGCAGGCTCTCAGGATATAGGCGGGGGAACAGGCTCCAACGGAGTGACCTGGGCCAGGTACAAGGCGTTCGTCGCTTTGCCACATGGTAATTTGAAGGCGCCCGACGGCACGTTGTTGGGGAATGCGGTGAAATTCACAGCCGATCCATCCACGGCAACGGGTGCGGTCACTACCGTTCTGCCTTCGGACCGTTTCGGAGAGAATGCAGTGATCCTCACGGGGCTCGACCAGACAGGGAAGATGATGTCGGTGTTGACGACCTTTTGGACCACAACGCAGATGTCCTTCGCACTGGAAGGCTATGATAACAGCCCCATCACGGTAACGGGGGCAAACCTTACTACACCCGGTATAACGGTCGCTTTCGAAGGTCTGGCTCTCAGCTACGGCATATCTCTGGACAGGTCGGGCACGTATTCGTTCGACAATGCGGCGATGGGTTATCCCGCACAGACGCCGCTTACCGTCATCGTAGCTAACACAGGCAGCGCACCCACAGGCAGTCTGGCTATAGCGCTTTCAGGGACCGGCGCATCTTCGTTCACGGTCTCTCCGGCATCAACGGGAAGCATCGCAGTGAGCGGAAACACAACCTTCATAGTTGTGCCGAAATCAGGCCTCACTGTCGGTACTTATACAGCAACGGTGACGGTGTCTCCGGCATCCGGGAACACGAATCCCGTCCCGCCCGAGACGTTCAATGTGAGCTTCACAGTGGAAAAAGCGGATACAACGACCACCCTCTCCTCAGACAAGAGCCCGTCGCCGTACGGGACCCCGGTGGCATTCACCGCCGTAGTGACATCATCAGGCAGCACTCCCTACGGAATTGTCGAGTTCTATGACGGCGATGTCAGGATCGGAACTGTTCTGTTGGATGCTTCCGGCACAGCGGTCTTCTCGACAAGCGCTCTGACGGTGGGAACACACCCGATCACCGCCCGCTATCTCGGCGGGGATGATTTCAACGCTTCTCAATCTGCAATACTGAACCTTTCCGTTTACAAAGAAAGCGGCGACATATACTACATAACATCCACCGCCCAGCCGGGAACCACAATAACCCCGCCGGGAACAGTGGCGGTGAACGGAGGGAGCAGCAGAACTTTCACCTTCTCAGCCAACCCCGGCTACAGCGTGAATGCCGTGGTGGTCGACGGGATACCGTTGTCACAGGAGGATGTGGCAAAGGGAACGTACACCTTTTCGAACGTAAGAGCTAACCATACCATCGCTGTGAAGGTCAATGACGTCCTGACGATAGCGGTGGTCGAAGGCAAAGGATATGCGGAATACAGTATTGATGATTCTCCGTTCCTGCTGTATACCTCGGCGGTATCCCTTCCGCATCTCTGCGACCTTAAGGTGAGGGCATTCGCAGACGAAGGATACAAATTCAAGGAATGGAACAACGACGGGTTGCATATGGCGGATGAGGAGATCTCCTTTAAAGGGATCATAACCAATCTGCATCTGGAGCTGTACTTCACAGAGGAAAAGAGCTCGTTCGACATGGATGGTCTGCTGTTGTGGATATTCGTGATCATTGCGCTGGCGATCCTTGTCGGGTTCCTGTTCTGGCTGTTCTACCGCAGAGGGCGCCTGGACGTGATAAAGGTGCAGTCCTCTATCATCGGAAAGGACAAGGTCCGCAGAAAGAAGGCCTACCGCTTCAAAATAGAAGGGGAACAGAAAGGAGACGTATCTTATTCCGTCGGCGAGGAAGGAGAATGGAAGACCCTGTCGCCGAATTCGGACGGAGAGTACGTGATACCTAAAGAGGAGGTCATCGGCACGCTGACGATAGATCACAGGTGATCTCCTCATTTTCAATCATCCCGGCGGATGCTTCCCGCTCCGCCGGTCAAACCTTTCAATAAAGAATCTCTGGAATTTGCTGCTTTCAGATCAAAACAAGTCTTTGTGCGTTCCAGTACGTGCAATGTGTGCTTTCTTTGTGTCCCGATTCACTGAATAGATCAATAACCAATCCGGTTCGATGCGGCATTCCATGTATCCTTTATATTCTCCTTGCAACGGATGAACTCTGTATTTTTGTTCCAGCTGTTTCTCGGATACTATGTCGCGAATCACGGCCTCTATTTTTTGAAGATCCAGACCTCTTTTTTCGCATCTCTTCAAATCTTTGAGGAATCTGGAAGAATAAACTAAAACAAGTATTTTACCTCTTTCCGAAAACTTCTTCTACAGACATTATCCGCTCGGGAATATCCCCTCTTTTCATGGCTTCGAGCTCTTCGATCGCAGCTATTGTTTTTGCGTTTGGTTTATTTAACCCCACCTCGAATGGGATCCTGTTCTCCATGAGACACCGGCGAAGAAAGATGTTGATGGCGGTCGTCATGTTCATTCCAAGTTCCGAAAAAAGGAATTCTGATTCTTTTTTCACATTTCTGTCCAGCCGTATGCTTATGTTGACTGTGTCGGCCTCGATCTTTTTTGCCATAAAAAGCGAATGTAATTTATGTATATAAATTGTACAATGCACACATATTGCAATACAATGCACGGAATTATTTCTTTACTTTTCGATCTCATCTGTTTAGCA
>Ga0209737_10002405_pt1 | contig 13116 bp, 8 predicted proteins | sample TergutCu122P3_FD_187284 | JGI IMG/M metagenome (GOLD analysis project Ga0209737, IMG submission 187284) | Cubitermes ugandensis P3 segment gut microbial communities from Kakamega Forest, Kenya - Cu122 P3 (SPAdes) (version 2) | ecosystem: Host-associated > Arthropoda: Insects > Digestive system >... | reverse complement strand
GGAAGGGAATGCCACCAACCTGTCTGTCATTTCGTCGCCGCTCAGCGCGATGCTGTATTTCGCGTCGTCGGCAGAAATCTTCACATATTTATAAGAGTTATTGTTCGTAAACTGGACATCGGAAGACCGTAACAGAGGAATTAAGTCTATATTGCTGTTGTCGGTGCTGGCCCAATGCGTATACTTGGAGGCGTTAATGGTGATATTGCTCAACGCGCGTGTGCGGCAATTTGCCGTTACTGTGCCGCCGTTGAAGGTAAACGAGCCGTAAACACCATAACTGTTGTTTGCCCTTCCGCCGGTAGCGTTGACCTCTCCGCCATTGATCGTAAGCCTGCTGGTGGCGCGAATACCGCCGCTGGTCCCTCTCTCAACGCTGTTTGAGTCTATTACGTCGCCGCCCGTGGCGTTTATCGTTCCGCCATTAACAATAATTGAAGAAGCATAAATACCGTAGCTGGTATGATTTGAGCCGGACCGCTTTCCGCCTTGCGCGTTCAGCGTACCCGTTCCGGTAATAGTTACCGTATTACTGCCGGTAACGAATATACCCTGTGATGCCGACTCACTACTAGTAGAATGTGTGGTAATAAAACTATTTTCGCTATCGCCTTTAAGTGAAATTGTCAAACTGCCATTGATAAAGAAAGCTGTCGAAGTTTCGGTCGCTCTCCACGTAAAGCCGTCTAGCGTAAGCGTTTTTGTATCGGCATTCCAACTCCAGGCATCTTTTTGTCCGGTGTATTTTTCGCTTTCTTCATAATTTGTGCCGTTTGTTTTTAAAAAGTCGCTGACATAAAATTCTCCCTTAGCAACATCGAAAACCAAAGCATTCATATGTGTGTTAAAAATCAAATTCAAGTGCGCATTCATAAACGCTGTTGCTTTTGGAAAATATTCATTAAATTTTGATTTTTGCTCATCATTCCCCGCAATATTTACGCCAATACAATGCGCGATCCACTCGTTATTGCGTTGTCCTTCGTTCTCATCCCAATAAGCAATGCCATGTCCTCCTTTGATTTGATCACGGGTAAACGCGCTATACATATCAAAAACTGCGTAATGCTCGTTCCACTTATCCAAAAACAAATCAGGATCTTTCCCGCATAAGTCTTCCACAAAATCGCTGATAACGTCATCTTTTATTTTCTGCTCATATGCAGAGAGAGTTACACTTCGTTCATCTTTAAAGCTTTTCAAAATCGAATCCGAATCTGAAGTATAGTTCTTAATCATCTTCTCAAGTTTGTCAGATACATCATCATGCATCATATCAAAAAGAGAACTGAAAAAGCCAGGATTTTCCTGCTTCATCCACCAGGTATTCAGGTATAAATCATAAATGGCATGGCCCAGTTCATGAAAGAAAATAAAATACTGTCTGTCAACTAAAAGCCCCCCATATACATTGTCGAGAGTAATCTCAAGTTTGCGGGTATAAGGATTATATGCATTCTGTGATGCATGATGATTACCTATAAAAACGCTTCCGAGATTACTTAATACAAATGATCGGTGCGGGTCTTTAGCAGAGTAAAGAAGATATTTAATATTTATAATATCTTCACTATGATCATCAGAGCATTCTATCACCGGTTCCAATAAATGATTCATTGAATCTGCGTGCTCCGGGTTTTGCGATTCATAAGTATTAATAAATGATGTCTTAACATTTGTATCAATGTCGACTACGTTTTGCGTCGCGATTGCTCCAGCTTCTGTCAAGGCCGTAGCCATGTTATAATCCAGGCTTTGTCGCTCATAATCGTCAACAAATGACATCTCCGTTTGTTCGTCGATTGTTGCAATTTGCGACGCAAACACAACCGTATCCGCCGGCAGCATTGAGAATATCAGCATAAATAAAATCAAAAAACTCAGTAACTTTTTCATTGTGATTTTTGCCTTTCTTCAAATCATTTAATCGATCCGATCATTATCTAATCAGTGAACAAATATCCATCACATACCTAAAGGCATCTAAAGGAAATACAATTTTGACCGCGAGAATAAAAAACAACACGAAATCGCTCTTCCGATTACGATCAAACCTTAAATGTTCACATTACTAATACCCCGTAAATACAAAAAGGTTGCAGGTTTTGAAAAAAATATAGTTTCAGAAACAAAAATCACGGGATTCAAGAGGCCGCACGTTCGACTGTCATTCGGACCATGGAAAAACCCCCGCAAAGCGCCTTAAACAGGGCGTTTGCGGGGATTTTTGTGTTTGTTATTTCGTGTTAATTGATACCGGAAAATGAGTCTTTTGCAATGCTTTTTGCGAATTGATCTTAGAATAATGATGTTTACGCACAACGTTGCAATTGAACACTGAGTTGCATTTTTCTGATGAGGACCCTAAAAAAGAGATCAACGGTGCGCACCATCACCTCACCATGAATATTCACTGATTAAATCTGTTATTCGCGCTAAAATAAGCTCTAATGGTCTATTGTCGATTATCCCACATCTTACCTTATATGCCTGAATCGGCATATATTGTGATAACAGCGCGATTGGGATATTTATATTTGAGAGATTATTGAGCAGGCGGTCAAGCGCTTTTGAAACATCTTTATTAGGGAAATAATAACGGCAGCGATCTGAATAGCTGTATTTGCGTTTGAACCGCTGTTCTTCTGGCGTACCAGAATAATACGCCTGCCACTTGTCAGGATATTCCAGCATACTATTATCCAAAATCGAGCGATAATCCGATAATGCGATGCCCTTCCCAGTAAATAATTCTTTTTCGATGCTCTCTAAAGCAAATATCGCCTCACGTTGATAAAATGTAAGCGCAGGACCGACTTTAAGAATACAAATGCCGTCTTCTGCCATGTTTTTCAGACAGTTAGGGGTTTGATAATCAGTAGAATGCCCCTCAAAAATCATACCGGGATAATTATGCAATTCTTTTGTAAGTTTACTGGCAACTTCCCTATCATACAGAGATAGTTCGGAATCACCAAATTCAACTCCGGGCTGAACAACAACACCTATAACATTGTTCCATACTTCTTCACATCCGCTCGCTAAAAACACTTTTTTAAACGTTTTTAGCGTTGCGTCTAAACTTTCCGGCGTGGTGATTATTATGCCACCGTCATTTTGTGCACCACCCGGGACAGGCACCTCGCTGCCAATGATAAATGTCGGCATTGTCGTATCGGGACAAATACGCTGTCGCTCGTAAAATCCGTCCAATGCGGACTTTGCCATACATGCCGCACGCTCGGCAATCTTTTCATTTGGCAAACCCACCTCAGCATCGTCATCGCCCAACATCATACTGGTATCGAGATGTATCTTGGAAAATCCGGCCGCAACGTATTCAAACACCATATCGCAAGCTTTTTTCATAGCTGATTCAGTTGGTTCGGTTTTAAAAGGCCCGGGACCAAGATGATCACCGCCCAAAATGACATCGTTCATGTCTATACCGACTTTATGGGCAATGCTTTCCACTAGTGAATAGTAGTCTGCCGGACGCATAGCTGTGTATCCGCCGAACTGGTTGACTTGATTGGACGTCGCCTCAATAAGCGCAGGGGTGTTAGACTCCATTGCGCTGCGCATTGTTGCCTCAATGCATAGTGGACTGGCAGTACATGCGGACATAATGCCATACTTTTGGCCAGCATGCCAATCCTCGGCCATTTGTTTTAAATAAGATTTCCTAATCATTAAATGACGCCTTTTTTTTAATATAATATTAGTGTACAGAACGCTCTCGCTTGTTGTTACAACAGCGTGTGCGTCTTGCGCACGCTTATAAAAATCAAACTTATAGATGGCAAGCTCACGCGCGCCAGCCCTTTCGTGTTGACCGATTATTTCGCGATAGATATCCCAAATTTCGGGAACATATGAGTCGTCAGGCAAAACTGAGTAACTCCGGCGTCAAGATTGAAGGTATATTCTTAAAATGACAAATTACCCCTGTATTATATTTTATTTTGTTATGGCGCCGTCTAAATCCCAGAGATCTTCCCAGCTTTTCGCGCCTTCCCAGAGGAATACCTGACCTTTAATCAAGCGGCAGTTTTTATCGGCTTTTGCCAGCTTATCCATCTCGGTATCGGATAGCAAATCCTCTGTCACACACTTGAGGTTGCTTTGATATTCGTTTTCATGAATAGAAAAAGGAATAGGAATTTGACCTCGCTGTACTGCCCATTTCAGGCAAATAATAGCCGGATGTACGTTATGCTCTTTTGCTATCTCTACAACTTCCGGCATTTGAATGTCAACTATGTCGTTCTCCGTTTTGTCGCGGTCGGGGCGTGTCGGAGATCCGATCGGACAGAAGCCAATAGGCTGTATACCTGCTTTTACGCAATAATTGTATAATTCAGGCTGCTGGAAACTCGGATGGAGTTCCATCTCTATCAGCGTCGGTTTAATACGGCACAACGGCAATACGGCATCAAGTTTCGGTATTGTCATACTGGACATACCAATGTGACGAGCCAATCCAATATCGTGAATGCGTTCCATTTGACGCCATGTGGTCATAAATGTCTGTACCGAAAACGGACGTGAATCGGGATTTCGTGAATCAGCGTCACATCCCGGAGCGTGATAATTGGGAAATGGCCAATGCACAAAAAACGCGTCAACATGATCTAACTGCAAATCCTTAAGTGTCTTTGCAAGTGACAGCAATACGTCGCCCTGCCCGTGCATGTCGTTCCACACCTTTGAGGTTATAAACAGCTCATCACGTGTAACAATTCCGCTGGATATTGCCTCAGAAAACACACACCCGATTAAATCCTCATTGCCGTAAACAGCTGCGCAGTCAAATAGTCTGTATCCAACACGTATTGCGCCGGCAACCGCATCGGACACCTGTTCCGGCGTAAAACGATCAGAACCGAAAGTTCCCATTCCGATGCACGGGATTTCTTCGCCTGTAGCCAGTTTGCGTTTTGGGACAATTGCAGGATCAATAAAACTAGACATAACATCTCCTCTTTCTATCAATTAATCATTTATCAATAAAACTTTTCCGTGCACTTGCGCAGGATCTTTGAATAATTCGAACGCATGAGCAACTTGGGACAACGGATAGGTTTTAAAAATCATTTCAGGGTCAAGCTTTAACATGCCTGTTGAAAAATAATGCGCCGTCAGCAACCATTCGCGGCCCGGGAAAGGAGAACTGTAGCTCATCCAGCTTCCGGTAAGTTTAAATTCTTTACGGTTCATGTTTTCCCACTGCTTTGGCGTAAATGTCAGGTCGACATGCGGTGTACCGATGAAGCATAAACGCGATTTATTGCCCGCCATATCAAACGCCATACGCATGGTGGCGGGAAGGCCTGCCGTCTCGAATATATAATCGTAGCCTCGACCGTCTGTAAAATCCATTGCGACTTTTTTAAAGTCTTCCTGTAATGTGTTGACAGTTTCGTCCGCACCCAAACGTTCGGCTAATCTTAACCGTCTATCGTCAATATCAAATACTACAATGCGCTTAGCTCCAAATATCTTAGCCCATTGCATCGTGAACACACCGATTGTGCCGCCTCCCAATACAGCCACCGTTCCTCCGCCAACATAATCGTTGCACAGTAGTCCGTGCAGAGCAACGGTAGATGGCTCGAACATTGCTGCTTGCGTGTATGAAATGGATGAGTCATACTTAATAGCATTACTTTCCGGAACAATAATATATTCCGCAAAACTACCCTGTTCTTTTGAGCCGATAAAGCTGTAATATTTGCACAGCGAATAATCACCGTTTCTGCAGTCCTCACACTCCATACATGGCAGCAACGGAACACCTGAGACTGTGTCACCAACACTTAGTTTTGTTACGTTTTCTCCAATCTCAACTATGTCACCCGCAAACTCATGCCCTAGAATAATCGGATAAAAGTGCGCGCCGTTATGTAACACCCTCGGTACATCAGAGCCGCATATGCCCGATGCGCGAACCTTTATCTTAACAGTTCCGGGACGCAATTCCGGCGTTCTAAATTCCTCAAATCGAATATCTTCATTGGCGTATAAAACCGCTGCTTTCATGGAATTCTATCCCCCATCACAGATCTTAAACTCTCATATATTTGGAGATAACATTTATATTGTCTGTCATAAACTTCAAAGTTTTGGTAATTTGGAGTATGTTCCCTTGTAATTTTGACAGTTTGCGATATGGCGTCGTCAAAGTCGGGCCACACACCCACTCCTATACCGGCTAGAATCGCCGCACCTAACGTTGTCGCAGTATCTGAAGAAGGCACAGCAAATTGTTTTGCTGTTACGTCTGATTTTAATTGCGTCCATACCAGACTGTTGGATGAACCCCCAATAGAATTGAGTGTCGCCAATTCGGCGCCGGCATTTTCCGCCGTTTCAATGTTGTGGCGCAGAGAAAAGGCTACTCCTTCCATGACTGCTCGGACAATATGTGCGCGTGTCTTTGCATAATCCAGGCCGTAAAATACGCCCTTGGCGTTTGCATTCCAGACAGGGCTTCGTTCTCCGGACATATAAGGAAGAAAAATCAATCCATCTGAGCCGGGAGGAACCGTCTCGGCCAACATATCCATTTGTTTTAAAGATAAATCGGGAAAAACGCTCTCTTTGAGCCATTTGACCGTTCCGCCGCCGCCGACCGTACCGCCCTGCAGAAGCCATTTGTCAGGTACAACATGAAATCCCATGATCAACCTTGGATCAGTATGATATTGATCCAGACAAATGCTCATGCCACCCGCCTGGCCTCCCTGTTCCTGCGTTTGACCCGGCTTAATTACACCCGCACCCAAAGTACCGCATGCTGCGTCTAATCCTCCAGCTACAACGGGTGTCCCTTCACAGAGACCACTTTGCACAGCAGCTTCAGCAGTAACTTTTCCGATAACTGTGCTGCATGAAACAATAGGCGGCAGCAAGGATACATCCATGCCCATCTCTCGCGCCATCGCCTCATCATATTTGCCCTTACGCATGTCAAAAAAGAAATACCCGTAGCCCTGCGATATATCCTGTGTAATTTCTCCTGTGAAGCGAAATGCTATATAACTGTTTGATTGTAATATCTTATAAACTCTACTGTATAATTCAGGCATATACCGTCTAAACCATTGTACTTTCGGTTGGGTATAAGAAGGGCTCAGAGGATTGCCGCATAACTCGAAAATAGATTGTGCGCCAATATTTACATCCAACTCGTCACAAATATCGCCGGCACGCGTATCCAACCAAATAGGAGTATTACCGAGTACGATTCCATCTGAATCGATCGGTATCGCCGACCATCCTTGACCGTCAATGCCTACGCCTTCAATGTCGCTTGGATTGACGCCGCTTTGCATAAGCATACTTTTAACCGCTTTGCAAGCAGCATTCCACCAGTCATCAGCGTTTTGCTCGACCCAGCCGGGTTTTGGACGAAAAACCGGATACTCCTCTGTGGTATTTGCAATTATGTTTCCACTTACATCAAACAACGTAGTTTTGCATGCGGATGTACCTATGTCAATACCTAATAAATAATTGCCCACAAAAAACCTCTTTTAAAAATTCACTTTTAAACAACTTCGCTAATAGTTATCTTTTTAACTAGACTTACAGATTTTCCCGTTATAAATATACTTAGCCAAAAGCATTTTAAGAAAATTGCCCTCCTTAATCCGGAGGGCAATTTGTGTTCTACATCGTTTCCGAATTAATCATTATTCCGGATTAGTCATAAAGCAGTGCCGCTATCTTGGGATCGTCCATATTTGCACTGGTGTAATACTGACAACCGGTGTCAACAATCTTATCAATACTTTCGCCGTTGATCGCTTTAACAGCTAATTCTACCGCATAAAAACCGATCATGTACGGATCCTGCGTCACAGCGCCATGGAACCAATTATTGCGAATAGCATTAAGTAATGTTTTTCCAGAGTCAAAACCTACAACGACCAAATCTTTATATCTGCCGTTTTCACGGTCAAGATCAGAGCCGTCTGCGGTAGATGCCAGCATACCGTCAACCGAACCGGAGTTCGTGCAGAATACAGCAACAGGATTCTTCTGTAAAACAGCCTGAGCGGCGGTTTGACAATCGGTTACGCTTGTCGAAGCGGCGATTGAAACAAGAATTTCTATTGCAACATCCCCTGAGCCGGAATCCTTATTCCACTTATCATGTCCTGTAACTGCAACCAAATCCGGCTGTGCCGCGTTGCAGAGTTCAAACATTTTGTCCACAAAACCTGTTGTACGGCCGGTGATTGAAGCGGACGTAGCATCCTGACTGATTACGCTGAGGATAATGGGCTTATCTTTCGTTGCGCCGGCAATCGCGGCTTTGACTGAATCGACGTCAGCTATTGTTTGTGCTGCAAGCGCGCCGGCAGCTTCGTTGTCAGTGGAAGCTGTGGAAAGAATAGAACCCTCCGGAGCATTGGGCACGCCACTGTCAAAACCGATTACGGGAATACCTTTGCTTTTAAGTTCAGCAAGCTGCTCGCTGACCGACTCCGTATCCAAAGCGGCGAGACATAGAGCATCAGGGTTTTTCGCTAATTCGGCATTCAGCATATCAACCTGAACGTCGATATCAGATTCGCTTGGCGGTCCGGCAAACATAATTTCCACGTCATACTTCGCCGCTGCATCTTCTGCTCCCTGTTTTACTGTTAGCCAAAACTTATGCTGATCTCCTTTAGAGATAACGGGGATATACAGCTTCTTATCTGACGGATCAGATCCACCTGTGGTGCAAGCAGTAAACGCAAACAGCATTGCCAGCACCAAAATTACACTTAGAACTTTTTTCATAGTTTTTGCCTCCTAATTTGTTAATTTATTTCATTTTTTGGATCATATCCAAAAATAAAACACATTTTTATTCCGCTTTGATTTTATTGCTTTGTTTGATCCGGTATTGATCCAGCAACACAGCGCCTATAACGACTATTCCGGTAAAAAACACCTGCCAATGACTTTGCAGACCCATGGACATCAAGCCCTGCTTAAGAGTGCTCATTATAAACACCCCTATAATCGTGCCAGTCAACGTACCGGAGCCGCCTTTCATGCTGGTACCGCCGATAACAACAGCAGCAATGCCCAAAAGCTCTTGACCGTTACCTGTGCTGGGAATAATTGAAGTGTACACTGCAGCATACAGTACACCCGCCAATCCACTGCAAAACCCGCAGAATGTATAGACGGCAACAAGCCATGGCTTTGTTTTTATTCCCGAAAGCCGAGCAGCCTCTGCGTTGGAACCAATCGCAATGGTATATCTGCCAAACTGCGTGTAGTTCAAAAGTATAAACGCAATTACGAAAAATGCCCCAAGCCAAAACGCGCCGACAGGAAATTTATCAATTGTTTTATAAAAAATATTTTTAAACAAGCCCTCCGGCGTTCCAAATGTAGGATATCTCATTGTCTGAACTTTTGTTATAATTGCTCCAAGCCCCATACCCACCATCTGCATGCCCAATGTAGCAATAAACGGCGGCAAATTCAGATATGCAATCATAAGGCCACTAAGAACTCCCAAAAATGTGGCAAACACAACCACAAGAAGCAAGCACAAACCCATGGGCCATCCCCAGGAATTATAGGCGAATCCACCCAATAGTGCCGCGCACATCATGTTCGTGCCGAGCGCCAAATCAATGCCGCCTGTCATGATAACAAACGTGACGCCGATTGCCATGAAACCGATATAATAAGAACTATCTAAAATGTTGGTAAAAGAAATTACCGAAAAAAAGTTGTTTCCAAATATTGAAAAAAAGCCATACAGTACGACAAGAACGATAGGCGCAAGTAGTTTGTTAAAGTCGAAATGTCTCTCTCTCATTTATAATCACCTCATATTTTTGTAGTTGCATAGGCCATAATCTTTTCCTGTGTGGCTTCGGCAATATTAACTTCGCCCGTTATTTCCCCTTCACACATCACAATAATTCTGTCACTCATGCGCAGCAATTCGGGAAGCTCGGAAGATATCATTATTATGGATTTTCCTTCTTTAACTAAAGAGTTCATGAGTTTATAAATCTCACTCTTAGCGCCGACGTCTATGCCGCGTGTAGGTTCGTCAAATATAAGCACATCACAATTTCTTATTAACCATTTAGCGAGCACAACCTTTTGCTGATTGCCTCCCGACAAGTTGCGTACTGTCTGACGAATAGACGGCGTCCTAATAGAAATCTTTTCAGTATATTCACTCGCAACTTCGTCGATTTTTTTATCGTTCACAAACGGACCTTTTGTATAAAATTCAAGGCTTGGCATCAGGCCGTTATCACGCAATGACAGTCCAACGGCAAGGCCGAACGCTTTTCGGTCTTCGGAAAGATATCCGATACCATGCCTAACAGCATCACTAGGGGATTTCACTTCAATTTTTTCCCCATTCAGATAAATTTCACCGCTTACCCGCGAATCGGCTCCAAAAAGCGCACGGACCGTTTCTGTACGTCCCGCACCTATCAGGCCGGCAAAGCCCAATATTTCACCTTTTCGCAATTTGAACGACACGTCCTTAACATTATGCGCCACAAGATTTTTTGCTTCCAGAACAATAGGCGCACTATCAGATACATTACTTTTTTGCTTAGGTTTTTCGTAGATAACTCTTCCCACCATCATGGAAATGATCTGATCTTTTGTAGCGTCTTTTGTTTCCACAGTACCGACATATTGACCATCCCGCATTACGGTAATGCGGTCCGAGATTTGCCAAAGTTCGTCTAATCTGTGCGAAATATAAATAATACCATGTCCGGCGTCTCGTAAATTTCTGATAAAACGAAACAGTTCCTCGATCTCATTTTCTGTCAACGCAGCGGTAGGCTCGTCCATAACTAGAAGTTCACTGTTATATGACATCGCCTTGGCAATTTCCACCATCTGCTGCTTTGCAACAGAAATATTTTTCACAACAGCATTGGGATGAATATTAATATTCATAGAAGCCAATAAAGCTTTAGTTTCATTGTTCGCACGGGCTTTGTCGAGAAACAACCCCAGTTTTTTAGGTTCTTTCCCAATAAATATATTTTCAGCCACAGTTAAATGCGGCATCAAATTCAATTCCTGATGGATCATGCCTATGCCAAGTTTCTGAGCATACAGAGGATTGTCGATCTGCTCTTCTTTGCCTTTGAAAACAATACGACCGTCATCTTTTTTGTAGATTCCGTTTAAAACTTTCATAAGAGTGGATTTGCCCGCGCCGTTTTCTCCAACCAAAGCATGCACTTCACCCGCATTCACGTGCAAGCTCACATTATTTAGCGCATGAACGCCCGGGAAACGTTTATGAATTCCTTCCATTTGGAGCAAAACTTTAGCCATCAAAGCACACCTTCTCACTAGAGTTAAACGTTTTGTTTTATGCCGATTATAAAGCAATTAATACGTCATATTCAATATAAAATCATAAGCTCATGTCAAAATCATTGGTGAATCTCGCGATTTTTGCGAAACGTTTCGTTTTGTTAGACGTATTGTAGCACTAACAACAATATGCTGTCAATATATCTTTCAAAATTGTAATATTTCACCTAAAATTCTAGAAAATTCATGTATTTGTAGAAATTTTCTAGGTCTTTAAACGCTCACAGGTATTTAATTATTGACATAAGCGCTCGTTAATATATAATAACTATAGCGATACGTTTAGCTAATAATTGCAAAGTGAAGATTTTAATATGCCTACAATGAAAGACATCGCTCAATATACCGGATTGTCTATAGCAACGATTTCAAAATATATAAACGGCGGTAATGTGCTTGACCATAATCGCAAATTGATCGCTGATGCTATTGTTGCGCTTGATTATCAGGTGAATCTTGCAGCACGCGCTTTAAAAACACGCCGGACAATGATTGTCGGTGTGTTGCTTCCGATACTGATTACTCCGTTTTTTTCTAATATATGTGCAATTGTGGAAAATTATTTAAAAGCAGAAGGTTATTCTATCCTGTTCTGTGGTTCTTACAGCAGCCCACAGGAAGAGATTGAAAAGATCAGGTTTCTGATTCATCAAAATGTCGATGGAATTTTGTTTGTGCCTCAATTTGCAGACGCAAATAGTATAAATGAGGTAAAAGAACTCCGCGAGCGAAAGATTCCGCTTGTTCTCATGGATCGCTATATAGCTGATTATGAATGTGACCGCGTACTCGTTGATAATTCCAACGCGACTTATTCCGCTGTAGAACAACTTATAATAAACGGTCATAAGCGCATCGGCATCATTTTAGGTCCGTCTGATATCTCAACAGCATATGAGCGGCGATTGGGCTACGAACGTGTGCATAATGATTATTCTCTGCCCATTGACCCTTCTCTGATACGTGTCGGCGACTACAGTATCGGTTCAGGATATCGCGCCATGAACGAATTATTGGATATGGATTCTCCGCCAACCTCTGTTATAGGTACTAATCATGAAATGACGATGGGCGCAATCACTTTTGCATATGAGCGCAAAATGCGTATTCCTGATGATATTTCTTTTATCGGTTATGATGAAATACAACTTACGAAGATCATGAATCCGCCTATCACTATTGTAACGCAGCCTATTTCAGAAATAGCAAAATATACTGCGGAAATTATACTTAAGCGTATGCGTGGTGATTACACATCATTTCCGCAAGTACTTAGATTGAAAACTGAACTTTTATTACATGAATCTATTAAAAAACTGGATCAATCGAATTATTAACGTACTATAAAGCTCTAAAAATGTGGCGGCAAGTTAAATAAGCAATTAGGCTGATTCGGAGAATCAATATGGATAAAAAAGTTCTGGCTTTTGATTTTGGCGCATCGAGCGGGCGCGCCATTCTCGGTGCGTTTGACGGAAACAAGATAACCCTTACAGAGGTGCACCGCTTTGACAACAATCCCGTAATGCTTCGGGACACGCTTTATTGGGATGTGCTTAATCTGTTTTATGAGATAAAGCAAGGGCTTCATAAAGCGGCGGAATGCGGCGAATTTGACAGCGTGGGTATCGACACGTGGGGCGTCGATTTCGGTCTTTTGGACGGGCGCGGAAACTTACTGCAAAACCCCGTGCACTATCGCGATAAACGGACGGTTGGGCTTCCCGCAGAGGT
>Ga0209737_10002404_pt1 | contig 13121 bp, 9 predicted proteins | sample TergutCu122P3_FD_187284 | JGI IMG/M metagenome (GOLD analysis project Ga0209737, IMG submission 187284) | Cubitermes ugandensis P3 segment gut microbial communities from Kakamega Forest, Kenya - Cu122 P3 (SPAdes) (version 2) | ecosystem: Host-associated > Arthropoda: Insects > Digestive system >... | reverse complement strand
AAACGGTACATTTTTCGATTGTTCAATCCCAGCCAGCATATTTTCCGTTGTTTTTTCTCGAAAACTCACAATGCGCTCATTTTGAGCATCTCCCGCTGTTCGTTTTTCCAATCCTAATATGTTTTCCTGTTTCAATGTATAAAAATCCGCAATTGTCTTTACCAATCCTTTGTCAAACAACAGTTCAATTTTTCCTTCCCCAAGGGAATCAATATTCATTGCTTTTCTTGAGATAAAGTGTTCTAACTTTCCTTTCACTTGCGGCGGACAATTCCATTCGTTTGGGCAGTAGTAACCCGCTTCCTCCTCTTTTTTTACCAGTAATGTTTGACAATAAGGGCAATGTGTAACGAACGTTATTTTGCTTGCGTTGGACAGCCGTTTAGAAAGTTCAACGCCCACGATTTTGGGAATAATCTCGCCTCCTTTTTCCACATAAAGATAGTCATTTTCGTGAATATCAAACTGTTGAATAATATCGTTATTGTGCAACGAAGCGCGTTTTACCACAGTGCCTGCCAAAAGAACAGGTTGCAGATTTGCCACGGGAGTAACCACGCCGGTGCGTCCTACTTGAAAATCAACACTTAACAGCGGGGTCAATACTCGTTTTGCTTTAAACTTGTAGGCAATTGCCCATCTTGGACTTTTTGCCGTAGTTCCCAATTGTTGTTGCTGCGCGAAGTCGTTCACTTTAATCACCACACCATCAATATCAAAAGGCAGTTTTTCTCTTTCCGTATCCCAATGATTGATAAATGCGCGAATATCCTCAATGGAGCTACATTTTTGCACTGTTTCAGGAGTTTTAAATCCCCATTCTTTAAGTTTTGTAAAACTCTCGAAATGTGTTTTGTGGGGTAGATTTTCGCCGAGAGTTAAATATAATCGGCAGTCTAACTCTCTTTTTGCCACTTCTGAGGAGTTTTGCAATTTCAAACTTCCTGAGGCAGCGTTTCTTGGGTTGGCAAAAGGCTGTTCGCCAATATCTTCTCGCTCTGCATTCAGTTTTTCAAAAGCTTTGTGCGGAAGAAGAATTTCGCCGCGCACTTCAAAAAAGTCTGGATAATCCCCAAAAAGTTTCAGCGGGATAGATTTAATGGTTTTTACATTTTGGGTAACGTCGTCTCCTTGAATGCCATCGCCGCGGGTTACGGCACGAAGCAATTTTCCGTTTTCATAAATCAAACTAATGGCAACGCCGTCATATTTAAGTTCGCACACATATTCCGGTTTTTGCAGCAGCGCACTTTGCACCCGCCTGTCAAACTCTTCAATCTCATCCAAAGAATACGTATTTCCAAGCGACAACATTGGAAATATATGCTGCACGGTGGCAAAGTTCTTAGTAACCTCCCCCCCAACTCTTTGCGTAGGGCTATCGGGCTGAATATATTGGGGATACTCTTTCTCCAAACTGTGCAATTCTTCTAAAAGTCTATCAAATTCAAAATCGCAAATAGTAGGATTATCCAGCACATAATAGTTGTAATTGTGTTGGTGCAACTGTTCGGTAAGTTCTTTAATGCGGGTTAACATATTTTTATTAAAAACGAGAAGCAAAAGTATAATTTGTTGTTAATAATAGTATATTTTTGCCGGAAATTTTTAATAAAACCGATATTATGTTTAAACTGAACTTTTTAAAAGAATTTAAAGAGTTTGCCATGAAGGGCAACCTGATTGATATGGCGGTAGCTTTTGTGATGGGAGCTGCTTTTGGGACCTTTGTGAACAAATTTATTGAAGGAATGGTAATGCCCTGTGTGGGTAAACTCACTGCCGGAGTGGATTTTAACTCTTTAAAAATTGTGTTGAGCGAAGCAAAATTGGATGCCGCCGGCAAAGTAGTTGCTGCAGAGGCTGCCATTATGTATGGGGAATTTATTACCGCCTGCATCAATTTCATCATTATTGCTTTCTGTATGTTTGTGGTAGTGAAAGCGATGAATAAACTAAAACGCAAAAACGAAGAGATTCCCGTTGTTCCTACACTCACGGAAGAGCAAAAATTATTGACCGAGATTAGGGATTTATTGAAGGAGAGGAAGGGGTAATTTTTTCTACCCATTTTAACAATCACATAATTATTATGTATAAAAAAAACTATCTAATAAGACTACTAACCTTCACAATATTCCTGTTTTTTTGCTTTTCAAGTAATGCGCAACCCTCCCTGCCACTGTATCAACTTTCTATAAATGAGATAAATAGACTGTTTGTCGAGGCGAATAAGGAGTTTAAAAACCAAGCACTTGTTTCAGAATTAAATTTGCTGTGTGAAAACTTGAACGGAAGTGTGTTGCTGGCTTTCGGAAAAGAGGTTTTTTATAAAAAAGAGGTAGGATACAAGCGTTTGGCTAATAAAACACCACAAAATAGTATTGATTCGGAAACCCTTTTTGAGTTGGCGTCCATTTCAAAGCAGTTTACGGCAGCCGCCATTCTCAAATTGATGGAAGAAAAGAAACTATCGCTAAGTGATGATGTTACTAAGTATCTTCCGCAATTTCCCTATAAAAACATTACCATAAAACACCTCTTAACGCACACCTCGGGGTTGCCGGAGTATATGGATTTTCCCGAAAAGGATTTTAACCAAAATGAAGCATTAAGTAACAGTAAATTAGAAAGTTATATAGAACGTGTAAAGCCCAAAGTGCTGTTTCAATCGGGAATGAGATTCAAATATATTAACACAAATTATGCGTTATTGGCATTGATTGTTGAGAAAATTACCCAAAACTCTTTTGAGCAATATGTTAGAAAAGAGATTTTTACCCCTGCGGGTTTACAATATACTTGTTTTGCAACGGAACTGCACTCCAAAACCAATTATTGCAAAGGGCATTTAGCCGACAAAAGCGAGCGTCCGTTTCATTTTCAAAACGGCGTTCTGGGTGACAAGGGTGTCTATTCTAATGTTGATGATTTGTATCGATGGGTGAAAACCTATCTGTTAGACTATCAGATAGTTTCGCAAGAAATTGTGGCGCAGGCAGCCCAACCGCAGAACAAACTGTATCGCAGCGATCCGGCGGAACTCTACGGCTACGGCTTGCGCATTGAGGATGATGTGAACGGATATCTGATTTATCACGGCGGTTTGTGGCGCGGATTTCAAAATAATATGGTGTATCGCCCCAAAGACCAATATATTTTTATAGTACTCAGTAACTTTAGAAACAAGGCGATGATTGGCGTAAACTCAAAGCTATTGTGTATCATTGATGGCGCGTAATATCGTTTAAAATTCTATTTTCGCCCCCGAAAAAATTTAAAAATTTAAAAATTTAAAAATTTAAAAATTTAAAGATTTAAAGAAAAAATATTAACAAAAAATCATACAAAATGAAAAAAAATTACAAAATTTCCGTACGGGCGTTGCGCGCAACGCTCCTATCCATTCTGCTTTTCTGTTCCTCTGCATTGATGGCGCAAATCTCCAACCAGCAGTTCCATTTCTCTTGCCCGGGTGGGGTAACTATTACTTACGACCTTGCCTGTGATGTGGAGGATGTTACTTTATGGTACAGCACCGATATGAGTTCTTGGGCGAAAGCGATTGCCGTAAGCGGCGATGTAGGTACGGTTTCCGCCGGCAACGGCAAAACTATTCTTTGGGACAACGCCGCCGACCACGTGAAAAACGGAAATTTTTATTTTAAGATAAAAACCTCTACATTCGGTTGTTTTACCTGTATGTCTAACACTTATCCCACTACTGCGCATATTCCTACTGCTTTCCAGCAGGTTTCTGTTCCCATTACCGTAAGCACCACAAAGGATGTCGCGGGCAATTGGGTGCACGAGCAGGCTGCCGGTGCTACTGCCACCATTACCCTTAAATTTCTCACTTACAATCTTGGTGCCAATCCTAACCTTTCTCCTAAGGAGCAGATGAAGCAGGTGTATGCTGCTTCTCAAAATGACATTCGCGTTTACGGTGGCTTTTACCAGTGGGGACGTAAAGATGCCGGGCACACGTTGCGTTGCAATATGGCTGATGCTCCCGCGTATTTTCTTAATGCTAATGGTGTTGATGGATATCCCATAGCGAGTTACAATCCTGCCACGGATACCAAGTTTGTTTGGCACGCCTCTCTTACAAGCGGTTGGTGGGCAAATGGCGAAGTAAACAACAGTAATTTATGGGGTAACGGTTGTACTGTTGGCACTCGTTGCCCTACTTCCGGTGCTGCTGCAGGTACTGATGCTTGTCCTACTGCTTCCGGTTGTTTTGGTGGTAATAATAACGTTTCCAAGCGTCCTAATGACCCTTGTCCTTCGGGTTATCGCGTTCCTACTGAGCACGAGTGGGCTTTATTGGGTTGGGAGGGCGGCAACTCTACTACCAATACTAAGGATGAGAATACTTCTATCACAAATGATATTACTGTATCTAAGAGTGGCTTGGTCTGGGTTCGTGTATGTAACGGTTTTATCAACGGTAGTTGGTCTGCTAATAATATGTGCGGTTATGCTATTTACGATAAATCTGTATGGGACGCTGCTTATCCATCTCCACCACCTTCTCTCACTACTGATTTAACTTCTCCTTCCGCTCCTACTCCTCTCCTGTTTCTGCCCGCCGCTGGCTTCCGCGACTACTACGATGGTGTGGTGTACGATGTGGGTACGTACGGATACTACTGGAGTAGTACGGTTAACAGTAACTTCTCGTACTTCTTGTACATCACTAGCGGCAACGTGTTCGCCAACGTCAGCAACGTTCGCGCAATCGGCTTAAGTGTCAGGTGCGTGGCAGAACTTTAGGGGAGGGGAACAGTACGCTGAGCGTACTGCTTAGATAGGTGTGCGCTCTCCGAGCGCGATGAGAGTATCCCCGCTGCTGCGTTAGCGATTGGAGCGGCACCCCGCAACGCATAGAAGCCACGAGGGTGGTGTGTAGGGACGTTGCGGGCAACGTCCAACGAAGCAAGTAAAGTGAGGAGTATAGCGGAAAGCGCGACCCGAACGTGTGTTGGATTGCGGGGGCGGAGGTAAGGGGAACGCCCAAAAAACAATTAATAATTGACAATTTATTGTTTAAAATTCTATTTTCGCCCCCGAAAAAAATAAAATTATGTTCGAAAGTTTATCCTCCAAATTGGAACGCGCCTTTAAGGTATTGAAAGGGCAAGGCTACATTACCGAAATTAATGTGGCGGAAACGATGAAAGAAGTACGGAAAGCCCTGTTGGATGCGGACGTTAACTATAAGATTGCCAAAGAGTTTACCGATGAAGTGAAGAGAAAAGCGCTGGGGCAAAATGTGCTGAAAGCGGTTTCGCCCAGCCAACTTATGGTAAAGATTACCTACGATGAGTTGATAGAACTTATGGGTCGGGAGGCAGTGGATATCAATGTGAAATCCAACCCCTCCATTATTCTGATGGCAGGTTTGCAAGGCTCGGGTAAAACTACCCACGCGGCTAAATTGGCGAAAATGTTGAAAACCAAACGCGCTAAAAAACCGCTGTTGGTGGCTTGCGACGTGTATCGCCCTGCCGCCATTGACCAACTAAAAGTGCTGGGCGAACAGATTGAAGTAGAGGTTTTTACAGATATTAACTCGAAAAAACCGGTGGATATTGCCAAACGCGCCGTGCAACACGCCAAAGACTGGGGACATAATGTGGTAATTATCGACACCGCAGGGCGTTTGCACATTGACCAGGAGATGATGGATGAAATTGGCAACATTAAAAATGCCGTAAATCCGCACGAAATACTGTTTGTTGTAGATGCTATGACCGGACAGGACGCCGTGAATACCGCCAAAGCCTTTAACGACAAATTGAATTTCGACGGCGTTATCCTTACCAAAATGGACGGCGACACCCGCGGTGGTGCTGCCCTTACCATTAAGTCGGTGGTTAATAAACCCATCAAGTTTATTGGGGTGGGCGAAAAGATGGACGCCTTGGACGTTTTTCATCCCGACAGGTTGGCGGAAAGGATTCTGGGAATGGGAGATATCCGCTCGTTTGTAGAGAAAGCCCAGGAACAGTTTGACGAAGAGGAAGCTATAAAACTGCAACGGAAATTAGCCAAGAATACGTTTGATTTCAATGACTTTTTGAGCCAAATTGCACAAATAAAAAAGATGGGAAATGTGAAAGATATGATGAGTATGATTCCCGGAGTTGGGAAAAGCGGTAAAAGATTTGGATATTGACGACAACGCATTTAAAGGCATAGAAGCCATAATATTATCTATGACCCCCTATGAGCGTTCAAACCCTGATTCTTTGAACGGAAGCAGGAAAAAAAGAATTGCTTCCGGTAGCGGAACTGATGTTCAAGAGGTTAATAAACTGATAAAACAATTTGACGATATGCGCAAAATGATGCGTATGGTCTCCGGCGGCAAAGCAAAAGGATTAATGAATATGCTGAATGTTCCGGGAATGCGGTAGAATTATGCCCCAATTTTTACGTTTGGATGTATGAAATATTATTAAATGTATTTTCGCACCCTGAAAATTGAATTATTACTCCAATGAATAAATTATTTACATTACTATTGGTAATCAGCATTACGTTTAGTGCGTTTGCTCAAAAGAAAATTACTGCCGGTGATAACGCTTTCGCCGGAAAACAGTTCGACAAGGCACTTACCTCCTATAAAAAAGGATTAAAAAAAGTGAACAACAACCCCATTGAAGTTAAACGTGTCAGATACCAAATTGCTGAGTGCTACCGTATTATGGGAGACTTGAAGAAAGCAGAAGCACAGTATGTTGCGTTAGAAAAGAAAAACCACCAAAAAGATGAGCCGCTGCTATTTTTCCACTTGGGTAGCATTAACCATTTGAAAGGGGAGTATGAAAAAGCGCTGGAATATTATCTGAAGTATCAGGAAAGAGAACCCAAAGACGTGAGAATTGAGGCTCGTATTGAGGGAGTTAGAAAATCAAAAGGATGGATGGACAACCCCACCAACTATGAAGTGGAAAACTTTAAAAAAGTAAATACCAAACAGGATGAATGGGCACCCAGATGGAGCACTCAGGAAAAACAGAATCAGATGATTTTTACCTCTAACAGAGAGGGGTCCACAGGGAAAGGCACTGACCAGTGGTCGGGGAAAGCGTTTTCAGATATCTATAAAATTGAACGACCCAGAGGAAAATCTAACGACTGGGTGGGCGAATGGACAAATCCGGCATTGTTTGATGAGGAAAAAGTTTTAAATACAGAGGTTAACGAAGGGGAAGCTACCGGAAATAGAAAAGGCTCCGAGATATATTTTACAAAATGCCCCATTGATAAAAAAGCACTGAAAGCGTGCTATATTTATGTTGCCCAGAAAAAAGGACAAACTTTTGATGAGCCTAAATTGGTGGAACTTTGCGAAGATTCACTTGCAAATTGCGTACACCCCTCACTTTCAATGGATGAACTTACGCTCTATTTTGCTTCTGATATGAAAGGCGGACAGGGAGGGTACGACCTCTACAAAGCGACACGCTCCTCAAAAGGTGGAAAGTTTGAAAAAGTGGAAAATTTGGGCACACTAGTTAATAGCGCAGGAAACGAGTTATTTCCCTCAATAAGAGGCGATTCTGTGCTCTATTTCTCTTCGGACGGACTTCCCGGAATGGGTGGGTTGGATATTTTTTACTCGGTAATTAGAAATGGCCAGTTTCAAGAACCTCTAAATATGATGTATCCTGTTAATACTTGCGCGGATGAAATTGGAATGATCTTTTATGATGAAGAGATTATTGACCCAAAATCTAACGCCCCTTACTTAGAAATGGGGTTCTTCTCGTCTAACAGACCCGGCGGAAAAGGAGGAGACGACATCTATACTTTCCAATTACGACCCACCGTGTTTACCCTTTCAGGAATTGTGCGAGACGAAGGAAACCGGCAACTGATTGAAGGTGCCGAAATTGAAATAATTGGCTCAAACGGAACCACCTACAAAGCCTACACAGATTCGAAAGGATACTATGCGTTTGACAGGACGAAAATCCTGATGAATACTACATATAAGATGAAAGTCAAAAAAACCGGATATTGGGATATCCCAGATGCCGTGCAAACTACGATAGGCTTTAATTTAGATACCGATTTGAAGCAGGATTTCTTTCTGAACCGCATCCCCAAAGACCCCATTGTGATGCCCGACATCTATTACGATGTGGATAAATGGGATTTGAAACGTCAATATGAAGATTCTCTGATGTATCTGTTTTTTGTGTTAATGCAAAACCCGAATTTAGTGGTAGAGTTGCGTTCGCACACCGACAGCAGAGCCTCGGACGAACATAATGATTTGTTATCGCAAAGGCGCGCCCAATCGTGTGTTGATTTTTTGGTGAAAGAGATGAAAATTGATGCCGATAGAATTGTGCCTAAGGGATATGGAAAAAGAAACCCCAGAAAATTGGAAAAAGATATGATGGTGCCTTATAATGGCAAATTGTATCACTTCAAACGCGGGGTTACGCTGGATGATACCTATATCAAAGCGTTGCCCAAAGACCAGCAGGAAGCCGCCCACCAATTGAACAGAAGAACCGAATTTTTTGTACTCAGAGATGACTATGTGCCTAAGAGCGATGAGATTGCGCCGGTTACTACCCCTAAAACGGTTACAGTAGTAAAACAAAGAACTATCCCTGTGCAGATTAGCGGTGACGTAATTACCGGAAACTGCAGGGTAAACGGGAAAAGTGCAAATTTTGTAATCAGCAATAAAAAAACGGAAGACATATTTATGGATTATGAAGCGGCATCAAGAATGTTGCGCAGTTTCGATATAAAGATAGAAGATTTTGAATTGGGAGAAAAAGCACTCAAACAAGATGATGGTTCCATTATTGAAAATTCTATTCTATATCTTCGTGAACTGATTATGGGGGACGACTACGCTGAGAATGTAAAAGTTACGATAAAAAAAGGCCTCCCCGCCGCATTGCTTATCGGCGCTGAATTTATTAAGGAAGAATGGGGAAAATATACTATTGACCGGGAAAAGAAAGAGATTATTTTTGAGAAGTAGGATTCCTGCGCCTGCAATCCACCTTTTCTTTCCAAATAATTACCCCTTTTTTTATATTTAAAACAGGAATTGTAAATTTTTTATCTGTAAAATATTGATTTATAGAATTTATGAATTTCCATAAACACTTGACAAAGGGGGAGGGCATTTGTATTATTGCAGTGTCGGATGGATAGCGTAAAAGAGCCGGCAACTCAATTACGATATTTTCTGCAAGAAAGAATATTAATTACTCGGAAACTATTTACACACTCAAACCCACTATGCCTGCAGCTACCCACATCTCAGAATGATACTTACAAGGTAAGAAAAAGAGCGCCGTTAATATCTACATAATTATTTCTGCGACAGTGAAAAAATGTAAAACAAAAACTAAATTTTAACTCAAAAAAACTATTAATTCAATGAAAAAATTATTATTTATTTTATTTTCCTGTGCATTATTCATAGGAAATTATGCACAAAACGAAAAAGGATATTGGGATACTTATGGTAATTCTGGAACCGATAGGTCTAATTTTATAGGCACAACAGACTGTATGCCGTTAATATTTAAAACCAACGATACAGAAAGAATGAAGTTGCTGAGCGACAAATCATTTTTCGGAATCGGACTAACAACCCCAAAAGCCACACTACACCTACACTATCAAACAGACCCAAGACCCTGCGAAGAGATGACTTCCCTGGGCAGATTGAAGAAGTTATTACAACTCACTACTGCCGAGACCGGAAACACCGACAATAGCGGATTTGGTGTCTATTATTCAAATACAAAAGATATATTTTTCAAACAGCAGGAGCAAGGTATGATTTCTATTGAGGGACCCGGCGGAGGAATATCTATTGAACCCGAAAGCGGCTACATAGGGATAGGTACTAAGCAACCGCAAGCACCTTTACACATTAACTACCAGGTAGAATTACCAAGAATACCTAATCCGAGTTTTCTGCCCTTTCCGTTATTAAAAGTCGGTACCTCAAATGCAAATGAAGGGTTTGGTGTTTACGGCTTTTCTAAAAGTAATAATATTAATATTCAGCAAAATGAGCAGGCGTCTCTAAAAATTTGCGGCTATAGCAGCAGCTTAACATTTGCTTCCGATGGAAATATAAACATGATTATTCCCTTTCAAAAAAAATTTGATGTAAACGGTTTATTTGGTGCACAAAATGCCACTATTAGCGGAAGCCTAGGCGTAGGAACTATTGCTCCGGAGCAAAAACTGCATGTTGTGGGAAATAGTTATTTTAAAGGAAGTGTAGGTATAGAAACCAATAATCCGCAAGCAAAATTGGATGTAAATGGGTCATTTAAAGCGCAAAATGCCACTATTGCAGAAACTATTACAGGAAACCAACTGAACGCGAAAAGCGCAAATATTACAGAAAACATTTCGGTTAATTCAGGTATTCAGACCCTTTCCTTAGGTAGCGCATACCACGCGGATTTAAGTTGGGGAACCTCTTATATAGGATTTAACGCCAAACGTAATAATGGAAACTGGACATTGGCAGGTGGCGGTACAAACAACGGTGGCGCAGTGATTTGGGCTACCGTGGACGGAAGTTTATTATTCGCATCTATTCCCAAGACGGGCGGAAGCACACAAACACTTACCGATACGCAAATAAAGGAAAATGTAAAACTCTACTTAACCCCTACCGGAGTGTTGAAAGCAAAAGAAGTGTTGGTCTCCACAACAGGATGGCCCGATTATGTGTTTGCAAAAGATTATAAACTGCTGCCACTGAACGAAGTAGAGAAATTTATTAACGAAAATCAGCATCTTCCAAATGTGCCTTCTGCCGTAGAAGTAGAAAGTAATGGTATTCAACTGGGAGAAATGAATACCATACTTATAAGAAAAGTAGAAGAATTAACGTTATATGTATTAGATTTACAAAAACAGATTAACGCACTTAAGAATTAAAATTCAAAACAATGAAAAAATCAGCCTTTTTATTATTATCCGCATTCGTGTTTTCAGCAGTGTTCTTCTTTACTTCTTGCGAAAAACCACCTATCACAGGAGGCAATGTAATTGAAGCAAAAGATGTTACCTCTTTTTCTCCCAACAATCTGAATAAGATTGATAAAGTGAAAGCATTTGTTTTTTATTATGACGAATTTGAACTGAAAGAGATTGCCTCCTGCAAGTTTGAAAAGAACGGTTTTACGCTTACACTACCTGAAGATGTTCCCGAAAAATATTTGTATGGTTTCGGTGATACGGAATCTACCGGAATAAAAGTAAATCCGGCAAATGCTAAACTAGCACCCATACAAATAATTGCCTGCGATAAATCAGATAACAATATCGGTTCTTTCTTTTTCGGTTCTGAAGATATTATTAATGCTACAGAGTATCCCGTTTACGGAACAACTTTTTGGTATCTTGACAGAAGAGTAACAATAAAAGGTAAATATATTGATGAATTTAGTACGAAATACGATTGTTCATTAAAAAAAGGCTGGAATATTTTATACAGTAAGTTGGAGCAAAATGGACTTACAATATCCTCTTCAAAACCTTCCGGAGTTAATTACAAATGGTATTTTACGGGAGGGTATCTACTCGCTCCTAAAAAAGATAGTTGTCCGCTGATTACACACGAACAGATTATCTCAATGATGCCATCGTTTTAATGAGACCTTAAAATTTGAAATAACCAACAAAAATTTTATTATGAGCACAAAATTTTTATCTTTTTTTCGTACATTGTTGCTGACTGTAATTCTGTTTCAATTTGTCGCTACTCAGGCAAACGAAATACAGATGAACCCAAAGGAAACTATTTCTTGTAGTATTGCAACGGACTCAATTCCCGCTGAGATTACCTCATTGTCTCAATTCAAATATATTAGTAATAGAGAATTAGATGTTTTCTTTCAGCAAAATGCCAGAGACCTGCTTCCGAAATTTCGTGTGGGAAAAACTTTTCAATATACAGGTCTGATAGCAATGATTCCGGGTGTTTTAATTACCGGAACAGGAGTAACTCTTATAGCTTGTACCGAACATTATAGGGAGAAGGATTTTGGTATGTTGGGGACAAAAAGAGTCATTACCGGAGAGTTTCTGGGTGGAATTATCCTTACTTCTCTCGGAGGTGCAATTACGGTTATGGGGGCTTCTTTTACTATTGCGGGATTTGATATAAAAAATCAGTGCAAAAAGAGCTATATCAACAAGCATTTCAATAATTCAAACATCTCTACGCTAAAAGTAGGTTGTACAAATAACGGAATAGGATTAACTTTAAATTTTTAAATATTATGAAATTACTCTTAAAAACAATTACTCTAATAACCGTAGCATTATTGTTATCATCATGTCATAGTGATGAACGGACATACTACCAAGTAAAGGCTAAAGGATATTTGTATTATAAAGATACAAAAGAACCCGTGCCAAATGTGGAAATAAGTGTAAGCCCAACATTTAAAAGTTGGGGTTTGGGTACTCAACAGATAACTGAACACTACCTTTCAGATAGTACCGGGTATTTTTGCGTCAGATTTATTAAACGCTCGGAAGGAGAAACGCCATTAGGTCATACTATTGCTTTTAGTAAAGATAACTACTATCCGGAAGACAGTGGCTATATAAACTTTTTGCCTAATGAAATTAAAGGTAAAAAAGGGTTTATTGATTTAGATACACTGTGGATGACTATCCCCCCGTTCTTGAGGAATTAATGTAATTTCCAGGTTCTAAAATCAGAAATTAATTCTGAAAATTATTATTATCGTTTATTCTATAAACGCTCTCTCTTCGTTGTCTTTCATATAAAAATAAAAAGGCATAATCTAATACATTTAACAAAAATAAAACTCACTAACTAAAAACACTTTACGAATGAAAAAGAAATTAAAATCATTTTTTTACTTTACATTGCTTGCTATAGTCTTTATGCAAGTAATTTTTACCCGGGCTCAAGGTGATTACCACAAACAGATAGATCAAATCTTTGAAATCCCTGCCGGTAAAATACCTTCGGGTATATTAATTGACCGTTCACCCGAATTATTGGATATGAACGGATATAATCCTGTTAACAAACCGATAATTGATACTTGCCATTTGTTTGAATGGAT
>Ga0209737_10002403_pt1 | contig 13124 bp, 11 predicted proteins | sample TergutCu122P3_FD_187284 | JGI IMG/M metagenome (GOLD analysis project Ga0209737, IMG submission 187284) | Cubitermes ugandensis P3 segment gut microbial communities from Kakamega Forest, Kenya - Cu122 P3 (SPAdes) (version 2) | ecosystem: Host-associated > Arthropoda: Insects > Digestive system... | reverse complement strand
GACGAAGAGGAAAAGCGCGGGTATGTTTTAACAAAAACTCCGCTTATGTCAAAAAACAATTTATATAAAATTTCCGGACACTGGGACCATTACAGGGACAAAATGTTCGTTATGGGAAAAGAGGGCGTAGACGAAGAAGTTTATGCGCTGCGGCCTATGACTTGCCCGTTCCAGTATATGATTTTTAAAAACGGCTTAAAAAGTTACCGCGACTTACCCGTCCGATACGGTGAAACCGCAACATTGTTCAGAAATGAAGCAAGCGGAGAAATGCACGGTTTAATAAGAGTACGGCAGTTTACTCTTTCCGACGGACATATAATTTGCGCGCCAAATCAGGTGGAAGAAGAATTTAAGAGCGCGATAGATTTGGTTTATTACCTCTTAGACTGTTTGGGGCTTAGATCCGATGTAACTTATCGTTTTTCTAAATGGGACAAAAACGATAAAGAAAAATATATAGACAACGAAAAAGCGTGGGAAGAAACGCAAAACACAATGCGTAAGATTCTAAACGACTTAAAAATTGAATATTACGAGGCCGACGGCGAAGCGGCGTTTTACGGCCCGAAATTAGATGTTCAAGTTAAAAATGTTTTCGGTAAAGAAGACACAATTATAACTTTGCAAATAGACTTTGCGGCAAGCGATAGGTTTGATATGTCCTACATTGACGAGGACGGCGAAAAGAAACGTCCTTTTGTAATACACAGAAGTTCAATTGGGTGTTATGAGCGCACTCTTGCATTATTGATAGAAAAATATGCCGGCGCGCTCCCGTTATGGCTTGCGTCGGTGCAGGTGCAGGTGATAAGCTTAACAGACAGGACTATTGAAAATGTTAAGGCATTGCAAAAACAATTACAAGGCCAAAATATACGCGCCGAAATTGATATCCGCTCGGAAAAAGTCGGATATAAAATAAGAGAGGCGCAAGTAAACAAAATTCCATACATGGTAATAATAGGCGATAAAGAAGCCGAGAGTAATGTTATTGCCGTTCGCGGCAGAAAGTCGGGCGATTTGGGAACAATGAAAACCGAAGATTTTATTTTTCGAATTAAAAACGAAATAGAAAATAAAAATAATACAAATTAGTATATATGCTATCGTAAAGAATTAAAAAAACGGAAGGTTCATTTCAAAAGGATGGGCTTTTGTTTTTCTTGAAAAACTAAACTCATACCAAACCACAAAGCTTATAGGTTATACGAAGGCAATTTGATTGAAAACTGCCTAAAAAGTTAAAAAATTTACTCCAGCTATTGACATCGGCTGTTTTCTATGGTAAACTTTAGTTCCTTAAAGGTAAACAAAATGTTTACATAAGAAAAATAAATAAAAAAACACAGGAGTAAGAATGAAGAAATTTTTAGTAGGCTTAGTCAGTATTGTATGTGTCGTTATTTTAGGCGTAAGCTTAGCGGCATGCGGAAGCAATAAAATCGAAGGGAAATTTGTATTTGACAGCGTAGAAGTTACCGGTTTAGATGATTATATTAAAGCATTAGAAGATTTTAGGGATGAGACAATTAGCGACCTCAATAAATATTTAACCGATCTTTTGAAAGAAACTATGGATGAAGAAGGAGTAGATTTCTACATAGATTTTAAAGCGGACGGGAAAGTAGACATTGGTAGCGGTGAAGAGGTTGAAACATTTGATTTTGAAATTAAAAACGGAACAATTACTCTTAAGAAAGATGGCGTAGCGTTTGATCCGCTTGCGGATATAGTTGACTTTAATGACATGCTTGAAGAAACATTTGGTGTGACACTTGAAGATTTAGGTATTAGCTTTAGTTTTGCCATAAAGTATAATAAAAATAAACTTAGTGTTGAAGCAAGCGTAAGCATAGATTTTGATGTTATGTTGGGAACTCTGGCAGAAGTTCTTGAAATTGATCTTGAAGCCATGTTAGAGGAAATGGAAATTGATGTGGAAATTCCACAAAAACTTGATGTTACCTTAAAAATGTTCTTTGTAAAGGCGTAATCTTTATACTTTAATTGAATAGAAATTTTATAACAGGCAAGAAAATCTTGTCTGTTTTATTTTTAGGTTAAAAAACGCTGTAGCTATTGACTTTAGTATTGTTTTTATGGTAGAATAATAGCATATTATTACACAAATTTATAAGAGAAAAATTAAAACACAGGAGTAAAAAATGAAAAAATTAAGTAAAATTTTAGTTATTTCTTTACTTGCTTTAGTTATGGTTTTAACTTTAGCAGCATGCAGCGGAGCGCCTGGCTATGTCAAAAATCCGCCGGAAGATCCCGCCGACTTGGTTAAACAGTTAAAAGAAGACGGGTGGGAGGCATACGACGCCACAGTACTAAAATTAGGCATGATTATGGCGTCTAAGTATAATGTAAAAGAGGAAGATTTTGATAGCCTTAAGGATAGCGACAAAATAGTTTGGGAAATGGTTTTCGTAACATATTATGCGACAGAGGACCTTGCAAAAGCCGCTAAATCTGCTGCGGATACTTCGGCATCAAAGGATAAAGATAAAGCTCCCAAAGGTATCAGTTACAGCTACAGTATTTCACAGAGCGGTAAAACCGTTTCTGTCTATGTAAAAATGAGCGGGTCGTATAAAGATATGCAGGCTGCGTTTGATATTTACGACTAGTATAAACTTTGTAATCTTTATGGTCGATTAGCAATTAAGTTAAGTTCACCCTCTGCAATGCTGTTAGCTGCGGAGGGTAAATTTTTTTCAAGATTAAATTAATTTCTTATAATAAATATTTGACAAAGCGTTTCTCATATGTTACTATATACCCACAAGAAGAAACTATCCGTTTCTCACCTTATCGCAAAAGCGCATTTGGTTAGCTATATCAGAATTTATCGATTTTGGTGACGGATAGTATTTATCCGTCATTTTTTATTCAGTTTGAACATACTCTCAATGCAAGGAACGGCCAGAAAGTGTGTTCAGACGGCAACAGTTGTAAGGGCGGCGAAGGGAAATGTATTAATATACATGACCGAGACGACCGAACAAGCGTAGCCCGTATCAACACTCTTTATGGCCGTTCCTATTTTAGGAGGAGTTTAATTATTTTTAAAGAACTTCAAATTAATCAGAACATCCGCGATAAGGAGGTTCGAGTTGTTTCCGAAACCGGCGAGCAGCTTGGAATAATGTCGTCCAATGCCGCTCAGCGAATTGCCGACGAGAAAGGGCTTGATTTAGTGAAAATATCCCCGACCGCTAATCCGCCGGTATGTAAAATTATGGATTACGGCAAGTACCGTTTTGATTTATCCAAAAAAGAAAAGGAAGCGCGGAAAAGTCAAAAAGTTGTTGAGAACAAAGAAATTTGGCTTTCAATGACAATAGACGACCACGATATTGAGGTTAAGGCAAAGCAAGGCAGAAAGTTCTTAGAGAGCGGAAACAAATTAAAGGTTCTGATAAAAATGAGAGGCCGTCAGATGGTTCATTCCGTACTCGGAATTAAGGTAATGGATAAATTTTTGGAGTATGTTAAAGATGTCTGCGTTGTAGATAAAAAGGCTGTCGCCGAGGGGCGCAGTATTACTATGATGTTAGGACCCGTTAAGGATTCGAATAAACAATAAAATCAAGGAGAGAAAATAAATGCCAAAAATGAAAACGCATTCCGGTGCGTCAAAACGCTTTAATGTAACAAAATCCGGAAAAATAAAAAGGGCAAAGTCTAACAAAAATCACATTCTTAATAAGAAAGACAGAAAAAGAAAAAGGAACTTGCGCGCGGGCGGATATGTAGCGGACGCTAACGCAGGCGCTATTAAAAAACAGTTACCGTATGCTTAACAATTCCGCCATGTGCGGCGCAAATTTGTGAAAACAGTCGCGTCGCAGACGGCCAACAGTTGTTGAGGCGCCGAAGGGAATGTAGTTAAACCTACATGACCGAGGCGGCGAAACAAGCGTAGGCCGTATCCGGCGATGAATGTTTTCACAAATATAAATCGGAGGAATAGATATATGTCAAGAATAAAAAGGGGTGTAAACTCCGTTAAAAAACGCAGAAAAATAATGACCTTGAGTAAAGGTTACTTTGGAGCCAAAAGCAAACTATACAGGATTGCCAATCAGGCTGTAATGAAGTCTTTAACATACGCATATGTTGGCAGAAGGCTTAAAAAGCGCGATTTTAGGCAGCTGTGGATAGCAAGAATTAACGCCGGCGCAAGAATGTGCGGTTTGTCGTACAGTAAATTTATGTTTGGTTTAAAAAATGCGGACATTAATTTGAATCGTAAAGTTTTGGCGGAAATGGCCGTAAACGATTTTGAAGCTTTTAAGGCTTTAACGGATATAGCAAAGTCAAAGCTGCAAAAAACCGCTAACGCATAAAAAATTAAAAGTGACGAATGAAAATGTAATTCAAGCTTTTATTCAAAACAAAAAGTTTATAAGGGCTGGAAGCAATATTATTGTACAGCCCTTTAATTATTGAATATTTATTTTATTTTGGATGTTTGTATGCAAGTTGTAAATTCTCTAACCAACGAAGTTGTATTAAGGTATAAAAAATTAAAAGATAAAAAATATAGAGCAAAGTTCGCGCAGTACTTAATCGAAGGATTAAGGTTTGTTACCGATGCCGTAAATACCAAACAGAACATTGAGGCTATTTTTGTAGACGGCGAAAAGGCCGATAAATATAAAGATTTATTGGATAATGTAAGCTGCAGAGTTTATTATTCAGATCAGAAGGTTTTAAAGGTTTTATCCGATACTGTAACCAGCCAAGGTATAGTAGCCGTTATAAACATCGAACAAAGAGGTGTTTTTAGTGCCGCCAACAATTGTCTGATTTTAGACAATATTTCCGACCCCGGAAACTTAGGCACAATAATCCGCACGGCAGCGGCGTTTAAATTTTCCGATATTTTTTTGATTGATTGCGTCGATGCCTATAATCCAAAAGTCCTCAGAAGCACAATGGGCGGAATTTTTTTTGTAAATTTATACGAGTATTCTGCAGAGAAAACAATAAAATTTTTAAAGTCTAACAATTACAAAATATATGTTGCGGATGTAAAAGGCGAGGATTTTGAAATAATAACCGAGCATCATAAAATTGCTCTTGCAATAGGCAGCGAGGCGTTTGGAATAAGTAAAGAAATATTAGATAACAGCAATAAAACAATTGCAATAAAAATGGAAAAAACGGTAGAATCTTTAAACGCCGCTGTTTCCGCAGCAATATTGATGCAAAAATTTAAGATTATATAAAACAAAGAGAATCACAGAAAAAACGCTTTTAGAAGGCCTTTTTCAGTGGCCGGAGGGCTTATGTCGGGACATAGTAAGTGGGCAAACATTAAAAACAAAAAAGGCAAAACGGACGCCGCGCGGGGTAAAATTTTTACAAAGCTCGGACGTGAATTGGCTGTTGCCGTAAAGCAGGGCGGGCCCGATCCGGACGGCAACTCCAAGCTTTCCGATGTTATAGCAAAATGCAAAGCGGCTAATATGCCAAACGACAATATTGCGCGTGGCATTAAAAAAGCGGCCGGAGAGCTTTTTAATGTAAATTATGAGGAAGTAATTTACGAGGGCTACGGTTGCGGCGGAGCGGCGGTTATTGTCAAGGCTTTAACCGATAACAAAAACCGTACTGCGGGGGATATCAGGCACATTTTTGACAAATACGGGCAAGGCTTAGGGCTTACTAATTGCGTATCGTATATGTTTGAAAAAAAGGGTTTAATAGTAATTGAAAGAACAAAAAGCCTGACTGAAGACATAATTATGGAATACGCAATAGAAGGCGGGGCGGACGACGTTATGACGTACGATGACGTTTTTGAGGTCTATACAGCGCCTAACAGTTTATCAAGTGTACGAAAATTTTTAGAAAGCAAAAATTTAGCGTTTTTATCCGCCGAGGTAGATATGATTCCGGCAAATATAATTACCTTAGAGGGCGACAATTTAGTTAAATTTAATAAAATGCTGGAAATGTTTGATGAAAACGACGATGTGCAAAACGTCTATCATAATGTAAATTTACCAGACGAGGTATAACAACACATGACTGAAATAGAAAAAGTTTGTAAAAATGCAAGAGACTCCGCTATTGAGCTTTCAAATTTAAACAGCAATAAAAAAAATAAAATGCTGAATTTGATTATTGATGTTATAAAAAATAACGCGGGCGAAATTTTGAGCGCCAATAAAATTGACGTAATTAACGCGCAAAAGAACAATATGCCGACACATTTTATTGACAGGCTTACGCTAAATCAAAAGAGGCTTGACGGTATTATAGAAGGCATAAAAAACGTAATTAGCCTATCTGACCCGATAGGCGAAGTTATGGAAACTTTTACGCCCAAAAACGGCTTAAAGATTACTAAAAAACGCGTTCCGGTTGGAGTTATCGGCGTTATTTACGAGGCGCGTCCGAATGTTACGTTTGATGTTATCGCGCTTACAATAAAGAGCGGAAACTGCGTTGTTTTACGCGGCGGCTCGGATACAATTAACAGCAACAAAAAAATTGTCGGTTTAATAAAGGAAGCGTTTAAAAACAACGGATTCAATCCCGAATATATTCAGCTTCTAATAGATACGACAAGAGAGGGCGTTTTGGAGCTTATGAAATTAAATAAATACATCGACCTTCTAATTCCGCGCGGAGGCAAGAGCTTAATTGAGTCGGTAGTTAAAAATTCAACGGTTCCAGTAATAGAAACCGGAAGCGGCAACTGTCATGTTTACGTTCATAAAGATGCCGATTTAGATATGGCGCTAAAGATACTGATTAACGCAAAATGTGCGCGTGTTTCGGTTTGCAATGCGGCGGAAAGCTTGTTGGTGGACAAGGAGATTGCGCAAAAGTTTTTAAAAACGGCAAAAGCGGAACTTGAAAAAAACAACGTAAAAATATTGGGCTGTAAAGAAACCATAAAAATTATAAATTGCCAGAAAGCTACGGACGAAGACTTTTATACCGAATTTGACGATTACATTATAAGCGTCAAAGTAGTCGAGAGTTTGACCGGCGCGATTGCGCACATAAATAAATACGGCACAAAACACTCCGACTGTATAGTGACAAACGATAAAGCCGCCGCAAAAGAATTTTTTAACAACATTGACTCCGCGGCGGTATACCACAATGCCAGCACATATTTTACCGACGGGTTTCAATTCGGCTTTGGCGCGGAGATAGGTATTTCCACTCAAAAGATACACGCGCGCGGCCCGATGGGATTAAAAGAATTGACCTCATATAAGTATATCGTCGAAGGAAACGGCAACATCCGGGTGTGAAGGCTTATGCATCGGCGGATACGGGTTACGCTTGCTCGGTCGTCTTGGTCATGTATCAGAAATACATTCCCGTCGCCGCCCTCACAACTGTTACCCGTCTTCGCCGCGCCTAATCCTTCACGTATTGTCAATATTGCTACAAGATAACTACGCTGTTACCAAAGCAAAAAAACTTATATATAATGAAAGTGTACATAAGATTATAAATTAGATTAGAATGAGTCACTGAAAAATTTTACTTAAAAACGAAGGTCGCTCAAAAGGACCTTCGAGCGATGAAAAGCGTGGTTTTTTCGGTGAAGGGAATGTACTTTTGGTACATGACCGAACCGAAAGTTCCGATTTTCGTCGCTATCAAGGTCTTTTTCAGCGACCTTTGGTGGATTATGCTTTCAAAGGTAAAAAGCTATGGATTAAACGGGTTAGACGGCTATTTTATTGATGTCGAGGTTGACATTAATCTAGGTTTGCCCGCGTATGAAACCGTAGGGCTTGCCGATACTTCGGTAAAAGAATCTAAAGAAAGGGTGCGCTCGGCCATTAAAAACAGCGGCTACAGATATCCCGTTGAGAGAATAACAATAAACCTTGCTCCCGCCGACACCAAAAAAGAAGGCGTTTTGTACGATCTGCCGATTTGCCTTGGAATACTGTCCGCAACCGAACAGCTTGATTATAAGCTTTTAAACGATTACATAATTTTGGGAGAACTTTCGCTTGACGGCTCGCTCCGCTTGTCGCGCGGAGTTATGCCTATTTTAATTTCGGCAAGAGAACAGGGATTTAAAAATTTTATTATTCCGTACGATAACGCTTTAGAGAGTTCTTTTATTGAGGATGTTACCGTATACGCTCTAAAAAGCCTAAGGGATGTTATGAACTTCTTAAAAGGGGACATAACTTTTGAGTCCGTTAAAAAATCGTCTTATAACGATGTTCTAAAAAATGCTAAATCCGAGCTTGATTTTTCATATATCAAAGGGCAGGAAATAGCAAAAAGGGCTTTAGAGATAGCCGTTGCGGGCGGGCACAATATACTCTTATCCGGTCCGCCGGGCTCGGGGAAGTCTATGCTCTCAAAATCCCTGCCTACAATTATGCCAAAGCTTACTTTAGATGAGGCTTTGGAGGTAACCAAAATACACAGCATAGCGGGGGAATTGAACCCAAAAGACGGTATTATAATTTTCCGGCCGTTCCGCTCGCCGCATCATACGGCAACCGTACCCGCGCTTGTAGGCGGCGGCAAAAACTCTAAGCCGGGCGAGATATCGCTTGCCCACAACGGGGTGCTGTTTTTGGACGAGTTACCCGAGTACCACCGTCAAATGCTGGAAACGCTTCGTCAGCCCTTAGAGGACGGAGTAGTAACTATTGCGAGGGCGGCTAAAACCGTGCAGTATCCCGCAAAATTTATGCTTGTAGCCAGTATGAACCCGTGTCCGTGCGGAAACTACGGCTCGGACAAAGATTGTAAATGTTCATATGCTCAAATAAAAAAATACCGGGACAGGCTGTCTAACCCGCTTCTTGACAGAATAGACTTATTGATAGAGGTAGATAACGTCGGTTACGACGAGTTAACAAATATAGAAAAAGCCGAAAACTCGGAAAATATAAAAGCGCGAATTGAGCGCGCGCGTGAAATTCAGAACAGGCGCTTTTTTAAAGACAAGATTTATTGCAACGCGCAAATGAACCAGACTCATATAGAAAAATTTTGCAAAATTTGCGACAGTTCAAGGAACTTATTAAAAGACGCCTTTAACAAATTGAACATTTCGGCAAGGGGATATAATCGAATTTTAAAGGTTTCTAGGACTATTGCGGATTTGAGTAATTGTGAGGATATAACTGATAATCATATTTTTGAGGCGTTACAATACAAAGTCAGCGACATACGGAACGGCATATAATGCCATTGATCCGTTCTTCGCTAAAAATATGCCATTCAAGGCATATTTTCTAAACGCTCATCATGCTTGACATTTTGCGCTTGTCATGTATTATAAATAAACTCCGGCCCGGCGCGCAAAATGTCAACTGTTGTCCGTCTGAATGCCATTCTATGCCGTTCCGTTGTCAGATGATTTAGATGTTCTGATTTTTAAGATTGAGGTTTATTAGATTGGATTATACAAGAATTGAAAAATTACATATTTTTTTGGATTTGTTTGAAGGGTTAGATTATGAGAAAAAAGCTAAGCTTATGTCTTTGTATTCCGACCCGCTGCAAATTTTAACCGGTTTTAATAAGGACCAAAAAATAAAAGAAATTTTGGGCGGGGTTTACTCTAAAGTTGAAAAATGTTTTAACCCGGAGTTTGTAAATTCAGAGATAGAGAGTTATAATAAAAAGGGCATAAAAATTGTTACAATAAGTTCCAAAGATTATCCCGCTAATTTAAAAAGGCTTTTTAAACCGCCATTTGTTTTATATTGCTTAGGCGATACGGCGCTTTTGAACAGCAGGTGCATTTCTATAGTAGGCAGCCGCGATATTTCTAAAAACGCTAAAAATGTGACTAGTTTTTTTGCCGGAGAGCTCTCAAGGCACGGTATGACCGTTGTCAGCGGAATGGCAAGGGGGGCGGATACGGCGGCGCATAACGGTGCGTTGTCTGCAAACGGAAAAACAATAGCGGTTTTAGCGGGCGGATTTGACAACATATATCCAATTGAAAACTATGAGTTATTTAAGACGATTTGTAAATGCGGCTTAGTAATTTCCGAAAATAAGCCGGATATAAAAAATTTGCCGCATATGTTTTTAATAAGAAATCGGATAGTCGCGGGGCTCTCGGAAGGTTTACTGGTAACTTACGCGAATTTGTCAAGCGGAACGCAATCGACCGTTGAGTATGCGCTTGAAATGGGTATGGACCTATATATTTTGCCGGGCGACGTCTCAAGTAAAGAAAGCATGGGCAGCAATCAAATGTTAAAGGCGACAGCAGGGGCTTTGGTTACCGAACCTCTTGACATTTTGAGAGGATTAAATATCGAATACAAAGTCCGGGAAAAGATCAAAACCGAACCGGATTTAAATGAAAACAAGATTTTACAAATTTTAGGGCTTGAAAAAATTCATTATAGTGATATAATAAATAAGTCGGGTTTTTCAGCATCGGATTTAAGCGCTATTTTATCTAAGATGGAAGTAAAAGGACTGATTTTAAAGCTAAGCGGAAATTTTTTTAAAGCAAAGTGAAAGGATAAGCGTTGCCCGGATTAGGCAGTTGCTGCCCGCACAGCGCCCGGCCTTTTATATAAACTATATAAAGCTCTGACAAAGGAATTGCAAGGATGAAATTAGTAATAGTAGAGTCGCCGTCAAAGGCAAAGACAATTGAAAAATATCTTGGAAGCGAATATGTCGTGGACGCGTCCGGCGGGCATATACGCGATTTACCGCAAAAAACGCTCGGAGTGGATGTTAAAAAAAATTTTGAGCCGCAATATGTAATTAATCCCGAAAAGCAGGATGTAGTAAAACGCCTTTCTCAAAAAGCTAAAAAGGCGGATAAAGTTTTACTTGCAACCGACCCCGACAGAGAGGGCGAGGCAATTTCGTGGCATTTATCTAATTTACTTGGCTTAAATCTAGATGACGAAAATAGAATAGTATTTAACGAGGTTTCGCAAAAAGCCGTTAAAAAGGCACTTTCTGAGCCTCGTAAAGTTGATATGAACTTAGTGGACGCGCAGCAGGCAAGGCGCGTTTTAGACAGGTTGGTAGGATATAAACTTTCACCGTTTTTGTGTAGGGTCCTAGCGTCAAAGTTGTCCGCGGGCAGAGTTCAATCTGCGGCGTTGCGGCTTATAGTCGAGCGAGAACAGGAAATTCTAAAATTTGTTCCGCAAGAATACTGGAACATTTTTGCATTTTTAAATTCAACGAATCTATCAAAGAAAGATAACGAAATTATTTTTAAAAGCAAGTTAGAGGAATTTAAAAACAAAAAAGCAAAAATAGAATCTAAAGAGCAAGCCGACGAAGTTTTAAAAAATATTAAGAACGCTGTTTATAAAGTAATAAGCGTAAAAAAACACGTGGCGGTTTCAAAACCGCAGCCGCCGTTTACCACAAGCACATTGCAGCAGGACGCGTCCAACAAATTGGCTATGCCGTCGTCGGTGACAATGATGGTCGCGCAAAACTTGTACGAGGGCATAGATATTAACGGAAGCCATATGGCGCTTGTAACCTATATCAGAACGGACAGCGTAAGAGTAGCGGTTGAAGCGCAAAATGAGGCGCGTGAATTTATAAAGCAAAAATACGGCGGCGACTATGTTCCCGGGACACCTAATTTTTACAAGTCTAAAAAGCAAAGCCAGGATGCGCACGAGGCTATAAGGCCTATTACCTTATCGGTTACGCCCGACAGCGTGAAAGATGTTTTGCCTAAAAACCACTACAGGCTATATAAATTAATTTATGAGCGGTTTTTGGCAAGTCAAATGACGGATGCCAAATTTAACGTTGTAACGGTAGATATACAGGCAAACGACGCGGTGTTTAGGGCTTCTGGAAAAACTATTTTGTTTAAAGGCTACACGGCGGTTTATGATACCGAAAAAGACGAGAATGACGAAGAACATGAAGGTATAATGCCTGACTTAAAAGAAAACGACATTTTGAACTTAAACGAAATTAGGCCTGAACAAAAGTTTACAAAACCGCCCGCAAGGTATACCGACGCAACATTGGTTAAAGCGCTAGAAGAAAAAGGCATAGGGCGGCCGAGCACTTACGCCACAATAATTTCGGTTTTATTAAAGCGGACATATACGGTAAAGGAAGGTAAGTCCATAAAACCCACCGACCTTGCGTTTTCGGTAAACGAAATTTTAATAAAAGGTTTTGACAGAATTGTGGATATTTCTTTTACCGCAAGAATGGAAGATAAGCTTGACGAGATTGAGGACGGCGGAGTAGACTGGCATACGGTAATTTCCGATTTTTATCCTTGGCTCGAAAAAAGGCTTTTAAATGCGGGCGAAAGTTTAACCGAAGAAAGCGATAAAACATGCGATAAATGCGGCTCGGCAATGATTATAAAAATAGGCAGATACGGTAAGTATTACGCGTGCTCAAACTATCCCGAATGTTCTAACATAATATCGTTTGAAAACGAAGCCACGGATGAAAAATGCGATAAATGCGGCAGCGACATGACCGTTAAAATAGGCAAATACGGGAAGTTTTTGGCTTGCACCAACTATCCCAATTGTTCCAATATAAAATCCTTCGGAGAAGAGGCTTCGGATGTGCCGTGCGAACAATGCGGCAAAATGATGATTTACAGAAACGGCAAGTTCGGAAAATACCTTCGCTGCAACGATTGCAATATTAACAGGCCGGCGGCGCAAAAAGTAGCTAAGTGCCCAAAGTGCGGTCAGGATGTTTACAAAAGAAAATCAAAAGCCGGCAAAGTTTATTACTCTTGCCAAGATTATAAAAACTGTAAATTAATAAGCTGGGATTTGCCGTACGGGAAATGCCCAAAGTGCCAAAACTACACGGTAGTCAAATTTAATAAGGATAACAATTTGGTTAGGTGTTCGGATAAGGAATGCGATTACTCGGTTCCATATATAAACGATTCGGACGAAAGTAATAATGCGAAAAATTAACGTTATAGGCGCGGGACTTGCCGGGTGCGAGGCAGCGTATCAAATTGCAAAACGGGGAGCGAGCGTTTTCTTGTATGAGCAAAAGCCTAAAAACTTTTCGCCCGCGCATAAGAGCCCGAATTTTTGTGAGCTTGTTTGCAGTAACTCTTTAAAAAATACCGACGTATTAACCGCGTCCGGTATGCTTAAAGA
>Ga0209737_10002402_pt1 | contig 13125 bp, 9 predicted proteins | sample TergutCu122P3_FD_187284 | JGI IMG/M metagenome (GOLD analysis project Ga0209737, IMG submission 187284) | Cubitermes ugandensis P3 segment gut microbial communities from Kakamega Forest, Kenya - Cu122 P3 (SPAdes) (version 2) | ecosystem: Host-associated > Arthropoda: Insects > Digestive system >... | reverse complement strand
AACTTTTTGCTCTGATGAAATTACGTGCCAAGTACGGCCAGACCCTTCTGATCACTGCCGAAGGTGACGATGAAGACGCTGCTATCAAAGCGGCGCGGGAGGTTTTTAATTAGTTGATACACTTTTTTTTGGACGTTTTTTCTCAAAAATCAACAACGCCCCCCAGCGGTATCGATAACTTGACGCCAAAACCGCGGTATTTGAAGTTTTCGAACCCGACAAAAACGCCAGCCTGTATTCCAAAACCTATTGTATAGCCAAATTCTGTATAATTTTTTATGCCATTGGTGTACAGATAATTTAACTGAAGCCCTTCCATCCACAACATACGATCTCTGAAATATGGAAGAAATTTCAACAGCAGAAATGGCGTTTCGTAGTACAGATGTGCTTCGAAGTATTTGTCGGATGTGCTGTAGCGGTAGTAATCAAGCAGGCAAAACGATAGTTGGGAGGCGCTGCCACTCGCTGATTGTTGGCTGATGGAACTCATGGTAACGGGTATTCCCACTGTGTTGAAATGCTTGAAATCGGGAAAAGACACGCTTTTGCGATTGACAAACGTTCCAGCACGTACATTGTAATTGAATTTCTGCATCAATCCGGCATCCAGATTCTGCCGGATACCAAGTGCAAGATGGTCGTAATTGCTGTCGCTGCCCATAATGCCGCTCAGTCCTTTTTGCCAAGTTGCTGAAATGGTTGGGAAATCAGATTTAACCATGCGCTTTTGGTTGTTACGGTCGATACGGTAGAAATATCGCGGGGTATAATTAAGGTGTAGCATGAATGTGGCGGCGGTATGATTGGGAAGCGGTATATCAGGTTCGAATTTGGCATTTCTGGGAATATTGGTTGTGTAATCACGTGCATTGCGGAAAAAGAATGAATAATCGCTGTGGTTGTCGAGCATGTAGCGGCGGGCGTACTTTAGATGGGTTGTCAGCTGTAACCCGTTGGCAATGTCAATGGTGTTGAACGCTTCTGCAAAATTGTTCCCGTACAGTTTCAAATAATTGTATCTGAAAAACAGGGACGAAACCATGTTTTCAAATGGATGAATCGTTCGAAAGTTTGAAAAATCGCTGCTGGTCTGTCCAAATCTGATCCATGCCGATGCACGCCGTTTGGGAGCATACGACATTGCAGCATTCACATCCCACATTACGGCTTTGCGGTTGATTGCCCAGACTGCTTCGGGCGTCACACTCAACTTGCTCACCGGTTTTTTGGGAAAATTTTTGTTCCATGTCAACTTCTGCCCGATATAAAATCCGTCGACAGTGTTGAATCCGTATTGTGAAGGTTTCAGTCCGCGGTATTCAATTGTTCCGCCATTTTTTCCGAGTTTGATGCTGGTCCCCCAAAGTACTTTTTTGGTGGTGCGGATAAAAGGACTTGCCGGTTTTGTATTGCGAACGTTTTTGGTCGTATCTTTTGGTTGTGACCCGGCTGCCAGTTTGACTTCTTTTTCCTGATAACTCTTCAATTCGTTGGGATTTAGCGGCACTGGGCGCATCATTTCCCAAAAGGCTGTATCGCGCAGGTTGGCGAGACTGTCAACCGTCGTTTTGTAGTCATTGCGAAATGCTTCGCTAATGTCAAGTGATTGGTTTTCATTCTTTTCGGCTTCGGCTTCTTTCTGCATCAGTCGCGCCAACTGGTATGCTTCGCGGTTCGAGAGTTTTTCCTTTTCCATGATCGTCTCAATCTTTGCGCTTGTTTTGCTTTTTGGTTCTTCCTTTGGCACTATGGCAGGAGCCGACGATCGCTGTTGCGCCGCTTTAAGTTGCTGTTCGGCCAGCAACAGGGCGTCGGGCTTGCGGATAGATGTGTTTTCGGCAATATGGTTGTACTTTACCGACGATACATACTGATAAGCGCCCTTGTTGCCCAGAATCGAGCCTTCAAAATCCATACGGTGGCTAATCGGCATCCAAATATTTTCGTTCACCTCGCCAAAGTTGATCTGCGTCCGGAATTTGATTCCCATCATGAACTCGCCTGACACATCTATGCTGTGCACATTCCAGAAATTATCAACAATGTAAATATATCCCGACAGCAACTGTCTGCCTTTGTGCGATGGAGTTATTTTTATTTTGTTGATGATGCGCTCGCCTTCTTCAATGAATCCTTCGTAGCGGAAGCGATAATGTGAAAAAGCGATGGTTGAAAGCGGCGAAATGATTACATCGAGAAACGCTTTGGGGTCGTACACGCTGGTAGTGATGAACTGCATGGCGCTGTTGCTCTCGCTATTGGGCATGCTGCCGGTTTTTTTCAACACTTTTTGCCTGTATTTGTTGGGCGCAGCGAATTCTATTTCGTTAAATGACTCTTCCACAAAGGTATCGCCATCCTTGATGTCTTTTATTTTGGAACTATTCACAGTTACCTTATCACCTTGAATCATGCGATTGACCAGCCTCGATATTTTAATGATCTGGAACGAGCCTTTCAGATACACATCAGCCTTATATTCCGACACTTGATTCAAGTAGTAGGGCGCCATGGCAATCGCTCGCCGCATGATGCCGTAGGCGGGATCTTCTCTTTTGTTGCTGATTACTACTTCCTTGAGTTCGTAAGCTTTTTCGATTAAAGTGATATTGTGGGTATTGGTTCCTGTTGCTACCGTGATCATCCGGGTTTCTGTTTCAAATCCCAAGCACTGGAATACACAGTTATAAGCGCCTGCTTCCACTTTCAACTCGTAATAGCCCTCGTCGTTGGCGACTGTTCCCTGTTTCAATTCCTTGACAAACAGCGTCGCACTTTTCACCGGACGCCCATTCACATCGGTAATCCTGCCTTTGATCACCTGCGCGTGTAGCGTGGCGCCGGCAAAAAGGCAGAAAACAAGAGCTGATTTCAAAATAATATTTTCAAATTGCATCATATTTAAGCACTACTGTTATTTTCTATTCAATAAAAACCGGTCATATAAAAACAAACCGGTGGCAGCGGCTAATCCAATCACAAAAACCACTGTCCAGATAGATGAAGGATGATATTTATCCCATAAATGTTGGGTCAGTCCGGTTGCCGTCATGTTCATCTGTGCGGCTGCCTGTGCAAAATATTCACTTTTTGAGAGGCCATTGGATAATGGAATGCCGCGTTCAGTAATTTCTTTATATACAAGTATATCCTTGTCGGACAACGCTGCATATACATTTCCTGAAACAATACCTGCAAAAATACTTCCTATACATACGGGAATAAACGAACAGCCCATATACAGTGCTTTTTTATCCTGTGGCGCTATACGTCCGATATATTCGGTAATTTTTGGGGAACTGGACATTTCGCCAATCGAGAAGATAAACAGCGCCAGAACAGTAAACAGTACGTTTTGCGTCATCAGGGTGAATGCCATGCCAATGGAGCAAACCAGAAAGCCTGTCATCATGGCATGGAGCGGTTTCCATTTCATGACCAGAGTAGATATCATGATTTGGAAAATGATGATAAACAGAGCGTCGAAATTGGTGATAAATTCAGCGTCCATCTGTCCGTTGATGCCGTAATTATTGGAAAAGAAAGGGATACATCCGGCAAAGAAATCATAAACAGCCGAAGTGTCCACCCATTGCGAAATAAATACCGGAAGGGTATAGAACAGTTGATAGTACATTGTCCAGAATCCGGCGACCAGTAACAGGAATATCAAAAATTTGTAATCCCTTAAGGCTGTAAAAACATTCCGGAAAACCGTTGCTATTGCTTTTGAGAAAGGTTCATTATTTATTTCTCTTTCCGGCTCTTTATAAAACAGCATCATGATAAAATTGAGCGCAACAATAAAGGCGGATACATAAAATACCAGATGGTACGAACCGCTGTTGTTGCGCAAAATCAATGTAAGCAGGGGGCCAACGAAAGCGCCGATGTTTACCATCATATAAAAAATACCAAAACCGATGGATGATGTTTCATCCGTTGTTGTTTTGGCGATAGTGGCCGAGATAACCGGCTTGAAAAGGGCTGCCCCAATGGCAAGATAAATGTACATGATGAACACTCCTGTAAAGGTTGTAAATTGCGGAAGCAGGATAAAAGCGGATGTATAAATGACAAATGCCAGCAACAACACTTTTTTATATCCGTATTTATCGGCGATGGCTCCGGTAATCAACGGAAGAAAATACAATATGGAAACACCCGTTCCCATCATCAATCCTTTTTGGGCTTGCGTGAAACCCAATGCTCCGGCATCGGTAGAGCCAGTAAGGTAATTGGCAAACAACATAAATAAACCGTACCATGCCCAACGTTCAAACAATTCGATGGTGTTGGCTACCCAGAAGGTACGCGGAAATTTTTTAAAAATATTCATGATTAAAATAAGTTAAATTGCTTTTGTTTTGAGAAGTAACCAGTCAGCCTCTTCAATGTTGAGATGGGGCGATAAAATCCTGTACACTCTTTCGTGATATTCATTCAACCATTGAATCTGTGGCGTGGTCATTAATGATTTGTCTATTGGTTTTGTGTCGATGAAACATAAGGTAAGCGTTTCGAAACGCAGGAATTTTCCATATTCATTCGTTTCATCATTTTGAACTACCATAAGATTTTCATTACGAATACCATATTGCCCGGTGCGGTATAAAGCCGGCTCGTTGGAAAGCGTCATGCCTGCTTCCAAAGGAACAGTATTGGCATTCATCCTCACCGTATGCGGCCCTTCATGTACGTTGAGGAAATGCCCTACGCCATGCCCCGTTCCATGCAAATAATTGATGCGTTGCGAAAGCATGGGCGCCCGCGCCAGAATATCCAAATGCAGCCCCTGTAAATTTTCAGGCCATATAATCATCGACAAATTAATCATTCCCATAAGGGCAAGCGTGTAATCCGATTTTTCCTGACGGGTAGGTTCCGATAAATGGATGGTGCGGGTGATGTCGGTTGTTCCGGATAAATATTGCCCGCCTGAATCCATCAGCAGAAAACCATTATTTTCCACTGCAACATGATTTTCGGGAGCAGGCGAATAATGCGGCATGGCGCCATTGGCACGGTAACCTACAATTGGAAAGAAACTGATTCCCATAAAACCCTTTTGCAGCGAACGGTAATGATTGAGTTTTTCTACTATTTCCATTTCGCTCGTTGTTTTGCCGCTGTTCAAATGGTTTTCCAGCCAGATATGAAAACGGGTTAAAGCAATGCCATCGGCAATCATCGCCTGGCGAAAACCTTCTATCTCTGTATCATTTTTGATACTTTTCAAATGATTCACGGCTCCTGCAGGCGTTAATTCCGCTTCCGGCACAGCCCCTGCCTTTTCCAGCAATTGCCAGTGATACATGTCGAAACGGCCGGCATTGTAAATCACTTTTTTTGATTTCAATGCTTTCAAATAATCGTCAAAATCAGTATAATCATGAAAACAAACGCCTGACTGCTGTAACGCCTGCGCATCTTTTCCGGATATTTTTCCTTTTTCAATGAATAAATGAACGGTGTGGTCATCCAAAGCGGCGTATGCCACTGAAAGCGGGTTGTAGTCAATGTCACTGCCGCGCAGGTTGAGCAACCATGCAATATCGTCCAATGCAGCCATCAAATATATACCGGACGCCTGATTTCCCAATTTTTCCTTCAACCGCTTTATTTTTGATTCGGCGCTTTCACCGGCATATTCTACATCGAGCAGGAACGACGGCGAACAGGGCAGTGCAGGACGGTCTTCCCATATTTCACTGAAAGGGTCTTCGGCTATACATAATTCCAGCGCTCCCAATTCTTTTTTCAATCGTTGGTATTCGTTCACTGAAAAAAGTTTTCCGTCAATTGCTACCCGGCCTTTTCCCAGTGTGTTTCCAAGCCATGCTTCTATGCCTGGCGTTTCGGGTAACGGGATGCGCTGTAATTGGTATTCAGTTCCTTTCAGTTGATTTTCAGCCTGGATATGATAGCGCGAATCCGTCCATAAAGCCATCTGTTGGTTTGTTATTACTGCTGTACCCATTGAGCCGGTGAATCCGGTGATAAATTCCCTGCATTTCCAGTGGTTTGCCACGTATTCGCTGAAGTGCGGGTCGTTGGATGGAACGATGACTGCATCGTACCAGTGCTTGGCAAGCCATAATTTAAAATCGTCTGTGCGTTCGTTGATGGATTTCATTTTCAAAAGATTTCATTCTGTCACCATACAAAAGTAGAACAAAAATTTCGCAACTGCAAAAAATATGTATTTTTGCAAAAAAAAGAATCATCATCATGTTGCATTAATCATCCATTTATGTTCCTTTCCTTCGTCAAAAAAGAATTTCTTCATATTTTCCGCGACCCGCGTACCATGCTCATTACGCTGGGGATGCCGGTGGTGCAGATTATTCTTTTCGGATTTGCCATTACCACAGAGGTAAAAAATGTGCGTGTGGCTGTGTTCGACCCGTCGAACGATATTTCTACGCAACGAATTATCAACAGGATGCAAGCCAGCGAGTATTTCGATATTTCGCAGATGATACATACGGTAGAGACGGGGCGCGCCCTGTCTCTACATAGCGTATTCAGCGAGGGGAAGGCCGACCTGGTTGTTGTTTTTTCCGACCGTTTCGACGAAAATCTGATGCATGCTCCCTCTCTTGTGGGGCGGGCGGGGGGAGGGGCTGCCATCCAACTGATTTCCGACGCCACCGACCCCAATCAGGCTACTTTGCTTACCGGTTATGCCTCAAATATCATTGCCGATTACCAGCAGGAACTGTTTCGCGAACACCGTATTCCGTTCGTGATAGAGCCTGAAATTCAGATGCTCTACAACCCGCAGATGAAATCGGCCTATAACTTTGTTCCGGGCGTGATGGGGCTTATCCTGACGCTTATTTGCGCCATGATGACCTCTATCGCCATCGTCCGCGAAAAGGAAACGGGAACGATGGAGGTACTGCTGGTATCGCCCGTCAAACCGGTATTTATTATCCTTGCTAAGGTAGCGCCCTACTTTACGCTTTCGGTGGTGAATATTGTCAGTATCCTGCTTCTTTCGGTGTTCGTATTGGATGTTCCAGTATCGGGCAGCATGATTTTGCTGTCGGCGATTTCGCTTGTGTTCATTATTGTTGCGCTGGCTCTGGGTATTCTTATTTCGTCGGTAGCCACAACGCAGGTAACGGCAATGCTGGTGTCGGGCATGTTGCTGATGATGCCGGTGATGCTGCTTTCGGGAATGATTTTCCCGATTGAAAACATGCCCGCTATCCTGCAATGGATTTCAAACATCATTCCTGCCCGCTGGTTCATCGCCGCTGTACGCAAGGTGATGATTGAAGGCCTGGATGTGTCGCATGTAATCAGGGAACTGTCGATACTTGCAAGTATGGCGGTGTTCCTGATTGCTGTAAGCGTTAAAAAGTTCAAAGTCAGGTTAGTTTGAAGTTTCAAGTAAAGTCTCATATCTCATATCTAATATCTCAAATCTCAATCATTCTATGTTACGTTTTCTCATCGAAAAAGAGTTCAAGCATATCATCAGGCATCCGTTTATCCCCAAGATAATATTTGCTTTTCCGTGTATGGTGATGCTGGTGTTTCCCTGGGCAGCCAGTTTTGAGGTCAAGGATGTGAATTTGAGCGTGGTGGACAGTGACCACAGTACATTTTCCACACGGTTGGTACAAAAAATTGTTTCGTCGGGTTATTTTCGCCTGACCGATGTATCGGATACCTATCTCCAGGCGCTGGAAAGCATCGAGAGCCACACCTCCGACATCATCCTTACTATCGCTAATGGTTTTGAACGCGACCTCGTCCGTGAAGACTTCGCCAGGGTAAACATCGCTGCCAATGCAGTCAACGGCACAAGAGGCGGCGTGGGCACATCGTACCTGTCGGCCATCATCCGCGATTTTTCCAACGACCTGCGCATCGAACAGGGCGGCAATACAATTACAGAACAGCAAATCTCAAATCAAATATCTCAAATCTCAATTCCAATGATTGAGATTGTTCCGCAATACCGTTTCAATCCTCAATTGGATTACAAGGTTTTCATTGTGCCCGCTCTGATGGTTATCCTGCTTACCCTGCTAACCGGTTTTCTTCCTGCGCTCAATGTTGTCGGCGAAAAAGAAACCGGCACCATCGAGCAGATGAATGTAACGCCTGTGGGAAAATTTCAATTCATCCTTGCCAAACTCATCCCTTACTGGCTGATAGGGTTTATAGCGCTTTCCATTTCGTTTGGTCTGGCAGCGCTGATATATCGCCTGTTTCCCGCCGGCAGCCTGTTGACCGTCTACTGTTTTGCAAGTATTTTTGTACTGGTGGTTTCAGGGTTTGGACTGGTTGTATCCAACTATTCGGCAACCATGCAGCAAGCCATGTTTGTGATGATGTTTTTTGTGATTGTCTTTATCCTGATGAGCGGACTGTTTACCCCCGTCCGCAGCATGCCCGAATGGGCGCAAGTTATTGCAGCCGTCAATCCACTGAAGTATTTTATTGAGATAATGCGGATGGTATACCTGAAAGGAAGCGCCCTTTCCGATTTGAAACTCCATTTATGCGCTTTGGCAGGATTTGCCGTGTTTTTTAATCTTTGGGCCGTGTTTAGTTACAGAAAAACAAGTTAAAATTTCATATTTCAATATGTCAGATATAAAAGAACAAATCAACCAACACCGGAGTATCCGGAAATACCGTTCGGAACCTGTTCCTGACGATATAGTTCGTCAAATTCTTGAAGCGGGAACATCAGCCTCCAACACCGGCAACATGCAGGTGTACAGCATGATTGTTACCAAAGACGAAAGTCTGCGAAAACAGTTGTGGGAAGTCCATTTCCGGCAGAATATGGTATTACAGGCTCCTGTACATATTACCTTTTGCGCCGATGTGCACCGTTTCAGTAAATGGTGCCGTGCGCGCCAGGCTGAACCGGCTTACGAAAACCTGCTCTGGTTCTGTAATGCAGCGATTGACGCCGTATTGGCCTCGCAGAACGTATCTCTGGCTGCCGAATCGTTCGGGTTGGGGATTTGTTACTTGGGCACTGTTACCTACAACGCCGGCCGTATCATAGATATATTGAATCTGCCCAAAGGCGTTATTCCTGTAACTGCAATAGTGATGGGTTATCCTGACGAACAGCCTCCGTTGACGGGACGTCTTCCGCTCGAAGCCGTTGTTCATGACGAAACCTATCGAGATATTTCCAACGAGGAAATCGACCGACTGTATGCCGGTTTGGAAGCGACAGAGCAAACCCGCCAGTTATTGGAAATCAATCAAAAAGAAACGCTGGCGCAGATATTTACAGAGAACCGGTACACCAAAAAAGATAATGAAGCGGCTTCGGCAAGTTATTTGGAGGCATTGAAGCAGCAGGGATTTTTGGAAGTTTGAAGTTTCGAGGGTTAAGAATGCGGAATAAACAACGAATACGTGTAAACAAAATTATCATATTGGTCATATTGATATGGGTACAAACCGTTGCCCATTCTCAATGCCGTATTGATACCAAAGCATTTGGCCCCGGTGAAACAATTACCTACAAGGCTTATTACAATTGGGGATTTATATGGTTACACGCCGGCGATGTGGAATTTAGAGTCACATCCAAGAAGTACGAAGGTCGCGATGTATATCATTTATATGGATACGGAACGTCTTTCAAATCATACGACTGGATTTTCAAAATCCGCGAAAAGTATCAGTCTTACGTTGACCCTCAAACACTAATGCCGCTCTGGTACGAACGGGATGTTTATGAAGGCGGCTACACGGCTTTTGAGGATTATAAATTTGACTACACAAATAATCTGATACATACCTACGTGCAAAAAAGCAAAAGACCCGGGGTATACGGAACTTTGCCATTAACACCCTGCCTGCTCGATGTGATGACGGCTGTGTATTTTTTCCGCAGCATCGATATCAACAAATACAGGGTAGGTGATAAAATCCCGCTTAATATGGTACTCGATAGCGAAACATATAACTTGTACATGCGCTATCTGGGAAAGGAAGAAGTGAAAACACGCGACAAAAAGAAATACAATTGCATCAAATTTGCCATTCAAATGGTTGAAGGCACTATTTTCAAAGGTAATGAAGACGCTATCATTTGGGTGACCGACGACAAAAACAAAGTACCGGTGATTGTGGAAGCGCAAATACTTGTTGGCTCGGTAAAAGCCATTCTGAATGAGACGGAAGGGCTGAAATATTGAAAATTTTTTAACATACACCTACCCGCTTTTCAATTTTTGTTGTATTATATAGTATAAAAACAAACTTTAATATAAATTTAAAATTGATAAAAAGATGCTTTGTAAGGAATTTGTAAAAGTAGAACCGGCTATTGAAGAGTCTGACATTTTAAAATCGTCATTCCTGGCCAATATGTCGTACGAGGTACGTACACAGTTAAATGGAATACTCGGACTGGCACAGATGATACAACAATCGAGTGAAATAGAACTTGATATTCGGAATGATGTGAAAATGATTGTAGAGAGTGGTAATTCGTTGCTTGCCCTTTTTGATAATATTGTGGATATGATGAAAATAGAGGAAAATCAGATCAAAATTACCAACAAGCCCTTTTTTCTCAACAAACTGATGGATGAAATATTTTCCTTGTTTCTGGTGCACCCTATTTACAAGCAAAAAAATGCCGAGTCTCAAAATATCTTGATGAGATATGATAAACCGGATAAAAATATCGCCATTCAAGCCGATCCTAACCGGATAAAGCAAGTATTGGTCAACCTGATAGGCAATGCCTTGAAATTTACCGAAAAAGGGTATATCTATTATGGATATAACATTAAAGACGGGGAAATAGTTTTTTATGTAATGGATTCAGGGATAGGCATACCAAAGGGAAAAAAGGAAACGATATTTGACCGGTTTGCACGTGAAGACAATCCATTAACCAGACAATATGGCGGCGTTGGTTTGGGTCTGGCCATTTCCAAAGGTTTGGTCAACTTGATGAACGGAAAAATATGGTGTGTTTCGGAAGAAGGTAAAGGATCAAATTTTTATTTCTCAATTCCATATCATCCAACCACCATGTTGACTTTCGCCGATACGCCACTGAAAAAAAAAATATTTGACAAAGACTGGAGTAAATATACGGTTCTGATTGTTGAAGACGACGTGATCAACCATAAAATGATCAAAGCCATGTTGCGCAACACAAGAGTAAACGTCATACATGCTGAAAACGGGCAAAAAGCCATTGATGAGGTGCGTTTGAATCCTAAAATCGACCTGACGCTGATGAATATGCAACTTTCAGATATGTGTGGTCTTGAAACGGCAGGTAAAATAATGGATATTAACCCGTCGATTCCCGTTATTGCTCAAACGGTAAACGCAAACAGACACAAGTGCCTTGAAATAGGATGCGTTGACTATATCGGTAAACCGACCAATATGGGCGAGCTTTTTACCAAAATGTCAAAATTTTTGCCCGACACATCATTCAATCTGATGAGTAATTAAAAAATGAAGCCAATCCCAGTCCGCTTTGTCCACTTCAACTTTTTGTATGCTTCATTCGCTTGTGGAAACTCCATCTGCGGGATGTATACCGACAATCCGCAAAAGGTTTGTATCAGTTGCATTGAACTGGTTCCTGCAGAAAAATATCCCGGCGTGTGTACCCTGTATGTCACATACCGGTTGAGCGACGCCTGAATCAGGTCTTTTTTTTCGGGCGACAGTTTTAGAAGATAATCTTCCAGATCGAAATAAATTTTTTGAGCGCCAAAGCCAAAAGTCTGAATGTTTTCCCAATCTTCCGGCAGATGGCCGGATAGAGCGAGGTCGCTTACAAATGTTGCAAAATCTTCCAATCCAGCCGTTTTTACCACACTCACTGTTGCTGACCGGTAATAACCGCTTTGACTGTTGAAGTATTCGTAAAAATCACGGGCAACCGCCGTCAGGTCGGCAACGGGCGCAAACAGACGCTGCATCATCGTTGAATACACAAAACCGGGCGCCAGCACTTCGGCTGACGACGCCAGGATATAATCTGTCTTGTCTCTCAACTCGTAGCAAACCTCAATGGAACCCATAAAACAGGCGTCGAAAATGATAAAGTCTAAATGAAAAGGAATTGCATCAGCAAAATCCGCCAGTTCCATATAGTTGTCAGGCTCGTTTGTGCCTTTGTCCTGAATGACGGATTTAAGCGCGATGGCAGGATATGACATTTCTGCGGGAAGCCAGCCGGTAGCGTGCGACAAGACAACCAATCCATACGAAGCAGCCGGACGGTATGATTTTACCTTATTGAGAACACGGGTGAATGTGGCAGGATTCGCGGAGTTTTCCGGAGGATACGTTTCGATGGTATCGGCAACATTACCTCGCAGTTTGCTGTGATAGACATGCACTAAAACCGTTTTTTCACCTGAATCGGCATAAATCAGCAGATTTCCGTCGTTAGCGCCATCCCAGTTTATCATCAGTTGCTCAATCTTTTGTGCCGCTTCAGGACGAAACTCATTGTCAGTACCCAAATAAACCAGCACAGTACGCCGTACGCTCACCGGCGGATCGTCAGGATCAGGTTTGTCTTTGCAGCATCCCGAAAAAAGGGAGTAAAAAATCGGCAAGAGCAATAACAGATATATCCGATGGTATGCAATCATTTTTTCCTCCTTTTATTCACTTTTCACCACCTCAGCAGGATTCTGGTTAGCCGCTTTCCATACCATTGACACAATGGAACATACAATCACCAGAAACACCATCAGGAAAATTGCTACATACAGCCATGCATCCATCGAAGTCTGTTTTACATAACCCTCCAACCAGCGTTTCATGATGAGATAACCCGCAGGGAAAGCCACCAACGCTGCCAAAGCAAGTAAAATCAGGTATTCCTTGAAAAAGATGTTCATTATATCAATCACTTCTGCGCCGTGCACTTTGCGGACGGCTATTTCCTTTTTCCGCTGCTGGCAGGTGAGGCTGGTAAGGGAGTACACACCAAAAATGGCAATCAGGATACAGGCAAGGGTCATCACCGATAAAAGGGAGAGCAACGCCCGTTCGGATTTGAAATGCTCTTCGAAAATATCTTCCATATAGGCAAAGTTGATTGCAAATTCACCTTGATCGGGAAACTCTTCGCGTAACCAT
>Ga0209737_10002401_pt1 | contig 13129 bp, 9 predicted proteins | sample TergutCu122P3_FD_187284 | JGI IMG/M metagenome (GOLD analysis project Ga0209737, IMG submission 187284) | Cubitermes ugandensis P3 segment gut microbial communities from Kakamega Forest, Kenya - Cu122 P3 (SPAdes) (version 2) | ecosystem: Host-associated > Arthropoda: Insects > Digestive system >... | reverse complement strand
GCAGGCCCGAGTTATTTAGCCCGTCCGCGATCGCACGGGCGTTTTCCGCAACCTGAGCCAGCGTTTCGGGGCCGTAGAGGAACTGGGAACCGACAACGAACCAAAATTGATATGACTTGATGTCTTTCATTGGTAATGTGTCTCCTTAGAATATTTAATTATTTCAAGCCGATTACACAACACGCGGCTAATTTTAAAATTAATGCAGAGCACGACTAATGTCTGGTGACTAGTGTCTGATAACTAATTTAATATCGGTTTTCAAGTTCATCCGCGGCGTTTTTTATATCGAAATACGTCTCGTTGACATACTGTATCTTCTTTACGTTGCGGCCGGCTTCGAGCGTCTCGATTATCTCCTTTACGCGCGGACCGTGCAGCGGGTTGCATTCCACCGTGCAGTTGATGTTGCCATCGATAACCGCTTGAACGGCTGTCTTACTGGCGTCAAAGCTGACAATGATGACATCTTGGCCGGGCTTGATTCCGGACTTTTCCATCGCGCGGATTGCACCAAACGCCATGTCGTCATTTTCGGCGATCAGGATATTTATCTCAGATGCATCGTATTCCTGCAGCCATGCCTCCATGACTTCCTGACCCTTGGCCAACGTGAATTCGCCCGTCTGTTGTTCCTTCAGAATGAGATTGGGATTTGCGGCAATGCCTTCGTCGATGCCCTGTGTGCGGCCTATCTGCGCGGACGAACCCATCGCGCCCTGCATATGAAAGACGCTCAGTCTCTCGTTATCCCTTTCGATCTCGACCAGATAATCATTGAGCCACGACATGGCGTCCCGGCCTTCCTGCAGGAAGTTGCTGCCCACGAACGCGACGTACAGGCTGTCGTCTGCGGTATCGATTATGCGGTCGGACAAGATAACGGGAATACGCGCATCCCGTGCCTCACCGAGTATTTGATCCCAGCCGTTTTCCTCCACCGCCGCGATGACGATGTAGTCCACTTCCTGAGCTATAAAGTCGGAAACCGCCTCGATTTGTTTATCGGATTTGTTTTGGCATTCCACGAATCTGTAATCATACTTGGGATCGCTGCCAAACGCTTCCTCAAAGCTCTTGGTGTTTGCCGCGCGCCACACCGACTCTGCGCCGACCTGCGCGTAACCCACGACGATAACATCGTTATCTTCGCCGTCTATCATGTCGCCGCCGTTGTCCCGGCAGGCCGCGATAACAAACACAAAAACAAGACACAGCGTCACAGCCAAAAATTTTTTTAAAAAGTGCACTCAAGGCACCTCCAATCTATTAAAACAGACAAACACGAACGTTTCTATTAATAATTTTTAAAAATAAACTTAATTTTTTATCCTTTTCTATTCCCGTTGGTTTCGATCGGCGCCTTTTTTGCCGGAAAGATAAATTTCACTTCGGTATATTCGTTGTAGACACTGTCGATATCGATGACGGCTTTATTTTCGTAGTACAGCCTCATGCGCTCGGCCACATTTGCAAGCCCGTATCCGTGCTTACTCTTTGCCGTGAGCGATTTCATGTTTTCCAGTTTTTCCTCGGTCATGCCGATACCGTCGTCACGGACGGTGATCGTGACGATGCCGCCGTCGAGGCTGCTCGTTATCTTTATCTTCCCGCCGCCGCGTTTGTGCTTTATGCCGTGGTACAAAGCGTTCTCAACGATGGGCTGCAGACTGAGTTTCGGGATCATGTAATCGTACAGGTCGGGGGACACGTCTATCTCATAGGTCATGACGTCGTAGTAGCGCACCTGCTGGATTTCCAGATAGCTTTGCACGTGCTGTATCTCTTCCTTGATCGTTATGATGTCCTCGCCGTCGCTCAGGGCCACACGGTAAAAGTTGGACAGCGAATTCATCATGCGCTTGACCTTGTCGTGCTCTCCGTCTTCGGTAAGCCAGATGATCGTGTCGAAGGTGTTGTACAAAAAGTGCGGATTGATCTGGGATTGCAGTAACTGAAACTCGATGCGGCGCATATTGTCCTGCTCCTGCGTGACGTGCTCCATCAACTCCTCGATTTTCGCGACCATGAGACCGAACGCATCGTGCAAAACGCTCACCTCATTGGTCGTTGCGTTGATCGGCATTATCGAGAAATCTCCTTCGCCGACCGTCTTAAAATTGTCGCTCAACTCCTTAAGCGGCTTCGTCAATCTCTCCGACATGCGCATACTTACTGTGAGGATTATGACGATCGTTATTATGAAAATGCCGCTGAACAACGCGGTGATTACGCCGAACTCGGCGTTTGTCTGATCCCGCGTCTCGGTCATGAGTTTGGTTTCGTTATATATATATTCCTGCATCTTCTGCTGAACGAGCGTCGTCAGGATGCGGATGCGCTTATCGAGGATCTCTATATTTTGGTCATAACCCTGATCCTCATGAATTTTATCGATATTCGTGACCAGCGAATTGAGATGCTTCTCGATATCGGACAAGAGCTTTCTGCTGTCGTCGTTCGTCGTTGTCTGCTTGAGCCGGTCCACGATCTTTTGCGCCTCGTCGGTGTCGTCGAGCGGTCTCAGTATCTCGAAATTATCGGGATTGATAACAACCTGATACATCTTGGCGTCGAGCGTCGTTTTGAATTCGTCGTTAAAATTACTCGCGATAGACAGGTTGGTGAGAATGTTATTATATTGTCTGTTGATGCTTATAAACATACTCAGGAGGACAGCTATGAAGAGCATCAGAGGTATCGCGGTAAACCAGATCAAGCTGCGGGTCCTTGTACGGAAAGAGCGCTTTCTCTCGTTGTTTTTTCTCATTGCTGCTCCTTTCCGCTTGCCCGAAACTCGCGCGGTGAGCACCCCTCTAATTTTTTGAATACATAAGAGAAATAGTGCGGATCACGGTAGCCGACCTCATAGGCGATCTCGGAGCTTCGCTTTGCGCTGCACAACAGCAGTTCCTTTGCCTTTTCCAGGCGCACTTCGGTTAAAAACTCGGTGAATGTTTTCCCCGTCTCCTGGCTGAAAATAGAGCTGAAATGTGCCGGGCTGAGGTTTACGCTCTTTGCGGTGGTATTCAATGAAATGTAGTCGTCGGCGAAGTGCGCGCGTATATATTCACGCGATTTTTCAATAGACGTTCCATATTGATTTTGCGCGGCGTTGTCGCGAAGCTCGAGCGCGTATTTTATCAGTTTGACGAGATAATTCTGCGTTCCCGATATCGTCGAGAGTTCCGACGCCTGCAGATTGATCTTTTCAAACCGGCTTGCGATCGCGGCTTTATCTATCCCGATTTTTTCTAGGAAAGAAGCGACCGCGAAGTTGATATTCATAACGATATACTGACGCAGCAAAAAGGATTGCATATTGCGCTCACCCACGCCGTCGAACAGATCATCTATCAGCGCCTGGGCCGCGTTGGCCGAACCGCTGCGCAAAAAGCGCTCGACGGCGATACCGTCGATCTTGGTGACGTCGATCGCATGGATGTCGAGTTCCTTGCCGCCGTGCTGCGCCATCGTCTCCTGAAGTTCATCCGCGCGCACGACCGCGCTCTTGCCCAGAATATAGTGATACGCGTAGGCGTGACTTGCGCTGTTGTATGACTTCGCTATGTCCTGAAGCCGGTCGGTCTGTGTACCGATTGCGATTATATAACGCACCTTGTCGTGTCCGGCTAGTATGCTCTCGAGCTGTGCGCTGATTTTCCGCGCGACTTTGTCCGCGGGTTGTTCGCCGGTCCCTTTTACGATGAGAGCCCAGCCCTGCAAACCCTGCTTGAACAACAAGATACTCTCGTCTGCCTCAAGTTCATTGCCCGCGTTTTCATACAGCTTTTCAAGCTCCTCGGAATATGTCTCCAGGTCGCCCTCCATAAAGAGCTGAAAGCGGATCACAACATAGTTGCTTGCGTTTAGCGAGATACCAAACTGATGCGCGATATCAAGCAACTCGTAAACCTTTTTGTTTCCGGCTACCCAGTTTTCAAAGAACTGCTGAAGTTTAAGATCCCGAAGCTCCGCCATATCCCGGTGATAGAGGTGCTGATACGCGCGGTTTTCCTGCTCTTCCTCGATCAGCCCCCGAACGCTTACAAGCGTCTCGGTCAACGCTTCCGCCGTTACGGGCTTTAATAAATATTCGGTAACTCCGATGTGCAGAGCTTCCTGAACGCTCTCGAAGTCATTGAGCCCGGTCAGAATGATTATCTTGATTTCGGGCATCTCTTTACGCACCAGCCTGCTGAGTTCAAGCCCGTCCATAAACGGCATCCTAAGGTCGGTTATTATGACGTCGGGCCGCAGCACTTTTATCTTCGAATAGGCCATCTCGCCGTCCGCGGCCTGTCCCACAAACTCGTACCCGTGCTGTTCCCATTTTACGTTTCTGTTTATGCTTTCACGAATCGCTGCGTCGTCTTCAACCAAAAAGATCTTCAACATTTGCATTCACCTCCAGCTATCGGCAAAGCCTTTCCCCAAGTCTGCATTAACTTGCGGATTGCCACTTATTATTTATAATTTTACTATATTAAGCAAAAAACCTGCAAATTTCGAATTTATTTTCTTGTAAAAACCGATGAGCGTATGACGAGTTCCGGCTTGTAAAAATTCTCAACGTCCGCGGCCGGGTTTTCCAGTAACTTCAGAATCGCTTCGCCTGTATCGCGGCCAAGCTTCCTTCGCGGATGCGCTATCGTCGTGAGCGGAACTTCGCACATAGCGGCAAGATTGGAGTTGTCAATGCCGACGATCGAAAGCTTTTCCGGTACACCGATGTCATGGTTGCTGCAAAATTCCACAAGCCTGATCGCAAGCTGGTCGTTGTAGCACACGACGGCGTCGCTGTCGGCCAACCGGCTCAACAGCCGCTCGGAAGACAAGAACAGGTCGTCCACATCCTCCGCTGAATACCACAACACTTTTTTCTCGTCGACGTCGAGCCCGGCCTCGCCGGTGCTTTTCATAAAACCTTTGTAACGAAGATGCCCCTGTATATCGTCGAGTTTAAATATACCGGCGATCCTTTTGTGACCGCTGTCGATCAAATGTTGTGTCGCCATGCGTCCGGCCTGCACGTCGTCGAGCGCGATGCACGGAAAAGTGCTCCACTCATAGCGCGCGTTAAAAAACACAAGAGGTATTCCTCGCTCCTCGATTTCGTCGTACAGGCGCCTGTTGGGATTGGGGAGCGCGCTCTTTGACGGCTCCACGATAAGGGCCGAAATGTTTTTATCGAGCATCGAGAGCAGGGCTTTTTCCTCGCTTTTTACTTTATTATGTGTCAAAGCGAGCTGCATTCCTACATTGTGCTCGCTCAACACCTGCTCGATGCCGGTAATGATGTCGGGGAATATGTAATCGCTGAAGTAGGTTGAAACAACGCCGACTGTCCGGATATTGACGCTTTTTGCGGCGCCGGGAACTTTGGACACAAACGTGCCGCTTCCTTGTTTTTTTGATAAAAAGCCTTCCTGTTCAAGAACATTCAGAGCCTGCCGCACCGTCTGGCGGCTGACGCTGTGCATCTTACACAGATCCATTTCGGAGTGTATGCGTTCTCCGGGTAAAAACTCCTGCTGCTCGATGCTGTCTTTGATTGCCTGGACAACTATTAAGTATTTGGGCGTACCCATTATGCCAAATCCCCCGTCAACATATACAAATTTAATTATATGATTTTATAATAATTTATTGCTTTTTACTTGTCAATACATATCTTTATTACACAACTCTATTGTACGGTCAAATTCGTACAAAAAATTGTTTACAGCAATGAATTAGCGATGAGCAAAAAGGTGGAATTAAGCTTTAAAACGGGGGTTTTCGGCATTATTCGATTGAATTGGATGACGAAACAAAATAATGCACTGCGCCGGTAAAGAAAAATTTATACTACTCCAAATGTCGAAATAATGCACAACTGCGCGGATATGTCTATAAAAAATCAACCGAAATCATAAAATATTATACTTTTGACAAAAGTATTATCCTGAGTTATAATAATTTTGATTATATCGATAAAAAACCAACCAAAACCCTAAAATATTATATCGACATGTACGTACAAATATATTATTCTTTTGTCACCCAAGTAATTCTCTATCGATTACATTAAAATTCTTTGCAAGTTGTTTGCAGGAAATCCATTATCGATTTAACAAGATTATTTGGAGGTAATATTATAAATGAAAAAACTGCTTTGCTTATTAACTGTTGTGCTTATTTCTCTTGGTTTTGCCGCGTGTTTGGGCGGTTGTGCCGGAGATAATGGCGGGCTTATCACGGTCGGTTTTGCGCAGTGTTATATGGACGAGTCGGATTGGCGCAGAGCGAATACCCAAAACGTCAAGGAGGCTCTGAGCAAGGAAAACGGATTTGACTTGACTATCGTCGACAGCGGGAATGACTCTGCTAAGCAGATGCAGGACGTTCAGGACTTTATCGATCAAGGTGTCGATTACATTCTGCTCTCTGCCAGCGAGGACAGCGGCTGGGACGCCGTTCTTAAAAACGCGAAGGATGCAGAAATCCCTGTTGTTTTGCTCGATCGCACGATAAATTCAACTGAAGACCTTTGGACGTGCTGGACAGGCGCGGATTTCAAAGCCGAAGGCGTAAAGGCTGTTGACTGGCTCGAGACAAAATTCGCGGAAGCCGAAGAGGTCGGTATTCTGCATATTCAGGGCCAGACCGACGCGGCTGCCCAGAAAGGCCGCACCGAGGCTCTAGACGAAGGCGCTATGAGAAACGGCTGGACGATTCTCGAGCAGCACACCGCCAATTGGAGCACCGATGAAGCTAAAGAACTTGTGGCGGAGTGGATAAAAAAACATGGCGACAGAATCAGCGCTGTTTATGCCGAGAACGACAACATGGCCAAAGGCGCAATCGAGGCGCTCGAAGAGGCCGGCGTAAAATATGGCGGGGCCGACGGCATAGCTATAATTTCTTTCGACGCAAACAGAGAATATCTCCAGATGACGCTTGAGGGCAAGATAAATGTCAATGTAGAGTGCAATCCTCTGCTCGGCGATTACGCCAGAGAAATGATCGAGATGCTCGAGAGGGGCGAACAACCTCCCAAGAGACGGGCTGTCTACGAGGAGGTGTTCTATTGGGACACCATCACGCAGGAAATGATCGATGCACGCAAGTATTAATAATATACAAACTCCTTATTCTTTCTTCATAAATTGACTCTGAGATTTCGGTTCGGGGAGTCCGAGGATATCCTTGGGTTTTCCCGAACCGGAGTCTTTTAAGCAAAATTATAATTGTGGTATAATTTTAATAATAAATACAAGGAGAAAAAACATGGCAGTTCTCGGAATTGAACTTGGCAGCACCCGAATGAAAGGAGTACTTATCGACAAGGCCGGCGGCATACTGGCGTCGGGCGCACACGATTGGGAAAACAAGCTTGAGGACGGCGTGTGGACATACCGTCTTGAAGATGTGTGGACGGGCCTTGCCGACGTCGTCGCGCAGGTGAAGAGCGCGGCGCCCGAAGGTGAAGCCGTCGAAGCTATCGGATTCTCGGCGATGATGCACGGCTATCTTGTATTCGACAAGGACGAAAAACTGTTGGCGCCCTTCAGGACGTGGCGCAACACGATAACCGAAGTGGCGGCGGCCGAGCTTTCCGAAGCGCTGTCCTTCAACATCCCCCAGCGCTGGAGCGCCGCCCATCTCTATCAGGCCATACTCAACGGCGAGGAGCATGTGCGCGACATCGATTTCATAACCACTCTGGCCGGTTATGTACACTGGAAACTCACCGGCGAAAGGTGCCTGGGCATAGGCGACGCATCGGGCATGTTCCCGATAAACGGCATGGACTACGACGCCGCAATGCTGTCGAAGTTTGAGGAAATGGCAGCCCAAAAGGGTTATGAGGTCAAGCTGACCGACATACTGCCGCGTGTTTTGGACGCGGGCGACGGCGCGGGCGCACTGACGCAGGACGGCGCGTCGCTGCTCGACCCGTCGGGCTGGCTCACGGCGGGAACGCCGCTTTGTCCTCCCGAAGGCGACGCGGGCACGGGAATGGTGGCCACGAACAGCATAGCGCCACTGACCGGAAATATATCGGCCGGGACTTCGATCTTCGCGATGATAGTGCTTGAAAATCCGCTGTCCAACGTCTATACCGAAATCGACATGGTGACGACGCCGACAGGCAGCCCCGTCGCAATGGTGCATTGCAACAACTGCACATCCGACATCGACGCGTGGTTCGGCCTGTTCGGCGAACTGCTGGGCACGGCCGGAGCAGGGATGAAAAAACCGGCGCTCTATGACATGCTGTATGCTTCGGCGCTCGACGCACAGCCCGACGCCGGCGGACTCATAAGCTATAATTATTACTCAGGCGAGCCCATCACCGGGACCGACGCCGGAGTTCCGCTCTTTATGCGCCGCCCCGACAGCAAGCTGTCGCTCGGCAACTTCTGCCGCAACCTGCTGTTCTCTTCTGTTGCGACGCTGAAATTGGGCATGGATATTCTTTTCGATAAAGAAAATGTGAAACTAAGCTACCTTCAGGGTCACGGCGGACTGTTCAAGACCAAGATGATCGGACAGCGCATCATGGCGTCGGCGCTCGGCGTTCCCGTGAAAGTTTCCGAGACCGCGGGCGAGGGAGGCGCGTGGGGCATCGCTGTTCTGGCAGGATACCTTGTGTGGCGATCGGACAGCGAGAAGCTAGACGGATACCTCGAGACGCGCGTATTTATGAACGAGGTCAGCACCACAGAGGCACCCAACGCCGACGACGCGGCGGGCTTTGCAGGTTACATGGAAAGCTATGTCAAAGGCATACCGGCACAGCGCGCGGCCGCCGACGTATTTTAGTAGGTTCCTTTTGAAAGGGGCAGTCGGCATACAAGCACGACGCGACCTCGTTTCATTGATCAATAAAAAGTCCCGCAGACGCCAACTAAGACGTTTGCGGGATATTTATTTAAACAGTCAAAACAGAGAAAATAATATCTGGGGGATATATGTGGGCAAAAAAGCATGATGTTTTGACTGCAAATAGCTGATCTGTTATTTAGACGCGCCAAGCACATCGTTTTCTTACAAAATTTTAAAAAAACATTGCAATAAATATAAAACAGGCATAGAATCTAATAGTACATATGAGTTTCTCATTTTTAAGCTTTCATGTGTCACAGTAAATTGAAAATGATTCACAATAAAAACATATAAAGGAGACTGTATGAAGATCTATAAAGTAAAAAATTACGACGAGATGAGCGAGACAGCGGCGGAGATATTGGCGGCTCAGATACAATCGAAACCCAATAGTGTTTTGGGCCTGGCAACGGGTTCGACACCGATCGGGCTCTATTCGAAACTTGCCGAACTGTGCGCCGCGGGCCGTGTCGATTTTTCCGCCGTCACTTCGATCAACCTGGATGAATACTGCGCGCTTGATCCCGGCGACATAAACAGCTATCGCCGCTTCATGAACGACAATCTCTTTTCTAAAATAAACATCAAAGCCGAAAACACACACGTCCCCGACGGAGTGGCCGAAGATATTGCCGCCGAGTGCGCGAGATACGACGCACTCATTGCGTCGAACGGGATCGACATACAGCTTCTGGGCCTCGGACACAACGGGCACATAGGCTTTAACGAACCGGCCGACGAATTTGTTTTGCCGACCCATTGCGTGAAACTCGACGACAGGACGGTTGAGGCGAACGCCAGATTTTTTGAAAACGAGGACGAGGTGCCCAAGCACGCGATAACGATGGGCATCGGCGCGATAATGAAGGCGAAACAAGTACTGCTGATCGTCAGCGGAGAAGACAAGCGCGAGATATTACAAAGAACATTGTACGGTTCCGTGACGCCCAAAGTCCCGGCCTCGATATTACAGCTCCACAACGATGTGATCGTCGTTTCAGATGTAATATAGATCAGATTGACAAATGACAGAATAGAATGGATATAAGGCAGTAATCGTTGCGCAAAAAAAAACCGCCACATTTGTGGCGGTTTTTATAAAGAAAGGAGGAAAAATGAAAAAATTAATAAAAAAAATGTTAGTTACTAGCCTGTAACCATATTGTAACTCATTTGTATCCATTTGTAAATAGTTTTCGCGAAATTTTTTTATATTTTTTATTGATTAACGAAACGAGGGTCGCGCCGTGCTTGCACGGTATTTAATCTTTGTGGTACTTTTTATTTATTGTTTATAAATATTTCAGATTTTTATTGATATTAGTAGCGGATTTATATATAATATTTAACTAGGAATCAAAAAGCACCAAACAAAAAGATTTATAAAAACTAACATCTAGGTGGGCTTATGGCATTGATTGTAATGAAATTTGGAGGCAGTTCTGTTGCGAACAAGGACAGGGTTTTTAATGTTGCGCGGATAATTGCCGAGAGCTATTCAAAAGACAACGACGTGATCGTTGTGGTGTCCGCTCAGGGCGACACCACAGACGAGCTTATAGAAAAAGCAAATGAAATAACGTCGAAACCGCCGCCCAGAGAACTCGACGCGCTGCTTGCCACCGGCGAGCAGGTTTCGGCGTCACTGCTGGCGATGGCTCTCGATTCTATGGGCTTGAAAGCGATATCGCTTACGGGTCAGCAGGCGGGATTCATGACGAATTCCACCCACACTTCGGCACGCATAAAACACATCGACACAGAACGCGTGCACACAGAGCTGGGTTATGGCAACATTGTAATAATTACCGGCTTTCAGGGTATCAACAAAAAGGACGACATAACGACGCTCGGACGGGGCGGGTCGGATACCAGCGCGGTCGCGATAGCGGCGGCGATGCGCGCCGATGTGTGTAAGATATTTACCGACGTCGACGGCGTGTACACCGCGGACCCACGAAAGGTAGATACCGCGGTGAAGCTCGATGAAATAAGTTTTGAGGAGATGCTGGAACTTTCGTCGCTGGGCGCGCAGGTATTGCTCAACCGTTCTGTAGAGCTCGCGGAAAAGTACGGCGTCACTATCGAAGTATTATCCAGTCTGACGGGCAACCCCGGCACGCTGGTAAAGGAGGTTACAAGCGTGGAAGGATTAATTATCAAAGGGGTAACAAAGAACAAGGATTTTGTGTCGTTTTCCATCGTCGGCGCGCCCGACAAACCCGGCGTGGCATTTAAACTGTTTTCGCTGTTAGGGAAAAAAGGGATTAATGTCGACGTCATAGTGCAGTCGGTCGATCACGACGATAAGCGCGACATCGCGTTTACCGTCCACAGCAAAGACAAAGAAGAAGCGCTGGCGGTGATCAACGAGCACAAGTCTGTGCTGGAGTTCACCGATGTCAGGGTCGATGAAGACGTCGCAAAGGTCTCGATCGTGGGCGCGGGCATGCTCAGCCATTCGGGGATCGCGTCGCGCATGTTCGGCGCGCTGTACGACGCCGGGATCAACATAAAAATGATCACGACGAGCGAGATAAAGATTTCGGTTATAATAGACAGTAAAGATGCAGACACCGCCGTGAAGGCGGTTCACGATGAATTTGTGAAGTAATGTTGAGACGAGAAATAGCAAACAACGTTTTTTTTACCGAGATAGAAGGAAATTATAAACGGAGCAGACTGTCGATATATATGGCGTCGCCGCTGTCGAGGCACAACCTCACAACAACGGCGATGCTTCCTTTTGTTTTGGAAAGAGGAACGGCGTCGCTGCCCGACGTCACGCTGCTCAAGCGCAGGCAAAACGCACTGTATGGCGCAAATCTCTCGACAAACTATTACTCGATCGGACTGTCGAGAATTATCGAGGGATATATCGAGGGCGTGGACAGCTCGCTCGTGGCGTGCGGCGCATCTATATCCGACGAGCGCATAAAACTGCTGCTCGACGTGCTGTACGACCCGCACGTTGTAGACGGCGGTTTTGACGACGGCTGGATCGATATCGAGCGCGAAAAACTGCGTGAGGCGATACAGTCGGTCATCAACGACAAGCGCGACTACTGCGCGAAACTTCTTACCGAGGCATTTTTCGACGACGAGCGCGCGCTGCCGGTAGACGGCTTTGAAGACGATCTTGCCGGTATCGACGGCAAGACTTTATACCGGCATTATAAAGATTTTATAGCGGGTTCGAGACTCGAGATAATCTATGCCGGCCTGAAACAGGACGGCCTTGAGGACATGATACTCGATAAGATCGGGCGCGGGGGATTTGACGCGAAACCGATAAAAGCGATGACCGCCGTAACAAAACGCGAGGAACAGCACATCGTTAACACGCTTGAGGTGGAGCAGGACAAGCTCGCGCTCGCGTTTACCGCGGGCAGGGTTTTCGACAAAAAGGATATGATGACCCTGAGAGTCGCGAGCGCGATATTCGGGGCGGCGCCGACGTCGAGGCTGTTTGTGAACGTGAGAGAAAAACAAAGCTTGTGCTATTATGTCTTGTCTCAGCCCAATTACAAGGCGGCGGGCGGACTGATTGTCGAGAGCGGCGTCGATCGCAAAGATGTTGAACGGGCCAAGAGCTCGATATTGAAAGAGCTTAACAAGCTGGCGAAGGATGGACCGACCGATACCGAGATGGAGCAGGCAAAACTGCTCTTCGCAAACGTTTTGAAGGGCGTGTCCGATTCGAGCGCGGCGCTGACAGGCTATTATTTCTCGAGTTTGATGCGGTACAACGAGATAGTTTCGCCCGAAGAGGAGCTCGAAATAATAAACGGCGTGACCGCGGAAGAGGTAAAGAAAGTTTTGGCAGAGATGAATCTGAATACTTCGTGCAGGATTACAAGCTGCAAGCCAAAGACTTGTTGAAATATTTGAAGGTCACAAACGCACACTGCGGGTCTCTTCATCCGTCATTGCGAGAAGTGAAGCGATCGAAGCAATCCAGACATCTTAGCAAAAATTGAAAGTGGTAAGTTATAAAGGAGTAACAGTGAAAAAATATAGAATTATAAGTTTGCTATATAATCTCGCTTACGGCATTGTTTCGCCGATCGTAATATTAATATTCTATTTTTCATTTTCATCATTAATTTTAGGACAACGCATTATAGGTTTTAATGATAATGAACCTGAATTTAAACTGGGAGCATTTATACTGACACTGGTATTTGTTATCATATATTTGGCGGCATTGATCATTCCAAATCTATTTTTCATAAAGAAAGCAGATAAAAAACCT
>Ga0209737_10002399_pt1 | contig 13130 bp, 10 predicted proteins | sample TergutCu122P3_FD_187284 | JGI IMG/M metagenome (GOLD analysis project Ga0209737, IMG submission 187284) | Cubitermes ugandensis P3 segment gut microbial communities from Kakamega Forest, Kenya - Cu122 P3 (SPAdes) (version 2) | ecosystem: Host-associated > Arthropoda: Insects > Digestive system... | reverse complement strand
AATAAAATCTATAATATCAAAAGTTATTGACGCAGCAAGAGCCAGAGATGCTGCGCGTAAAGCCAAGGAACTTGCGAGAAGAAAAGGCATTTTGTCCGGAAATTCTCTTCCGGGGAAATTATCTGATTGCCAGGAAAGGGACCCCAGCCAAAGTGAACTTTTTATTGTGGAAGGAGATTCTGCCGGAGGTTCTGCCAAGCAGGGAAGAGACAGAAAATATCAGGCAATTTTACCTCTCAGGGGAAAAATACTTAATGTTGAAAAAGCCAGATTTGATAAAATGATTTCTAATCAGGAAATAAGAACCATAATAACATCTCTTGGCACAGGTATAGGTGAAAGCGAATTTGATGTAGATAAAATACGTTATCATAAAATAATTATAATGACAGATGCTGATGTTGATGGTTCCCACATAAGGACACTTCTTTTAACATTTTTCTTCAGGCAGCTGCCGGAAGTTATAGAAAAAGGCTATTTATATGTTGCTCAGCCGCCTCTTTACAGGGTTGTTGAAGGTAAAAATGAAAAATACATGAAGGATAATGATGAATTTAATGAATATGTAGTAAAAAAGATTTCCGGTAAAATAAAAATTGCTTTCAGAGACGGGGAATATAAAACAGGAGAAGATATTATTAAGATAATCTCAATTATTATGAAAATGGATGAAAAGATTAAAAATCTTTTAAAAAGGAAATACACAAAAAGATTTTTGAATTTTTTATCACAAAATTTTCTGGTGGATCAGCATCAAAAAAAAGATCATATTTTCATAGGCAGGCTGGTGTCATTGCTGAGGGATAATTCTTTTAAGGTGGACAATGCTGTTGATACAAACAGTGAGTCCGAAGAAGGAAAAGAAGATGGTTCCTTTCAGTTTATTGTAACAGATATGCTTGATGGAAATAAAACTTTTACGATTGATTCTAATTTTTTTACATCTTCCGATATCAATTTTATGTCAAAGAATGCCGCTCTTTATAATGAATTAATTAACGGTATAAGAATTATAGAGAATAACGGGAATGAATTCATTGTATCTGATTCAAGTGATTTTTTAAAAACAATCTTTTCTGTAGGAAAGAAGGGATTTACTACTATCCAAAGATATAAAGGTCTTGGAGAAATGAATGCATCTCAGCTTTGGGAGACAACAATGAATCCGGAGGAAAGAAACCTGCTGAAAGTTAAAATCAATGATAAGGTTGATGCAGACGAAATTTTTAATATCCTCATGGGTGATAATGTGGGGCCAAGGAGAGATTTTATCCAAAATAATGCTCTTGAGGTAAAAGAGCTTGATATTTAATTATTAAATTAACAATGACTGGGCGATCCTTTTCGGACGCATTAAGCGTGACTTTTGGAGAGTGTTTTTAATGACGGATGTTTTGCAGGCAGCAGAAGAAACAATAAGCATAGAAAAAGAAATGAAAAGATCATACCTGGAATATTCCATGAGTGTGATCGTTGGCAGAGCCCTTCCGGATATTCGTGACGGCCTTAAACCCGTTCACCGCCGTGTTCTTTTTGGAATGCATGAGCTCAGTAACTCCTATAATAAGCCATATAAAAAGAGCGCAAGGGTGGTCGGCGATGTTATGGGTAAGTTCCATCCCCATGGAGACTCTGCCATATATGATACGTTAGTGCGTATGGCTCAGGATTTTTCATTGAGATACCCTATTGTTGACGGGCAGGGTAACTTCGGTTCCATTGATGGTGACTCTCCCGCGGCAATGAGATACACAGAAGTAAGAATGACCCGTTTAGGCCAGGAATTCTTATCAGATATTGATAAGGAAACCGTTGACTTTTTACCAAATTACGACGGAACTCTGGAAGAGCCGGCTATTCTGCCGACAGTTGTGCCTAATCTTCTTATAAACGGCTCTTCAGGTATAGCGGTTGGAATGGCAACCAATATCCCGCCTCATAACCTTTCCGAAGTTTGCGATGGAATCATTAAGATTATAGAAGAGCCGGATGTTGTAATTGATGATCTTATGAAAATAATACCTGCTCCGGATTTTCCTACAGCAGCGTTTATTATGGGACGAAGCGGTATTGCTGAGGCATATAAAACAGGAAGAGGAGTAATAAAACTAAGAGCCAGAGCTTTTATTGAAACTTCGGGGCAAAATCAGAATAAAGAAAGAATCGTTATTTCTGAAATTCCATATCAGGTAACCAAAGCCAAACTTCTGGAAAAATTTGCCGAACTTGTAAATGAAAAGAAAATAGAGGGCATATCTGACATAAGAGATGAGTCTGATAAAGATGGAATAAGAGTCGTTCTGGACTTAAAGAGAGATGCAATACCTTTTGTTATTCTCAACAGGTTGTATAAATATACGCAGCTTGAAACCTCCTTCGGAATTATCTTCCTTGCAATCGTTAACGGAGAGCCAAAAGTTCTTAATCTCAAGGAAATATTGATTCATTTTATTGATCATAGACGGAACATAATAACAAGAAGGACAAAATTTGAATTAAGAAAAGCCGAAGAACGCGCCCATATTTTAGAAGGCTTAAAAAAGGCATTAGACCACCTTGATGCACTTATAAGTTTAATTCGGTCTTCTCAAAATCCGCAGAAGGCTAAAGATGCCTTGCAAGAGCAATTTGAGTTTTCTGATATACAGGCTCAGGCAATACTTGATATGCGCTTGCAACGGTTAACCGGCCTTGAACGGGAAAAGATAACAATAGAGTATGAAGAGCTGTTAAAAAGTATTGAAAGATTTAAGTCTATTTTGTCTAATCCCAGCCTTATTCTTCATCTGATAAAAGAAGAGATGGAAGAGTTAAAGGCAGGATACGGAGATGAAAGACGGACGGAAATTTTAGAAAATCCTGAAGAGATAGATGCCATAGACTTGATTGCCAACGAAGAAATGGTCGTAACCATAAGTCACAGGGGCTATATCAAACGTAATCCCATGAATCTTTACAGGGCTCAAAAAAGGGGAGGCAAAGGGTTAACAGGAGTAAAAACAGTAGAGGATGACTTTGTTGAAATGCTTTTTATAGCATCTTCCCATGACTATTTATTATTTTTTACAAATTTAGGCCGTGTTTATTGGAAAAAGGTGCATGAGGTTCCGGAGGGAAGCCGTCTGGCCAGAGGAAAAGCTATTATAAACCTTTTAAACCTTCAGCCTGATGAAAAAGTTGCTACAATCCTTTCTGTTAAAGATTTTCAGTCTGGAAAATATGTTGTCATGGCCACCAGAAGCGGAATAATTAAAAAAACAGATTTTTCAGCCTTCAGCAATCCCAGAAGCACAGGGATAATAGCCTTAACAATCAGGCCCGGAGATGAACTGATAGGTGTATGTGTTACTGACGGAGCAAAAGATATTTTGATGGCAACGAAGCGTGGAAAATCCATCCGTTTTTCAGAAGCTGACCTGAGAAGTATGGGCAGAAGCGCCTCAGGAATCATAGGAATTCGATTTGACGAAGATGACAGCCTCGTTTCGATGGAAAGTATTGAGAATGGGGCTACATTATTGACTGTTACAGAAAAAGGTTATGGTAAACGTACGATAACTGAAGAGTATAGAGCACAGGGACGCGGCGGGAAAGGTATTCTTACAATAAAAACCAGCGAAAGAAACGGACCGGTTGTAAAAGCTCTGCAAGTAATGGACAATGATCAGATAATGCTTATAACCAGTGATGGAAAGATTATCCGTATAAAAGTTGAGGACATCAGTGTTATTGGAAGAAATACTCAGGGAGTAAGGCTTATTAATATGTTTCCTCAGGAAAAAGTTGTTGCCGTTGCAAAAGTTATTGAAGAATAAAGGCATAGATAATTTTATAAACTTTTATACGTATACTACATATATTGCGGCTCTATATTTATTATGGTTAAAATCAGTGTTATTGGTGCAGGCAGCTGGGGTACGGCTCTAGCTAATTTACTGGCGGAAAAGGGTTATGATGTTCTTCTCTGGACGAGAGAAGAAGAAGTTTATAACTCCATATCCATAGAAAATATCAACAGGCTGTTTTTACCAGAAGTTTCTCTCTGTAAGCGTATTGTTCCGGTTAAGTCGCTGGACGAAGCTGTTTGTAACAGAGAAGCACTGCTTATGGTTGTCCCGTCTCATTTTTTCAGGGAAGTTCTTCAGAAGATAAAGAAATGCCTCCTTTCCCCGATACCTGTCATATGCGCAACCAAGGGCATAGAAAATAAAAGTCTGATGTTAATGTCTCAGATTGTTAATGATGTTTTTGGATTTGAATACAAAGACAGCTTTGCCTGTCTCTCAGGCCCCAGCTTCGCGAAGGAAGTTGTTGAAAAGAATCCGACCGCAGTTACTCTTGCATCTCAGAATGAAGAGCTTGCACGTAAGTTTCAGAATATATTCAATACCAGCAGATTCAGGGTTTATGAAAGCAACGATATTATCGGGGTACAACTGGCCGGAGCACTTAAAAATGTAATAGCAATAGCCGCTGGAGTTTCCGACGGACTAAATCTTGGCTACAATGCCCGTGCGGCTCTTATTACCAGAGGCCTTGCCGAAATATCAAGGCTTGGAATAGCCCTTGGAGCTCATCCTCTTACCTTTGCCGGGCTTGCGGGTTTAGGCGACCTTATTTTAACATGTACCGGAGATCTTAGCAGAAATAGAAACATAGGCATTAAAATAGGCCAGGGGAACAAGCTTTCTGATATAATTGCTTCTATGAATATGGTTGCTGAAGGAGTAAAAACAACGAAAAGCGCATATGATTTAGGAGTAAAACTGTCAGTGGAAATGCCGATAACCGAACAAATGTATTATGTTCTCTATAAAGATAAAAAGCCGACAGATGCTTTAGATGAATTGATGAACAGGCGGCTTAAACATGAACTTGCCAGGTAAAGCCAGAAAATAATTTTTATTTAGGAGAATAAATATATTTTTGGGCGGGTGGAGCTCTGAACAATATTTTTAAAATTATAACTATTAAAAAAATAATAATCAGACAACCGGAGATTAAAGGGACCAGCGCTTCCGGCCTGTCTATATAGTTGAGAGCAATAATAATACTGCAACCGGCAATAAGCAATATTATAAATATAAGAAGAAAAAACACTATTTTTAAACAATACAATAATACTTTTTTCATACTTTGAAGATATCTTCCATAAATCTAAAAATCTGAACAGGATTTTCCCTGTCACATCTTTCTTATTTTTTCCTGAATCTGGTTCCCCAGAAAGTCTATTTGTTTTCTAAGGGAGTGGTCCCTGTTTATATCTCTTTCAACCAGTTCATAAGCATATAATACGCTTGAGTGTGTGCGATTTATTGTTTTGGCGATGGATTCAAGGGTTTCATTTGTATATTTTTTAGAAAGATATGCACATATATTCCTGGGTATGGCATATAACTTCTTTCTTGACTTGGAGGCTATTGCCTCAGGGCTTATTTTATAATATTTTGAGACCATTTTTACAATATTTTCGGATGACATGGCCTTTTCTTCTGAACCAAGAAAAGATAAAACATTTTCTGTGAGGAGCAAATCAATTTTTGAATTATTATATATGGATTTTGCTTCCAGATAGTTTAAAGTACTTTCAAGCCCGCGGATATCGCCTTCTAATTTTGCTGCAAGAAAGTTTATTACTTCGTTTTCAATGGTAAGTCTTTTTTCTTTTGCTTTTGTACGTAAAATTTTTACCTTTGTTTCAAAATCAGGGGCATTTATCGTGCTTATGAGGCCGGAAGTAAGTCTTGAGCACAATTCCGATGATATCCCTGGGATATCCCTGGGAGCAAGCGAACTCGTGAAAATTACTTTTTTATTGCTGTTTGCAAGGGCATCAAGCGTATAGCCTAGTTCCATCTGGGTTTTTTCCTTACCGCTGAGGAAGTGTATTTCTTCAAGTAACAATACATCACATAGTTCCCTGTAGCGCTTTTTGAAGGATTCTATTTTGTTTGATCTAATGGAAGAAACCATTTCATTGGTAAAGTCTTCAGCCGTAATATACATTACTTTTGCTTTTGGGTTTTTTTGAATGATTTTATGACCGATAGCATGGGATAAATGAGTTTTTCCTAGGCCAGTCTGAGCAGCAACAAATAAAAACTGATAATTAGCAGTACCTTCTGCCATTGCATGCGATACGTGATATGCAAATTCATTGGAAGGACCTGTAATAAATCTATCGAAGGTAAATAGTGGTTTAAGAGGTGTAGGACCTTGCCTGTTTGATGTATCAACAGGCATGATGGGCAGTTGTTCCGGTATGGCGGAATCTTCTTCGGGCAGTTCTGTTTTTTTATAATTACTACCGTGGGTGACCTGTAATAATATATTAAAGTTCTGCCCTGTGGCAGAATTGATGGCTGCAGCAATGTCTTCCTCATAGTTTTCTTTAATCCAGTTACGGGAAAATTTATTTGGGCAGCCTATAACAATAACATTATCGTCGAATCCACAAAAGGCAAGAGAACGGATCCACATGTTGTAAGTCTTCTCTGGGTATATTGTTTCAAGCTGTTTTTTAGCTTTTTCCCAAACTTCTTCCATAAATAATATAACATTCCTGCTGTTTAATAAATAAAGGCAACAAACTTATGTTAAAAGAAGTGAAAAAATATTCTGTGAAATATGCAAATATATTTAAAGAAAAAAATATTCACACGAGTATGGGAACATATACTTTAGATAGGATTCGGGTGTCAAAGGCGTTAAAGAAGAGAAGAGCTAATTATATAAAAAGTAGTTTTATTGTTATAGATTCGCTTAATATCGAGAAAAACCTGTAAGTGACCTTAGTAATAGCATTTTTAATAAACTGTATTTTCAATATGTTATTTGTTTTTGAACACTCACAAAATTTACCATAAGAAGCAAAAATCTATTTTACGGCTTTTTTTTAAGAAAAACTCATTTTTACTTTGATTTTATCATAAATGGTTATGCTGTTTTTAATAACAGAGTGTTTTTTTTATAAAAGCTTCCGAAGAAAGAATAAAATTATTATTTTAATATTTGTTATTTTTTTTTGTTGCTAATAGTTTAATATAGTAAAATTCAAATTACCAAAATATAGTATATCATATTCACCCGAAGGTGAGGAGTTGATGTGAATAAGATTAATGTTGCAATACTGTCGGGGGGCTGGTCTTCTGAAAGGGAAGTTTCTCTGAAAAGCGGCAAAGCTGTTGCAGATGCGCTCGACAGGGAGCAATTTGAAGTAATTACCATTGACCCTAAATATGAACTGCAAACTTTAATAAGTTTGAAAGACTTTATTGATATAGTATTTGTACTCTTACACGGCAAATTCGGTGAGGACGGCAGAATACAGGGTTTTTTGGATATTTTGGGCATTCCTTATGTGGGTTCCGGAGTGCTTGCCAGCGCAATGTGTATGGATAAGGTTGTTTCTAAACAGCTCTATTCCAAACTTAACCTGTTAACTCCGGAATGGCTTTTTGTAAAAAATGGGGAAACATTTGATGCAAAAGCGATAATGTCTTTTATTGGCGCTAAAGTTATTATAAAGCCGGTTTGCGAAGGAAGCAGCGTAGGAGTGTTTATTTGTGACAAGGAGTCAGAAGTTTGCGAGGGGATCAATGAAGTTTTTGCACTGGGCGAAGATGTTCTTATTGAAGAATATATCAAGGGCACTGAAGTAACCTGCTGTGTTTTAGGGAATAACTACTTGGAAACATTGCCAATAGTTGAAATTGTTCCGGATAAAAAATTCAGCTTTTTCAGTTACGAAGCTAAATATACGGCTGGAGCAACAAATGAGATTTGTCCAGCCAGAATAAATCCATATTTATCTGATATTATTAATGAAATGTCTAAAATCGTCCATTCTTCATTTAGATGCAGGGCGTGGAGTCGCAGTGATTTTATTATTGAAGGAGATAATGTTTATATTCTGGAAACAAATACACTGCCTGGCATGACAGAGAACAGTTTGTTTCCCCTTGCGGCAAGAACAGCAGGTATATCCTTTCCCAAGCTTGTTGAAAAATTGATTTCTCTTTCTATTAAACAACAGGGCGTAAAAATATAGAATGTTTCACGTGAAACATTGGAAAAATAATAGAGAGGCCTTTTAAAATAAAAAGTTTTTTTATATTATATTTAAAAAAATTAATTCTATTTAATATTTAAAACTGGCTTAATAATGACAAAGATTTTATCTGTGGTTAATCAAAAGGGTGGGGTCGGGAAAAGTACAACTGTAATTAATCTTGGAGCTTCTCTATCCCAAAAAGGCTATAGAACGCTGATCATTGACTGTGACCCGCAAGGGAATGCCACAACAGGATTGGGAATACAGAAAGCGGAAATAAATTACGGTTCCTATGATATGCTTTTTGGTCCTATGCCGGATAAAAAATCTATCCATGAATGCCTTAAAAACCTTTTTATTTTAGGAGCAGGCGAAGAGCTTATAGGAGCGGAAGTAGAACTCACTAATCAGGAACACAGGGAATACCGGCTGAGGGATTCCATAGCTGTTATTTCAGATGAGTTTGATTATATTATGATAGACTGCCCTCCTTCCCTTGGCTTCTTAACTATCAATGCAATGACAGCTTCAAACGGGCTTATTGTTCCGCTTCAGTGTGAGTATTATGCTCTGGAGGGTTTGTCCCAATTGCTCAAAACCATGAAAGCCATAAAAAAGAGTCTTAATCCATCCTTAAGTGAGTGGAGAATTCTTTTAACCATGTACGATAAAAGAAATAATCTTTCAAAGCAGGTGGTGGAAGAAGTATATTCTCATTTTAGCTCGTTAATATTTGACGCAGTCATTCCAAGAAATGTGAGATTAAGCGAAGCGCCCAGTTATGGTAAACCTATAAGCCTGTATGCTCCTCAGTCTGTAGGAGCCAAAGCTTATGACTATCTGGCAAGCGAGCTTACAAAAGTTTTTTAATATTAAAAAGTAAAATGAAAAATTAAAAAAGGACACCATGATACAACGACAAGCACTTGGCAAAGGTCTTTCCGCCCTGATTCCAGATGAAAGCGGAGCGGATATGGATAACAGCAATAAATTCTTTTTCTGTCCTGTAGATAAAATAGGCCCTAATCCGTATCAGCCGAGAAAGATATTCAAAGAGGCTGAGCTTGAGGCGATGGCCGAATCAATCAGGCAGCATGGTATACTCACTCCTATTCTGATACGAAAAAAAACACAAAGCAGTGATGAATATTATATTATAGCTGGGGAAAGACGCTGGAGGGCTGCTCAGCGTGCCAGAGTGGATAAAATCCCTGCTGTAATAAGAGAGGCCAGCCAGGGGGAATTACTGCATCTTGCCTTAGTTGAAAATATACACAGGGAAGACCTTAATCCCATAGAGGAAGCTTCAGCATATAAATTATTGATAGAAGGCCAGAGCCTCACCCATGAAAAGCTGGCAGAGATATTGGGCAAAAGCCGTTCCACAATTACTAACATGCTCAGACTTTTAGATCTTCCCAGTTATATTCAGGAGGATATCCTGAATGAAGTGTTAACTATGGGGCATGCTAGGGTTCTTGCAGGAATACAAGATTCTAACCATATGCGTACGGTAAGAAATGCTATTGTAGAAAAGGGGATGTCTGTCCGGCAGGCTGAATCTTACGCTGTATCCAGCAAAGCAGCTAAAATCCGTAAGATAACTGATCAGGAACAATCTTATATATTATATCTCAGGACTTTATCTGAAGATTTGAAAAGACGTTTTGGAACGAAAGTCGAGATAGCAAAACGAAGCAGATCACGCAGAGGTAAAATAGTGATATATTTTAATTCTGACGAAGAGCTGGACAGGCTGTTGAATGCCTGGGATGTCAGCTCTTTTTAAAATAAATTTTATTTTCCGTACCGTTTATCAACCGCAGTATATTATCGCGATGGCGCAGTATAATAAGGCAGGATATTATAACAGCAAGTAATGTTACAGAACTCCAGCCATAGGAAAAAAATAATATAAGGGGAGTACTTAATGTCGCTAAGACAGATGCAAGAGATGAAAACCTTGAAACAACAGCGACAAGTAAAAAAATCAATAAAGGTATAATCATTAATATACCTGAAAGACCTAAAAGCACACCGAAACTGGTGGCAACACCTTTTCCTCCCTTAAACTTCATGAAAATAGAAAATTGGTTTCCAATTACAACTGCAAGCCCAGTAAACAGGCACACATCAATATTCGATTTTTTAAAAATTGAGCAACAAAGCACAATAAAAATGAGTCCCTTAGCCATATCAAATAAAAAAGTTATGATACCGTAGCGTAATCCAGCAATTCTGGCCACATTAGTTGCACCGATATTGCCACTTCCATGCTGCGTAATGTCAATATTTTTTGCCTGACGAACTATCAGTTTTCCTGAAGGAATTGCTCCTGCCAAATATGCTGCTATAATATAAATAAATTCCATACCGATGTTTCAAATATTTTATTGGGAAAGAATGGAAACAAGTTTTGAGTAAAATCCTGATTCTGCAACCCTACTTCTTTTTAAACAGCCACTGCTATAAATTTGACCTTTTTTGCCGATAGTTTTTAATACACTGTCTTTATAAATAAAATTTTCTTCTAAATTTCTGTAAAGTTTTGAAGCAGCAAAAATTCTGAAACTATCCATCCCTGAATATTTAGAAGAAAGCTGATCTGTGCGGGATCCAATGCGCACAAGACCGTCTGTATCCAAAAGATATACCTCATGTCCAGATGTCAGCCTCAGCCATAAATCATAATCTTCGCATACATTAAGAGACTCATCAAAAAGACCGATTCTGTCAAAAACAGAACGTCTTATCATAATGGCTGACGGGCTTATATAACAAAGATCGAGAGATTTTAAAAAAATATTTCCTCCGGATTTTATGTGACGCAGACCAGGGTTAACCTGTTTGTCATTTCGTATCCATTTTTCTTTAGTCTGACACGCGACAGCATGAATATTTTCTTTAAAAAAATTTACCTGCTCCTGAAGCTTATGGGGCAGCCAGTAATCATCGGAATCGAGAAATGCGATCAAATTGGAGTTTGCTTTTAAAATTCCAGTATTGCGGGCAGCAGAAACTCCATAATTATCAGCATGAACAATCAGATTAAGTTCTATCCCGGAAGCCTGGATTATTTTTACAGTGTTATCTGTGGAACCATCGTCAACAACGATAAGTTCGAAATCCCTGAATGTTTGGCTAACAACGGATTTTAAGGCTCTTATAACAGTGTCCTGCCTGTTATAAACTGGAATTATAACCGATACCATTGTCATAGCAAAGAAACTCCAAAGGTTAATAATCCAAGCAGGATGAATGAAAAATCTAAAAGCAATTCAAAGTTTATACTGGTGAGTTTAGGATATTTTACATAAAAGGTAAAACAGAGGGTAAGCCCTGTAACTGGTATGAAATAGTAATAAAAATGAGGGCATAAGGTTATGGCGGCAATAATAACGGTAAGGAACAGTAAGATTAAAAGACCTCGGAGAAGTTGTCCGGTTTGTTTTTCTCCCAGAAGAATTGGAATGGCCGAAACACCTATCATCATATCCCGTCGGATTTGTATGTTTTCAAGGAAGATTGTCCTGAAAAAGATACAAACAAAAACTAAAAGCATGTTCAGAGTTACAGCTAAAGAGGTGAAAATTGCGAAACCACTGGCAGTATAGGCCAGGATTGATAGAATAATTATAGCTGTTCCTTCCGCAAAACCTTTGAAGCCGGGTATATGTTTTACAGCGACACGGTTCCTTTTTCCGCTTTTTATGGGCAGCATGGCAAAACTGTAACTTACACCTAGGCTAGTAATAAGAATAAAAGTAAAAAAAGTTGATAAATTTATTGTCAGTGTTATGCCAGTTGCAATAAAAACAGCTATAAAACTTGATATCATTAAAAATCTTCTATTCTCCAATAAAAATAATTTATTTGCAGGATCGCTCCGGGCATGGGCATCTTCATCAAAAAGCCTGTTTAATATATGCATGGAATAGATATAGAAAAATACTATAAAAGAAAAAGCATAAAGATGCTGTATTCCTGTATGATAGAAAGACGTATAAGCTAAAGATGTTATGCCGATTGCTCCGAAGAAGTTGCTTGCCACCAGTGCAGACAGGAATCTTTTTAAAATAAAGGTTTTTTTATTTTCCCTTACGTTTTTATAATGATCAATTTTCTTTACAACACTTTCAATAAGCCAGCTAGGAGTTGAAGCCCCGGCCGTTACACCTATGGAACTTATGTTATCAAAAACGCTGAGGTCCAGCTCATCCTGTGTTTCTATATGTATGACTTTTGATCCAGCTTCATGGGCTATTTGCGCCAGCCTAAGGGTATTTGCGCTGTGGAACCCTCCTACTACCACAACACAACCCGTTTCGGAAGCCAGTCTTTTTACTTCATTCTGACGTTTTATGGTTGCATCGCAGATTGTATCAAAGGAACACAAAGAAGGAATTTTTTCCTTAAGAATGTCAATTGCTGTTTTGTAAATCTCTGCGTGCTGTGTTGTCTGAGCCACAACACATGCTTTTTCTATATAAGGCAAGCTGCCAATTTCATCAATGCTGCCTATTACATATGTATTGCTTTGCGAATATCCGATGAGACCTAAAACTTCTGCATGATCCCTGTCTCCAACGATGATAATTGAATAGCCTTTTCTGGAGTAGGATTTTATTATTGACTGGACGCGAGCAACCCTAGGACATGTTCCGTTAATAATTCTTATTCCTGCGGCTTTAAGTTCGTTTCTGACAGACGGCGGGACACCATGAGCTCTTATAACGATGGTAGCCTCAGCAGCAGGGCATTCGTTATTCCATATTTTTACCCCCTTTGACTCCAGATGCTCCAGGGCTTGTTTATTATGTATCAACGGTCCGTATGTATATAGCGGCATCGTTCCTTTACGGACTTCATCAAGCACCAGCTCCATGGCTTTTCTTACTCCCATACAGAAGCCGGCTGTTGTTGCTGCTTTAATTATCATTTGAATTCTCTTTCAAACATTGAAAATAATTTTCTAAAAGGTCAAGCATTGCAGTTGAGTCCTGAATACTTATGAAAGAACGACGAAAGTCATTCGCACGAGGGAGACCTTTAGTGTACCAGAGCAGCAGTCCTCTAA
>Ga0209737_10002398_pt1 | contig 13130 bp, 12 predicted proteins | sample TergutCu122P3_FD_187284 | JGI IMG/M metagenome (GOLD analysis project Ga0209737, IMG submission 187284) | Cubitermes ugandensis P3 segment gut microbial communities from Kakamega Forest, Kenya - Cu122 P3 (SPAdes) (version 2) | ecosystem: Host-associated > Arthropoda: Insects > Digestive system... | reverse complement strand
CATAAAAACTGTCCTGCATGTCGCGGGCGGGGTGCTCGGCGGGAATGTTGAGGGCCTCAAAGTTGTACCAGCCCCACTCCACCTCGGGGCCGTCGGCTATTTCAAAGCCCATGCCCACAAATATGTCCACAATGTCGTCCATGGTTTGGTGGACAGGGTGAAAGTGCCCCTGGCGGCGAAGGCGGCCCGGAAGGCTAATGTCCAACTTGGGGCCACCCAGGGAAGCCTCCAGCAAAGCCTCCTCGGCGCGCTGCAAGGCGGCCTCCAGCAAGGCCTCCACCTCGGCTTTCACCTGGTTGGCCACCGCCCCTGTTTGCTTTCTTTGCTCATGGGCCAGCTTCCCCATTTGGGCAAGGCCTTGGGAGAGGGCCCCCTTCTTCCCTAAGTACTTCACGCGCAGGGCCTCCACCTCGGCCTTGGAGGCGCCTTCTTGAATTTCCTGCTTGGCCTGCTTCAGCAACGTCTGAAAATAGTCTTGCATCTTCACCTCAACAATATGCCTTGGGGGGCAACCGCCCTCCCGGGAAATGGCCCATAAGGCAAGGAGGGGAACAAGGAGGGGAAGATAGAGCTTGTAGGGGGGGCCGTCAACCCTGAGCACTTTGGGGCAGCCCCTAGACCGGCCCGTCCTTCACAAAAAAAGGGCCCCTCGGAAGGGGCCCTGGGCATTGCTTGTTTGCCTCAATGCTTAGGGGTACTTTACACAGAGAACATTGCACATGGGGAACAACACTCCCTGGCAATTGTTGTTGGATGCAGCCGTGTTCATGGTGCTGGCACAACTCTCAACCGAAACCACGCTGAATACAAGGCAGCCTTCCTTAAATCCGTCTTTATCCGGCTGCGAGAAATCGTCCGCGGCGGCTTTCGCATATTTGGGATCTTCGCAGTCGGCCGCAAGTCTGGCAATCTCCTGATTCTGAGTTTCGAAATCCTTAGGCATCATAGGATTCATACAAGCCATACTACGTATCGCCATTGTCCCAACGGCTTTGCACAGTTTGACCTGCTCCTCTGGGGTGTTCTCGTTTATAATCTTCTTTGTGCATGTGCCATCCGGATTACGTGTTTCATTTGACGCACATTTCTTTTTGCATTGGCCATTCCACAAGTCTTCGTCTGACGCACACTCGTCTGGCGACCCACACTCACCGTTTGAACCGCGATTTACGCCTGGCTCACATTTCGGTCTGCATTTGCCACGCACCAACTCTTCGTCTGCCTTGGGGCAGGCCTCGCCTTGCGGCACACATCTGCCATCCGGTGCTCGCTCTTCCCAGGGAGCACATGGCACGCATGTTTCGTCCGGTAGCGCGTGACATTTGTGAAAACATTCCCCTAACATCCGCACCTCGTCTGAGCCACATTTCACATCGCCCGGCTTGGAACCGCCGGAACCGTTCGTATTATCATCATCGTCCCCACAACCCACGCTTATACCTGCCAATATGAATGTTCCCAAAGTCCCCAACAATAAAAGTTTTCGCATGTTTTGCACCCTCTCCCTGTTTTTTATGAAACTGAACCACTCAGCTTCGGAGAGCCAAATGTATTCTCCACAAAAGAACACTGTCAACCCCTTGTTTTTACTGAGACTGGTTGTGCGTTGACTTTTGTAGACAGCAAACTTCGCGTATCACACCAGGCGAAGGGGAGGTGCCGTCAACCGGCATTGCGTCAACCAGCATTGGCGGAGACAACGTCACCGGAGAGGTGTGCAGCCACAGCCTCATGTTCTGCTTGGCAGCTTTGAAAGTCATCAAAAACAAACAAGCCTTCCGGCAAGGCCTCGGTGGCCTGTTCTCGCTTCAAGGTGCGCTGCAAAGCCAACAAAGCAATTTCAAGCTGCGCGTCCGTGGGCGGCCTCGTCGTAATGTATTGCAGCCAAATGCCGGGCAAAGCCAGCCAGCGGAGCATGCGTGGGCAGTCTTTTTTGGCTGTCAAGCGCTGCAACTCATAGGCGAAGCCCGCAATGGGGAAAGTCATGGGAATTTTCACCAAAATGAGCAAAAGCTGGTTTATCCAATTGTTGTCATGCAGCCTGGGCACCCACGGCAAAAACACCACATAAAAAAGCACGGAAACGCCCACAACAATCAACAAAAAGCTGGTGCCGCAGCGTGGGTGCAAGGTGCCAAAGGCCTTGGCATTCTCCAGGCTCAGCTTTTGCTCGGCCTCATAGGCCCAAATAACTTTGTGTTCCGCGCCGTGGTAGGCAAAAAAATTCTGCACATCCTTGCTTCTTGAAATTAGCAGCAAATAGCCCAAAAAAATGAGCAGCCGCAAAACGCCGTCAATGAGGTGGAAGGCAAACCCATCGGTGTCCAGCGGCCTGTTTGTCCATGCCCCCACGCCCCACGTCAGCAAGTGCGGCAAGGCCAAAAACAAACCCAGCCCCAACAGGGTGGCCAACACCATGCTGAGGGCCATGCCGCCGCCCTTGGGCATGGGGGCAGCTTCCTTGGAAGGCTCCGAGGGCTGGGTGCCTTCCGGAGGGGGCTCCGCCTGCTGGGCGGAAAACTCCAGGGCGACATAGCCGTTGTGCATGGACTCTATCAGCACCATAATGCCGCGGAAGAAGGGCCAGCGAAAAAACTTCAGCGAGGGCCAAAAGCTTTTCCAGGCTTGCTCGCGCAGTGCAATTTTCCCGTCTGGGCGTCGCACGGCGACGACAAAGCTGCGCGGGGAGCGCATCATAACGCCTTCAATGACGGCTTGCCCGCCGACATGAGGAGAGGGAGGTTTTTGCACGAAACTCAGGCCTTGGTTGCCTTGCCCTTGGCCTCATAGCGCTTGCGGAAGCGCTCAACGCGGCCCTGGGTGTCGACGAGTTTGTATTTGCCGGTGAAGAAGGGGTGGCAAGCGGAGCAAATTTCCACGTTGAAGGAGCCGCGGGTGCTGCGTGTTTCAATGGCATTGCCACAAGCACAGCTAATGCGGCCAGGTGGGTATTCAGGGTGGATTTCAGGTTTCATGGTGCCAAACTCCTTGCCCCGGGCGCTATGCCCGGAGGACTGGAAGGTTGCCCTTCTATGCTCTTTTGGGGGTGATGCCAACAAAAAAGGGACACCCCCTAAGGGTGTACGACAGGGTTTTGCTCACCGCCCACATTTCTCAATATGGGCAGCTGGGTGGGGCCCCACTCCCAGAGGGTGGAGAAATTCCACCCCAGGGGGTTTCCACTCCAGAAGGCGGGGTTGTTGTATTGCCCCTGGCTTGTGCCGGCGGACACATGGGCACCATCCTTTAAGTCGTGAGCCACTGCCGAGGGGCCCACCTCCGCGTTGCCAACCCTCAGCCTCATGTCGTCGCGTGCGTGGTTGTTGGAGTGAAGGCCCCCGTCATCGTTTCCCTTCACACGCCCGAGGGCGGCGGTGTCCATGTCCGCCTGCGCAAGGCTTGGGTTCAGCGCGACGCAGTTGTGCAGCGGGCGGTCGGGTTGCTGCGGATCAGCCCCAATGTGCCAGCCCGCCACACCACCCACAAGTTTTGTACCTCGGACACTGCCCGTGGCATAGCTGTTTTGCAGCGGGCCTCTGTTCATCCCCACCACGCCGCCAACATAATGGCTGCCGGAGACATTTCCCGTGGCATAGCAGTTTCGCACGGTGCCAAAGTTGTTTAACCCCGCTACGCCACCGACACGCCCGCCGACGCCGTGGACATCTCCCGTGGCATAGCAGTTTTCCACCAGGCCATCGTTTCTGCCTACAATGCCGCCGGCACTTGCCTCTGCCTCTGCCTCGCTGGCAACGGTAACGCTGCTCGTGGAATAGCTGTTTCGCAGTGTGCCATTGTTCTGACCCACCACGCCACCAACGCGCAATGTACCCCAAACACTGCCTGTGCTATGGCAGTGTTTCACCGTGCCGTGGTTGACGCCCACCACACCGCCTACCTCGGAGCTGCTGACAATGTCGCCCAAGACATAGCTGTTTTGCACGGTGCCACGGTTTTCTCCTACCAGGCCGCCGACATAGCTACCCCCGCTGGCACTGACATGGAGCTCTTCCAACCCGAGGTTTGCTATCTGCGCGCTTTCACCTATAGAGCCAAACAAACCTTGGAAGCCATTGCTCGAAACCATGCGAAGGCCCGAAATGCTGTGGCCCTTGCCATCAAAGCTGCCGGTGAAGGGATTGGAGGTATTGCCCACCGGCGTCCAGTTGCTTTGTCCCGCCGAAGGCGCCGCCAGTGTGACATTTTCAACGAGTTGATAGTAGCGCCCTCGGCCTGCCGGCTGGTTTGCATAGGGGTTAAAGTGTCGAAGGTTGTCCTGGTGCACCGGAATGGGGCGGGACTCTGACAGTCCATCCGCCGTGGAAACGAGGAGGGTGTGGGTGGCACCGTCATAGGCATAGCCCTCAGGAATATTGGCCAGGTTGAAGTGGAGGCTCGCCGGAAATTCGGCAAATGAGGTGCCCAAATAGTCAACTTGGAGCTGGAAGCGTTTGACGCCTCCAACAAAAGAGCTGCTTCTTTCCCGCAAGGAGAACCACGTCTCATTGCCTTGGCGTATTTGAAGCGCCAGGCTCTCTGCAGCAGCGGCGTCGCGGACTCCGGAGACGGTGACGAAGAAGACGAGGGTTTTCTCGTCATACCCATTGCTGCCTGTCATCGGCGTCAACACAAGAGCCCTCGGGAGGTGAAGGTTGAGGATGGGTCGCCACTGTGCATAGACGACGGTGGCAATATGAGACTCTACAGGCGTCTGGGCCGTGAAGGGGGTTCCACGGCCATCACGCTTTGTATTCCATTCGACAAAGCGGTACCCCGCTCGCGTGGGCTCCGCAGGGAGGCTGTCCATGTGTGTCGCAGGCGGCCGAACGGTTTTGAAAAGCGGCACCGCCTCGGTGTCCCCGCCGTTGTTGTCAAATATGACGGTATAAATTCCATGCACATCCTCAAACTCAACACTCAAAGGCGGGCAGGCGCTGAGTGCTGCACTCAGCAGCAGCAGGCACCCTGTCCTCACTGCGGCAAACTTTTTCGTCAAGGGCACTTGTCTCTTCGTCTTCTGCATTTCCCTGTCTCCCATCCTCTGCGCCAAGTTTTAACTGGCCTATAAATTCTCAAGCTCCTGAATGCCCGTCAGCACACTGCAAGCGTGCGGCTGCTCGCTTGCCGGGCTTTTTTCGCCTTCTGTGGACTTCTGGCTGCCTTCGGTTTTTGGGCCGCCCCCTGCAGGCTCTCTCCCGTGGGCCTCAAAAGCCAACAAAGCCAACAGGGACAGTGCCCATACCCCAATGAAACCTATGCCGCTTCCTCGCATCGTCTTCCTCGCTTTGCCGACGGACGGCTTACACCTATGTCATGGCCGCCCAATTGTAGGGCGTCTCCTGGTAAACATAATAATTCAGCCAGTTGGAAAACAACAAATAGGCATGGCTGCGCCAACGCATGAGGGGGGGGTTGTTCGGGTCGTCCCCTTCATAATAGTTTGCGGGCGGCTTTGGCTTCAGGCCCTTTTCCATGTCGCGGCAAAACTCATCGTGCAGCGTCGTTTGGTCATATTCCGAATGCCCCGTCACAAACACCTGCCGGCGGTCCGCGCTCGCAGCAATGTAGAGGCCCGCCTCCTCGGAGTTGGACAAAATTTCCAGGCCCTTCTTCGTCGCCACCAAGTCCTCCTCGCGGTTTCCTGTGTAGCGCGAATGCGGGGCCCAAAATGGGTCGTCAAACCCGCGCATGAGGCGGCTGGAGGGCACCAGCACCCGGTGTGAATAGATGCCGCTGAGTTTCTCTCCAAGCTCATACTTGTCAATGTTGTAGTGATAGAAGAGCCCCGCCTGCGCCCCCCAGCAAATGTGCAGGGTGTTGTAAACGTGCGTCTTGGACCACTCCATCACCTCGCACAGCTCCTTCCAGTAGTCCACCTTGTCGAAGGGCAAATGCTCCACCGGCGCGCCGGTGATAATGAGGCCGTCAAAGCGCCGGGTTTGAATGTCCTCGAAGGTTTTATAAAACGCGTCCAAATGCTCCTTGGAGGTGTTTTTGGAGACACGGCCGCCCATCCGCACCAGGGTAATTTCAATTTGCAAAGGGGAATTGGAAAGCAGGCGCAAAAGCTGTGTCTCCGTCGCAATTTTCGTCGGCATCAAATTGACAATGCCAATTTCCAAGGGGCGGATGTCCTGGGTGTAGGCCCTCTCTTCCGTCATGACGAAAATGTTTTCCGCCTTGAAGGTTTCCACCGCGGGCAAATTGTTCGGAAGGTTGACGGGCATCTGTCCTGCTTTCATTGAAACAAGCTTTATGCCTTATCCGCCCAAGCCGGCATGGCTGTCAAATAGCGAATGGCGCGCTCGCGGGCCATTTCCGGCGTGAGGTTGGGCTGCCAGCTGGCCAAATAGCCCGCTGTGCCCAAAAGCACTTCCTCCCAAGGCTTGAGTTTGCCTTCTTCGTCTGTGCAATAGCTACAATAATTCGGTGTCTTCCCTGCCATCCCTGGCAGCTCCAAAGGTACGCCACATGAATAGCAAAAGTCTTTCATCGCTTCTCCTTCTCAAGGCCCCTTCCGTGGGGCCAGCCAAGTTAAACTTGTTTTGGCGGAATGTCCAACCTCCAACGAAGAGATCATGCCAAAGTGGAAGCAGCCTATGGAAACGGAAGAAGCGCGTTTGGAGTCCATGCTGGTTTATGAAAAAGCCCTGTGGGCGCAGGCCCTCATCTATGTCGCCGGCGTTGACGAAGCAGGCATGGCGCCTTTGGCCGGGCCCGTTATTGCCGCTGCGGTGGTGTTGCCTCAAAACTTCCGCCTGCACGGTGTGAAGGACTCCAAAAAAATTGCCACGGAAGCCCAGCGAGAGCGCCTGGCCTCTCAAATACGCGCGCAATGCCTGGCCCATGCCGTTGGCGAGGCCAGCGTCGAAGAAATTGACAGCCTCAACATTTTTCAGGCAGGAAGGCTGGCCATGCAGCGCGCTGTGCTTGCCCTCCCTGTACAGCCTCAACACTGCCTGGTGGACGCAAGGCATTTGGACAACCTCCCTTGCCCGCAAACGGCCCTCATTCAAGGGGACAACCGCGCCCTCTCCATTGCGGCTGCCTCCATCCTCGCCAAAACCACACGCGACAGCTTGCTCAAAACCCTGGCCCTCTCTTTTCCGCAATATGGGTTTGAGCGCCACAAGGGCTACCCTACGCCGCAGCACCTGGCGCTGCTCAAAAAATTCGGCCCCTGCCCCATTCACCGCACTTCTTTTGCCCCCGTGGCCAAACTCCTTAGGCTGCCGCTCCTTTAAACTCGCCATGGCAACCTCTCACCTGCTTGTCCAAGGCCTTGCCGTCAACAACCTGGGTTCGGGCCCAGAGGTCCCCCTTGCGAAGCCCCAACGGCTCTTTCCAAACGTGCCGACTTTCCCATAGCCCATAGAGGGCAAATGCCACGCCGAAAACAAGGAGGCCGAAGTCCGGCAAAGTATACAGCGGCAACAAAAGGCCCCAGGCGGCATTGCGCAAAAAACTCTCTCTATAGCGCGCGTGGCGACGCGTCGGCAGGTAGATCACTCGCACCCCAAAAATCCGCTTGCCTGGGCTTTGCCCATTTAAAAACCCGTCTGCAAACAACATATAAAGCATTGCCAACACCACCCCTGCATTCCCTAAACAAAAAACGAGGAGGCCCGCCCATGCAAAGTCCACCCCCCTCGCGCAGCCGCGTAACCACAAAGAGGCCTTCGGGTAGGGGGAGCCTCCGGAAGCTTTGGAATTTGAATGCAACATAGGGGCCATAAAAAACCTATCGCCAAAGCTTATGAAAAGCCAGTAACCTCATGCTCCTGGCTTATTCTCTCCCCTCCAGCTTCGGCTTTTCTTAAGGCGCCTGCCTTGCATGCCTTGCCGCTTTTACCTATTGAGTTTTTATGCCCACAGAAGCTTTTAGAAACCATTGGCCTTCCATTCACCCTCGTAGCTTCCTCCACAGTACGGCCCTTCTCATTGGCGAAGTGCATATTGAGGAGGCTGTTTCCATTTGGCCCTATTGCGTTTTGCGCGGAGACAGCGGCGCCCTCTTTATTGGCAAGGGCTCCAACCTTCAGGAAGCCTGCATTGTGCATGCAACCACCCACCTCTCGGTGGTGCGCATCGGCGAAGGTTGCACTGTTGGCCATAAGGCACTCTTGCACGGCTGCACTGTGGAGGAGCACAGCCTCGTGGGCATGGGCGCCATTCTGTTGGACAACTGTCACATAGGCGCCTTCAGCCTTGTGGGCGCAGGCTCTTTGGTGCCTGCCAACAAAACGTTTCCGGCGCGCTCCTTGCTCATGGGCTCTCCGGCCAAACGCGTCCGGGAGTTGAGCGACCAGGAAATAGACAACCTCAAGTGCTCTGCTCAGGATTATTGGAAGTTGGCTCAGGAGTACATGGGGACGACCCTTCGCTGAGGGGGGCTTCAAAGTCCTCTGGCTTTCCTGCGGCCTCTCTCAAGTCACCCTTGTTCAACATGCCATATCGTTTGAGCAGCCTCCGGAAGTTGGAGCGATCGATCCCGGCAGCTCTGGCTGCCGAAGAAATGTTGTTGCTATGGCGCTCCAACAAGGTGCTCAGGTAGCCTCGCTCAAAGGCTTGATTGGCCAGTTGCTTGGCTTTGGCATAAGGTAGGTACGACAAGCTGGAAGAGCTCCTATTCCCTGCTACCATTTGCGGCTGCACAACCTCCATGGGCAAGTCTTCCACGTCCACCACCTCTTTGGAGCACAGCACCGCCGCCCTCTCCATGGCGTTTTCTAACTCGCGCACATTCCCTATCCATGGGTTGCACGTCAGCGCTTTGATAGCCTTGGGCGAAATCCCCTTCAGTTTCTTGCCGACGCTCTCGGAATGCAGCTTCAAAAAGTGGTAGGCCAACAGAGGAACATCCTCCGGCCTCTCTCTCAAGGGCGGCAAAACAATCGGAATGACATTCAGACGATAGAAGAGATCATCACGAAATTTTCCCTGCTCTTTGGCACGCTGCAAATTCACATTGGATGCGGCAATGATGCGTACATCCACCCGAATGGACTCATTGGCCCCCACGCGCCTTACTTCGCCTTCTTGCAACACGCGCAGCAACCGCACCTGCGTCGCAGCAGGAATGTCGCCAATTTCATCCAAAAAAAGGGTCCCCTTATTGGCTGCCTCAAACAAACCCTTCTTGTTGCTGATGGCCCCTGTAAATGCTCCTTTGACATGGCCAAACAACTCACTTTCCAGCAAGCTGTCCGTCAAAGCAGAGCAGTTGACAGCAATAAAAGGTTTGTCCTTCCGAGGGCTCCTATAGTGGATGGCCTTCGCAACCAACTCTTTGCCCGTCCCACTCTCGCCTTGAATGAGAATGTTGGAGGATGAATGACTGACGGTTTCCACCAAGCTGAAAACCTTGCGCATTTGTTGGGACTGGCCAATCAAATTTTCAAACCGGTTGCGCGTATTAAGTGCCTTTTCCAACTCGCAGGTCCTGTCATAAAGCACTTTCTTTTCCGCTGCTCGACGAACGGAGAGCAACAACACCTCAATGTCCTCAAATGGCTTTGTCAAATAGTCATAGGCGCCCATCTTCACCGCTTCAACCGCCGTCTTAATGGTGGCACAGGCCGTCATCATCAACACCTCCACATCAGGACGCTTCTCCTTGAACACTTTTAACAACTCCATCCCCGAGAGGTAGGGCATTCTAATGTCCAATATGGCAACATCCACGTGGAGAACTTCGATGGAGGCATGCACCTCAACAGCATTCTCCATCGTTAGCACTTGATAGCCATCGCGCTGCAAAACCTCCTGAACGGCACGAAGTACAATGTTGTCATCGTCTACCACGAGCACTCTTGTGCCTCTCTGCGTCGTCATGCACCCTCGCTTTCTTGGGGGTGCACGGGAAAAAAAACCCTAAAGCTTGTCCCTTTCCCCAACTCGGTTTCCACTTCAAACCTCCCACCATGCTCGTTGACAATTCGATAGGCAATGGACAAGCCCAAACCTGTGCCTTGGCCCACGGGCTTCGTCGTGAAATGCGGCTCAAAAATATGCGCACGGTGCTCTTCGGAGATCCCTACCCCATTGTCGCTGATGCTGAAAAAACAACTCTCCTCCTTCCTGCCAACCTTGACACTCAAAACCCCAGCATGGTCTCGAAGCGCATAGAGCCCATTTTGCAAAAGGTTTAATATGACCTGGCTGATTTGGCCTGCATCACCATAAATTTTTGGCAACGCAGGCTCAGCAAAAAATTCAAGCATCACCTGCGGACAGTCCACAATCTGCAGAGAAAACAACGAAAGCGTATCCTCCACACAACGCCCTAGATCTAAAAGCTGCTTGTCTTCCAAATGTGGCTTGCGACTTAACCTCAGCAAACTCTCCACAATCCGCTTGCAACGCAGCGCACCTTCCTCGATCAACCCAAACCGCTCCAAGTCGCTCCGGGTGCGTCCTTCTTCTTGCTTCATGAGCTGCGCAAACCCCAAAATCCCCGCCAAGGGATTGTTGATCTCATGCGCAACCCCGCCGGCAAGGTGTCCGATGGCCACCATCTTCTCGGCTTCTGCCAGGCGTCTAGACAGCGCCCGCTCCTCTGTGATGTCGTGATAGGAGCAAACCACTATCTCTTTTTCCTCCATGGAATGAATGTAGAGGTTAAAGGCTCTGTCGTCGTGCCGAACCTCCGCTTGCAGTGGCCACTTCTGCGGAGGCGTCTGCTTCGCCTGTGGCAACGGGCAATTGACGCAAGGCAACTCTCTCTTGAAAAGAAAATCAAAACAATGTGGGCGCTTCACAACCTCTTGCACCTCGCGCCCGGCATATTGCGCATAGGCACGGTTGACTCGGCGCAGGCGCAAGCTGCCAAGCTCCACAAGGGCCAAAGGCGCCTGAATCGCATCAAACGTGCTCTCCCATTCACGCTTTGCAACACTCAATTGCTGCGTCCTCTCCGAAATTTTCTGCTCAAGCAACATGTTGGAGGTTTGCAAATGGGCGTTTTGCTGCTGCGTCAGGCTGTGGAGCCGCTCGTTTTCTTTCTCAAGCGAATGCTGCTTAAAGGCACCTTGCACTGTCAAAAAAAACTGCGTCTCATTCCACGGCTTGAAGATAAACCTAAAAACCAAGGCTTCCGGAAACGCATCCTTCGCGGCAAACTGCTCAATGAGGCCCGTCAGTATAATGCATTGCGTCTTTGGGTCTATCGCTCGTATGCGCGTCAGGAGTTCCACCCCGTCCATACCGTACATGCGATAGTCCGAAATGACGACTTCCGGCTTCACCTTCTGGAATATCTCCAGGCCCTGTTTTCCCCCGGGCGCTGTATACAATGCCCAGCCTCCCGGTCTCATCAACCGGCAAACAGCATTGAGAACGTTTTCCTCATCGTCAACCACCAACAACCGCCCGGCGGAAGAGGGTACAGGATTGGGCGTCAAAGGCATCTCCCGAAACAGCGCTTTCACAGCACTTTCATAACATCGAAGCAAAACCATCCCCGCTTGGCTTCCCTCCAGGATGGCTCTGCTTCCTCGCCCTCTCCGGCAAAAGCTTCTTCTTGTAAAATATAAAAACCATCTAATGGGCTGCTACACCATCCGCCATAGAATATTCGTGCTTTTATCTTTCTAAGCCTTACTCATTTCAACAACTCGTCTATTCGGATTTTCGACTATGTCAACAGAGCGGAATTTGCAAACAGTTTTTTCAACAACTTACAATGACAACTCACTTAAAAATAAACCCTTTTTATGCGCCCATCTTCTAGCGGCCATTTGCATATATGCAAACATACTCTGTTTTGTTTTCTACGCCGACGGAAGGAGAGGCCGAAGGGCTGCATGAAAAGCATGAAGCAAAACCTTGCGTGCGGCCTCAACTCTCGCTAGAAGTCCGGAAGCTGGTTTCCGGCCAGGTAGCTCAGCTGGTTAGAGCGGCGGTCTCATAATCCGCAGGTCGTCGGTTCAAGTCCGACCTTGGCCACTTTCCTGACATGTCAAAAACCCCACCAAGCCTATAAAGCTTTGTGGGGGGAGTTGGGTTTTTTGGAAGAAACTATGGCTTCAAGCCGACGCCGGTGGAGGTAATGCCGCTTCATAAGCTTTAATTCCGCCATTCCAACCAACGATGCTGCCAACCACACCTCCTACAAACCCACCAATGGCCGCTCCCGGGACAGCTCCAACACCACCAAACAAAGCGCCAATGGCTCCTCCAACGGCAGCTCCGCCTTTTCCGCCTGCGGCACCCCCGGCGAGCATACCTGCCCAACCACTGGCTTGCCTTCCCGTCTCATAGCCACGGTTCGGTGAATCGATAATTGTTTTGATGCTTCTCACAGCGTCTAAAACTTTAACAACTCTCCCGGCAATTTTGAGTGCTTTACCCGCTTTACCTGCGCCCTTGGCAATGGCGCTGCCTGCTTTCTTGGCGCCCTTGGCAATGGCACCGCCCACTTTCTTGGCGCCCTTGGCAATGGCACCGCCCACTTTCTTGGCGCCATTGGCAATGGCACCGCCCACCTTCTTGGCGCCGTTGGCAATGGCACCGCCCACCTTCTTGGCAGCGTTGGGAATGGCACCGCCCACTTTCTTGGCGCCATTGGCAATGGCGCTGCCTGCTTTCTTGGCGCCCTTGGCAATGGCACCGCCCACCTTCTTGGCGCCCTTGGCAATAGCGCTGCCTGCTTTCTTGGCGCCCTTGGCAATGGCACCGCCCACCTTCTTGGCGCCGTTGGCAATGGCGCTGCCTGCTTTCTTGGCGCCATTAACAATGGCACCGCCCACCTTCTTGGCGCCATTGGCAATGGCACCGCCCACCTTCTTGGCGCCGTTGGCAATGGCACCGCCCACCTTCTTGGCGCCCTTGGCAATAGCGCTGCCCACCTTCTTGGCGCCCTTGGCAATGGCACCGCCCACCTTCTTGGCGCCCTTGGCAATAGCGCTGCCTGCTTTCTTGGCGCCCTTGGCAATGGCACCGCCCACCTTCTTGGCGCCCTTGGCAATGGCACCGCCCACTTTCTTGGCGCCATTGGCAATGGCACCGCCCACTTTCTTGGCGCCATTGGCAATGGCGCTGCCTGCTTTCTTGGCGCCATTAACAATGGCACCGCCCACTTTCTTGGCGCCATTGGCAATGGCGCTGCCTGCTTTCTTGGCACCGTTGGT
>Ga0209737_10002397_pt1 | contig 13133 bp, 8 predicted proteins | sample TergutCu122P3_FD_187284 | JGI IMG/M metagenome (GOLD analysis project Ga0209737, IMG submission 187284) | Cubitermes ugandensis P3 segment gut microbial communities from Kakamega Forest, Kenya - Cu122 P3 (SPAdes) (version 2) | ecosystem: Host-associated > Arthropoda: Insects > Digestive system >... | reverse complement strand
GGAGACAGTTCGGGCAACATCAAAGAAAGGGATGATACAAGAGGCATGGAGGAAATTTTATGAGTATAATTTAATGATGTGTATACAATGAATATAATGATTTAAAGATGTAAAATATAAAATTGCAGAAAATTAAACAAGAGGTAAACATGGAGTGACATTACTTCACGCAATTATGCAACACAGCAGAGAAAAGCACAAGCTCTTCCTGCGCACTACCGAGATAAGCTGTTTCCAAAGATTCATGAGGAGATCTGTTGCGCATATCATGATCTTATGGCATTATTCCGGGAAGGCGAAGAGATCCCCGGAACAGTATCTCCCAGTTGGCAACAATACTGGAATATGGTTTTTCAGACCTGTAAGACTCGAGCTCATACAAAAGATCCCCGAAATCTGTTTTGTAAGTATCTGATTACTGGGGGAACGATGTATGTTTTCGAGCGTCCGGGTCATCCAGTTGGAACACCATTTCCTGGAGGGCAGATCGTAGATAGCTGGGATGGAGTTGTGTACTGTCCGGTACGAGATATGGCAGATGATGTCGAATCTGCATTATGTCCGTTTTGCCCAGCGGTGCAGTCTGACCAGCCAATTTATCCTCAAACGAAACGGCTTCGCCTGTTACAGGAAAGGCGGGAAAATCTGAATAATTATTGGACGAACTATAAGGGATGATAACGAGGAAAAAGGAGGGAGAGTTACATCATTTTTCATTCAAGAGGCGATCGATCTCTTGTATTTTTTCTTTTACCATAACGAGGTCTTCATCAATAGAAAGCGCTTTTTCAAATGCCAAACGTGCAGCCTCCAGGTTTCCTATCCATTCGTATACTGCTCCAAGATCCAACCAGGCTAATGCGGAATCAGGATCATACTCTACACGTTTTAAAAATGCATGTAACGAGGCCTCTTCATCTCCCACGTCCAGATATGCTACTGCGAGGTTGCGCCATGCAAGTGACAAGTCTGGTTGAATGCGTAGTGCTTCTAGGTACGCTTCTATTTCATTTTCATATTCTCCAGATAACCCATATGCATATCCAAGATTGTACCAGATCTCAGGATCATCTGGTGTAATGCTCAGCGCATGAAAATAGGCCTCTTCTGCCTGATCATATTGTTCAAGACTTCGAAGTGCAATGCCAAGATAGTTCCAGGCGGAAGCATTTCGTGGGTCTAATTCAATAGCCTGCTCATATGCAGCAATTGCGTTTTCGGTAAGTCCAGCTGCGTAATGCATGGATCCAGTAGCAAGGAGCTGTTCAACTTCATCAAGACTATCAAGATCTGAGATACTTGTTCCTTCATCTGCATAGACACCACTACACAACATGAGTGCGCAAAAGCAGATAGCTATCAGCGTGGTACGTACAATTGATATCATATTCACGCACTATTGGTTCTTGCTGAATTAAGGCTTTGTGTGTTCTGCCATGTTTGATGAACTTACATCTTAACTTTGTACCCTTTTGATATCAGCACTTTTCTGGCTTCTTTGTGCCATACAACATCTTCTTTCGCAGAAATATCTTTGAGGACGGTATCATACAGCTCCTTCAGAGATGAATCCTCTGTTGCAAGTGTACGTTTTGCACGGATTTTTCCAGCAACCGAACCATCAGGATGAAGAATCAGCATGACATAGCACTCAAGTGCTTTGCAGTGTGATGGCATGGCTGTATATGCAAGACAGATCCAGGTAATCTCACTTTCCAGGCGGAGAAATGGGCAGGCGTCTGGATATCGGTTAAAAACAGAGCGATCTGCAAATACATCATCGAAGTCTGCTGTACGTGGTATGTGTATCTTCTCACCTGTGATTGCACTCTTTCCACGAATCTCAGTAGGCGTGATATCTTCAATAGTGATGGAGTGACCAAGCGTTGTACAACACTTCCCACATTTATAACAGCGAAATGGCATAATTATCGTTTTTTATCAAGTATATAAGAGCTAGCTATTGTTAACTCATTTCCTTCCCTGCGGCAGGTAGATGCTAGTACTGAAAAAGTTCCCCAATAGCCAAATGTTGGCACTTGATAAACCGCTGTGATTTCATCACTGTAAGTGAGGACAATGGTCACGCTAGCGTTATTATATCTATTTCAGTCTTTTTTTAATCGTTAATATATTATTATCCCCGTCACGCCTGTATTCCACTGAATCCATGAGTTTTTTCACCATAAATATGCCCAGTCCACCAATTTCTCGCTCTTCGAGGGACAATGTTATGTCTGGATCCTCTGCTGACAGCGGATCATATGCTATACCGCTGTCCTCAAACTCAATGATAATCTCGCTATCAACGAGCATACGCACCGTCGCGTTTCCAACACCTGGATGATACGCATAGTGGGCAATATTTGAAAAAATCTCGTCAATAGCAATTTCAATCTGATTTTTGATCTTGGGTGGACAATTCTCAAGCCGTGCATTGATAAAATCCAGTACTGTTTCTATGTTCTCTAGTTTAGCTTCGATAAAGAGCTCATCCATTGTCTAACACCCTGACCTAGAAATAGCGGTTTTGCTGCGGTTAAACACGTTCTCCACCCTCAAAACCATGATATCGTAGCATGAGCATCGTGATGTCATCAGTCTGTTCCACTTCTCTCGAAAATTCATCAATTTCGCACATTAAGGACATGGTAATATCCTGCAGTGGTAGATCAAGGTATTTGTTTATCATTTCAAATAGGCGCATATTGCTAAACAACTCACTTTCATGGTTCATTGCCTCGGTCACTCCATCAGTGTACAGAAACAACTCATCTCCCGGCTGTAATGTAATTTCTCCCTCTTTATATGACATATTATTCATACCTGCAAGAACCAATCCCCTATTAACCTTCAGCCAGTCAAAGTGCTCATTGCAGCGAAGGAGTGGTGGATTATGCCCAGCATTGACGAAAGTAAACTTCCCGCTCGGAATATTGAGATACCCCAAAAATGCCGTGACAAACATATCAGCCTCATTGTTCTCGCACAACATATTGTTTACAGTTTCAAAAACTTCTTTTGGGCTTTTACCATCTTGTGCATTGTTTTTTATCAAAGTCTTTGAGACGACCATAAACAGTGCGGATGGTATGCCCTTGCCAGAAACATCGGCTATGACCACGGCAAGTGTTTGTTCGTCTACCAAAAAGAAATCATAAAAGTCTCCACCAACTTCTTTTGCGGGTTGCATCATGGCATAAATATCAAATTCGGTAAAGAGGGAGGATAATGAGGAAACGGATGGGAGCATACTCGCTTGTATTTGTCTGGCAATGTTCAGCTCAGCCCCTATACGTTCTTTTTCTGCGGTAATCTCCGTCAAATTAGCGATATAATTTTTGAGTTGCATCGCCATTTTTGTGAAGGTATGGGAAAGTTCCTCGATTTCATCTCCGGTATGGATTGACAATGATACATCAAGATCGCCACCGCCGATTTTAGAGGATGCAGCGGTTAGTTCTTTAATGGGACGTGAAATCATGCGGCGAAACAGAAACACCTGAAGCAGGATCGGTGCAATAAAGCAAAGGATAATGGTAATGAACTGCCGGTACATGAATTCCAATACATGGCCTTTGCCGAATACTTCATGTAGTGATATGTCCACGCCAACAACCCCAACGATGTTTCCACTGCTGTCATGCACCGCTGCAAAGCCAGACAGCATCATGCCATACTCGCCTGCCTCGTAGACGCCGGTGGTTGATGATTTTCCTGTTTCTATGGTTTGAAACAATTCGGTGGCAAAATTGGAAATAGGATCCGTGCCGCCTAAGTCAAAAGTCCCGTGCTGAAAATTCTCGTCCTGAGTCTCACCATCCAAATAAAATGTGACATATTCACTGTAATCACTGCTAAGAATATATAGATAGGTAAAATCTGTCACTTTCAAGATGCTGTCAACAAGCTCTTTTTCCTCATACCATATAGCATTTTTTTCACCTGAAGCAATAGTTTGCGAAAAATTATCTCCATCTATAGCCACGGCTACGGTTTCCGCTACAGCTAATGCGCGGTCAACAGAAACCGCTACGCTATCATTTTGGAATGTAGTGAGATTGAACATCCCAAGCGCCATAGTGCAAACCAAAAGTGTGAGGATATTCACCGCGATGATCTTTGCAGTAACAGATGAGAACCAATGCCACCTGTTTTTTCGCTCCAGCGAATTTACCATGGCTTAATCATTTAAAGGTCAGCAGATCAGAAATTCCAGTCATTTCAAGGATCTCCATGATTGTTTGTGAAACGCCAGATACTATCATAGATGCATCTTTTGCTTGTGCGGTCTTCAGTCCCATAAGCACTACTCGCAGTCCTGCCGATGATATATAGGCAAGCTGTGTCAAATCAAGTTCAACCTCTTTTACCTCATCGAATGCGGGGACCAAAACATCCTGAAGTTGTGGTGCGGTAGTGCTGTCCAATCTGCCATCTATGGCGATGGTGAATTTTCCATTTTCCACTGTTTTGTTAATGTTCATTATCAAATTCCTCTGCAATTTTTACGCTCTACGCTCTAAGTAGATCGTTTGATGTTATTGTTATTACCTTGTATTTTTCTCTTTTTCCCTCAATTGCGAGACATATGATATAGTCGTCGTGGAGGTTCCAATCCAAAAACCACGTTTTACCAGCAATATGATGTGCAGACTCATCCATAGGCAGCACGCTAAAGGTTTCAGGTGGGAGCGAAAAACCGAGGCCAGAGGCTTTCATCACGCTTTCCTTGGCTGTCCATAAGCGAAAAAACGCTTCATTTCCCCCTTCATGTACCATCTCAAGTTCTTGCTGTGTAAAGCAGCGAAAAGCTACCCTCTCATCGAAAGGGGTTATCTTTTCAATATCCACCCCAATCTCACGATTAGATATTGCGAGAACTACATAATCATCTGAATGAGAAATATTAAAGTACATTCTGCTGTTTTTCAAATAGGGCTTGCCATTCTCGCCATATACTAATTGTGAATCATCCATAATGCCACATATCTCTCGCAATAAAAGACCAGAAACCAAGCATCGTGCTTTATCCGCGTCTCGTACATATGCGCGAATGGACTCCTTTCTAGAGTCTGTTACAAGATTCAAACCATTTAAACGTATAAAATCCTGAATATTGCACAGATAGACTTGCATCATATTTGCCTGATCGCAGACGGCACTTTCCCACCACGACTTTTTATAAAGTCATCATCAGAGATACTAATTTCAACATTGCCGCACCCATATTCTAAAAAGAACTTCTTCAAATTTTCCTCTATCACAGCGCTGATGATTGTACGATCTGCTCCACTTTTTTCAGAAAAACGGACTTCAAGTGTATTTTTTCCAGTTTGAATAACTTGCCATCTTACTAGATCCTGAACCTTCCTGAATACAGAGTTAAATATAAGGAATGGCACTGTCTTTTCGTTAAATGAGAGTGAATCTCCCACTCTTCCCGAAATTTCCATTACTGGCAGATTGCTACCGCATTCACACTGATGCTCACTGAAACGGACAGAATCATTGACATAATACCGAATGATAGGCTGGATATAATTTGTTAAATCTGTGATGAGTACACCTGACGACCACTCCCCTTTTTTCACGGGCTGTCCACTATCATCAACAGGCTCTAATAGAATCCAGTCCTCATTCAGGTGTAGATGCCCTTTCGGGCATGACATGGCAATTTCTCCTCCCTCCGTGCTGCAATAATTATTAAGGACTGGGCAATGAAAGGTTTGCTGCAAAAAATCGAACATTTCAGGGCTTAATGCCTCGGCAGATGATGCAATGAGTTTTGGTTCTATTTTTAGTGCTCCTTTATCTTTTTCCTTGGCCAATACCTCTAAAACAGAAGGATAACCACTCAGAATTTTCGGATCATGGGCATTTAATTGCTCCACCAGTTGTTCCATAGGTGTAAGCAGGGATAAAATCTCAAGCTTATCTGCGTGTTCCCCTAATTGTTCTTTCTTACGAAGTGCAGATGAATAAGAGGAGACAAAGCCGTTGGTTGCAATAACACAGGCTCTTTTTGTGAATGGGGCCATGTCATTTGGATCGATTCCTCTAAACAATCGCTGTTCAATCAAAGTGCTGTGAATTATATTGCGATAACTGTCCCTTACCATGGGCATCGGATCACCGGTTGTTCCAGAAGTAGTAAGTGCAGTATAGCGGCCTAAGTAATTCTCAGATACGTTTTTCGTGTCAGCCAAATATGTTCGAAGTCCAGAAAGCGTAATATTTGTGTCTGTAACCCATTCTTCGTAGTTTTCCATCAGTGCGGCCTTGGTCGTTACCGGTAAGTCACAAAGCTGATACTCACTGCTTAGACCTTCATAGGCTTTTTTGAAATACACAGAATGTGTTCTTGCAAATTCTACAAGATCCCGTAATCTATCCTGTGCATGAGCGTGACGCTGCTCATGAGTTTTGAGTTCTCCTTCCCGTATCAGTTGACGTGCTTCATCAGGTGTAATGCTTTTCATTGCTGTCTCCTTTTCTCTTTTCAACTTTCTTTTAAAGTTTTCTGCAAGATGGTGATAATGCTCACATTGAAACCAAGCTGCCGTGTGTATTTGATCTCCTTTGACAAGCGCCGTACCACTTCTATGCCCCCTGTGGCAAATGTATGTTTTTCTTCTGGTTGATACTTTGTTGGATCAAAGGGGATACCGTCATCCCGGAGACGAAGGATTAATTCCTGCTCTGTAATACGCACCAGCACGTCAATTACGCCTTTTTTGTTTTTGTGACCATAAAGTGCGGTGTTTGCTGCCATCTCCTCCACTGCGATTCCCATATGCATCGCCTTCGCCTCATCTGTTCCATTTTCACGACAAAAGCGTATGACTTGTTCGGAAATGCCTGTCGCTGCTTTCATAGTGGCAGGTATGGAGAGGTCAAGCACTGCTCCGTCCTGCATTTTCTTTGGCAATAGTAGTATGCTACTTGAGTCTTCTTTTTTGCGTATATTCTTCCCTACGGCGAGTACAACCAGAAGGGTAGCAAGTTCCGCCAGGAAAAATGCAAGCCATATGAAATTTCCATTCCATCCAGCGAGTATCAGAGCAAAAAGTGTTACGAATACGAAGCTATTTAAAGAAACAATCAGTGTTGCAAGTTTTACATGCCCTGTAGTCTGGTAAAAATTTTGTAACATGGCATTGATGCCGTGTAGCGGTAAACTCAGAGCATACATTCGCAGCGCTGGCTCTACTATTGCAATGCCTTCTGGGGAGTTTATGCCAAATAGCTGACCCACCTTTCCGGGAAAGATAAGAAACAGTACCATAAGAGTGACACAGGCCACAATCATAAGTTTAAATCCTGTGCTGACTACAAAACGTATGCCTGGATAATCCTTTTCTCCGTACAACGTGCCTACAATTGGCAGCAGTGTGTCATTTGCACCATTGATGAACATGACAACCAGCATAAGCGCACTGGAACAGACTGCCATGGCCGTCATACCAAGTGAGCCTAATGCACCCAGTATCAGTGAATTAAGAATCAGAATACGAAGGAATGAGAATCCTTGCATGAGCGCCTTTGGCGAGCCAATGCTGGCAATACGAGGTACCTGAGTTAAATCATCGGTATGAAGCTTGACAAAGTGTAGGGTACGCTGTTTTGAACGGAGATATGGCAGTAACATAAAAATCCCCGCTGTATATCCAAGCACAGTAGCCAGTCCTGCGCCAGCGATCCCTATACCCATGAATTTGATGAATACAATTGCTAAAATCAAATTAACCAGATTTGCGGTGATAGCGATATATGCTGCTATACGTGGCTTGCCATCTGTACGCACAAATTGTGCCATACCCATAATCAGCATCATGACAGGCCCAATAAAGACAAGTGGCGTGAGATATGCCTGGATTAATTCCGCAAGGCTTGCATCACCATGTGCCAAAGCAAGGCTAATTGGTTGCAAATACAGAAGCAGAGCCGTAAGAAGCACAAACATGGAGCTTATGCCTATAACAAAGGTAAGTGTGAATATTTTGTTGGCATAGTCTGTCTCCCGCTTCCCTTTTGCTATAGCGGCACATGTAGCGCCACCTATCGCAAAAAGCATGAACAGCGCGTTGGTACAATAAATAACCGGTCCAGAAAGGCCAATTGCTGAAAGTGCGTTTTCTCCAAGAAAATTGCCTACGATTATACTGTTCATTATATTTGCCAAAAAAATGGCAATGGTCGTCAAAATAGTAGGAATTAGATATTCACGGAATTTACGCTCTATCAGTGACCCGCTACGCTCATACAATGCTGTCATCTTCAAACATACCAAGGCCAATAAGACCTTCAAGGAATTTATGCAGGTATTCGCTACTAGTTTCTGGCCAGTGCCATCCCAAGCGAAGCAAGGTCTCTGTCGTGTAGTCATTCTTAGTGGCCACAGGAGCTGCTGCCCTACCTCGCGCCATATTTTGATAGGCTATTATGCTTGTAAGGCTCTCAACTCGAGTGGGGTCTTTCATTGCGGAGGAAAGTGCGTTTTGGAATACATCGTCTTCAACCATTTCAATGCTTATACCCAAATCCTTCATGGTCAGTATGATATCACCAATAAACAGCTGATGATTATTATATGGATGAAATACCCTGCATGACCCAGATGTTCTTGCTAGTTGCAGTATGGCTGATGTTGTGCTGTCTATGGGTGCTAATTCAGTTGTTGCATGATAAGATGAATAAGGGAAACAACCTATGGCGTGATATGCCCGCAGGCGACCCAAAAAACTGTTTGCTTTTGCATTTATTTGGAATTCACCGTCTTTATTTCTTGCCATCAGATTGCCAACACGCATGATCTTAGCATCAAGCCCAAGCACCGCTGCCTCAAGTACAGCGCGTTCTGCCATGAATTTACTGTGTACATACTGATTTTCAAGATTCTGTCCGAAAAAGAGCATGGTTTCGTCCATCACGGTATCTTTTGAAGGAAAACCTGCTACCGAAAATCCAGCGATACTGGCTGTGGAAATATGGATCAGGCGAGCGCTGTGCTTTTGGCAGAAGTCAATCAGATTTTTCACACCACCTATATTCACATCAAAAGTGCTGCTGTCCCTTGAAAAATGCGTTACATTGGCAGCGCAATTTATGACAGTATCTATATTCGCAATATTCAAAAGGCACTTTGCATCTGTCATATCTCCTTCTACCACTTTCAAGCGTTCTCCAAAGTCACGTGCATCCTCAAAATAGTAGAATAATAGATTGTGCAGTCGCTCTTTTGCGTTGATATTCTTTCCTCTTCGAACTAAACAATAGACATCTCCTGGTGCGAATGTGAGGAGAGCATATAGCATATGAATGCCCAAAAATCCAGTGGCACCTGTTAGCAGCACATTACCCAATTTTCGTATGCCTCCTCTGCGAAAAGCATCGAGATTATTCTCTGCCAGCAGTGCATGTATGGTGGAATAATCATATTTTTCCTCCTGGACGGGGGCTATTGATTTTTCATCACCTGATGCGAGAAGCTTTGCCAGGTCCCTTGGTGTGGGATTTGAAAATACATTAGTGTACGATATCCGCTCATTGTTTATGCCACAAATCCCAGCTGCCTCCGCTTCGATGACAATACGCGTTACTGCCAGTGAAGTCCCTCCAATCTCAAAGAAATTATCCAAGGCTCCAACGCGCTCTAAGCCAAGTATATTCTCAAATATTGCACAGAGTTTTTCTTCATCTTCTCCCTGTGGGGGTTCATAATCACTCTGTCCCAAAAGTGCTGGCGTGGGCAAAGCTTGGTAATCTGTTTTGCCACCTGGTGTTTTTGGTATGGCTGGGATCTGGAGATAGGCAGTTGGTATCATATACCCAATCAGTCTCTGTTTCAGCGTTGCTTTCATCTCTTCAGGCGATATTTCACGTTCTGCCACATAGTATGCGCACAGATGGTCTGCGTTTTGCAGCCTTTTGATCATCACGACACAGGCACGGACACCTTCAATTGCATGGATGACATTTTCCACTTCCCCCAGTTCAATTCGAAGCCCACGTAATTTGATTTGACTGTCGCTTCGTCCGAGTATTTCTATCTCGCCATCTATTGTCCAACGAGCAAAATCACCAGTTTTGTACATCCGCTCGCCATGATAATCCACGAAGCGTTCAGCAGTTTGCTCAGGCAAATTAATATAACCTCGTCCCACACCACGTCCACCAACTAAAAGCTCCCCTATAATACCACATGGCAGAGCATTACCATCTGTGTCTACCACCTGTTCATAGACATTCAGTAGCGGCCTGCCAACCGTCACACGAAAAGTATCTGTTAATTCCTTTCCATTGCAGGAGACAGTGATTTCTGTTGGTCCATAGGTATTGAATAATAGACTTTTCTCACTGTGTAGCCGTTTTAAAAGTGTTTCCGGATATTTTTCCGCACCACACATAACCACCTTGCATGTACGTATGGCTGCCAGAAGGGGGGGGTACTCTGTGTATTCCATCATCACAGACGGAGTAGTGTTAAAAGCGTCCGCTCCAGTTTCTTCAAACAGTTTTGCCAATAGTGCTGGATCACGTGCTGCGTCGTCTCCCGCAAACACCAGCGTCAGACCATTACAAAGGGTGGTCATGCTCTCTTTCAGGAACATATCAAATGCTACCGTGGTAATGGACATCATTTGTTTTGCATGAGTGACCAATGCATGCACATGGATATTCTTCGGATCTGGGTCTACATAATTGGCAATGCCTCGATGTTCGATCATCACACCCTTTGGCTTGCCGGTAGAACCGGAAGTGTAGATAATATAGGCTAGATTATGAGGAGAAACATCGACATTGGGGTTCTTTTCACTCTCCCCAGTTCGTATCGCGTCAATATCAAGGGAGTTTTCAAAGTCTTCGAGAAATTCTCCCGAGGTGAGCATATATTTCGCCTTACTGTCAGAAAGCACATGAGCGATACGCTCTTTTGGATATTCCGGGTCAATAGGTATATATGCACAACCCGCTTTCAGTGCGCCCAGCATGGCTATCAAAACCCGGCCTGTGCGTCGCAGTAATATTGCTATGCGGTCCTCTTTTTGTACACCAAGAGAGAGTAGGGCATTTGCAACCTTGTTTGCTTGCGCATTTAACTCAGCATAGGTGTAAGTGCCATCATCTGCGATAAGTGCGATGTGATTTGGATTTTTTTCAACGCTTGTTTCAAATAAATGGTGCAATACACCTTCAGGTGCCGTACTTGTTGTTTGGTTAAAGCCAGCAATCAGTGCAGATTGCTGCTCGGAAAGCAAGGACACCCCACTGACAGGTGCAAATTTATCTTTTATGAGGTTTTGAAGGGAAATTGTCAGTGTTTCCGCAAAGCGCTCTATCAATGCTTTTGAGTAAAGTGCACTATTGTAATGCACGGAGAAGAGCATATCTCCGTTCAGTTCTTCTATATGCACGGAAAGTTTGAACTTTGGCTTATTTGCGGAAAGTGTTTCAAAATGTGGGATTTCGCCACCAATGCGGTACTCGTTTATAATGCCAAGCTGAGAGGTAAACATAATTGAAGGGACATAGCCATAATCCTGTGCGATATGTACATATGGGTATCCTTCATGTGTCACTGAATCTGACAGGGTTTGCTGTGCGGACCTGACAAATTCCAAACAGTTTTGCCTTTGTTCGCGCTGGACTACCAATGGTAGAGTTCTGACAAACATGCCAAATGTGTTCATTACCCTGATATCACTGCGCCCACTGCTTACACCAGAAATATAAACATCTGATTTTTGTGTCCAGCGTGAAGTTGCATAAGCCGTAGCCGCAAGGAATAATGCTGCCGGTGTTATGCCTTCCTCTTTGCAAAATGCTTCTACTGTGTTTCGATCAACCTTTTTAATGATTTTGAGCAAAGACCCGCTAGATTCCTCTTGACTTATATCAGGTTCGATTTCGCTTACACCTTCGAATTCTTTCAGCTTATTATCGAAATATGCCTTGTCTGAAAGCCAATCATCGCTTCCTTCCCGCTGACTTTCTTCCAAAGCGGCATCGAAGGCGGAGAGTTTTTCAGAAGTTGGTTCACCGCCGTCATATACTGTACCTATTTCCCGCAAAAACAAATCAAGCGATCCGCCATCAAAAGTAATATGATGAAAATCAGCCAGCAGAACGGTTCGCTCAGGTGTCTTAACTATTTGTGCACGGTAAAGTGGGCCTTTTGTTAAATCGAAAGGTCGTGCGAACCGCCCACGAAGTTCATGGAGCTCAGCTTCCGTCATATGCGCAAATGGCACATCTGCGGGCATGTAATTTGGTATTTGCGAAGGACCATTTTTTCCCTCTATTATTCTTGCTTTTACGCTTGGATGTGCGTCGATAACCTTAGAAACGGCATCTTGAAGTTTTTCCACATCCGTATCGGCAGATAATGAGAGCATAAAAGGTATATTATAACGCATCAATTCTGGATCTTTTAGATAGTCAAGGTAAACGCCCATTTGATTCTGCAGAAGAGGATATTCGTCCTGTTTTTCGCTTATTTCTGTTTTTTCTGTTTTAGCTGATAAAAGTAAATTGATAATCTTATTTTCAATGGCAAGAATTGTTGGATTTTCTTTAATTTCCCTGACAGTTGGGGTAACGCCGAATTTCTCATCAAGTTTGGCAGCTAATTTGATACAGGAGAGTGAGGTAAGCCCGGCTTTCATCAAATTACTTGTGAGTCCGAATTGCTCATGTCCTAAAATCCCTGCCATTACCTCAGATATCTGTATTTCCAGATCATTTCGTGGTCGCAGTATCTCTTCTTCCGGTGCAGCTCCGAAAACCGGAGAGGGTAGCTTGCGGCGATCTACCTTGCCATTGGGGTTGAGCGGGATCGCGTCAATTTGCATTGTCGCTGCGGGAACCATGTAAGATGGAAGTTCCTGTTCTATAAAGTGATTAAGTTCTTCCACATCAATTGCGGATTTTCCAACAATATACGCCACAGCGCATTTGCCACCTCCCGGTGCATCCACTGCCACAACCGTTGCATCGACAGTGGCGGGAAAGCTGCGTATACGTTCTTCTATTTCTGTTAATTCCACACGGAAACCACGAATTTTCACCTGAAAATCGCTACGTCCAACAAAGTCAATATTGCCATCTGGTAAAAATCGGACTATATCTCC
>Ga0209737_10002396_pt1 | contig 13138 bp, 14 predicted proteins | sample TergutCu122P3_FD_187284 | JGI IMG/M metagenome (GOLD analysis project Ga0209737, IMG submission 187284) | Cubitermes ugandensis P3 segment gut microbial communities from Kakamega Forest, Kenya - Cu122 P3 (SPAdes) (version 2) | ecosystem: Host-associated > Arthropoda: Insects > Digestive system... | reverse complement strand
ACTATCAAAAAATGAATATCATATTTTGATAGTCAAAAAACGATAATTAATTTTATGTCAAACATCACAATCGACCCAAATTCAGGCTTTTGTTTCGGCGTAGTAAATGCGATAAAAAAAGCAGAAGAAGAATTATCATCCGAAGACACATTGTATTGCTTGGGCGATATTGTTCACAATGAGCAGGAAATGAAGCGGCTTGCCAAAATGGGACTTATCATTATCAACCACGAGCAATTTGCCGAGTTGCGCAATGTGAAAGTGTTGTTGCGTGCGCATGGCGAACCACCATCGACTTACGAAACAGCGAAACGGAATAATATCCAGCTGATTGATGCTTCTTGTCCTGTGGTGCTCGCTTTGCAGAAAAGAATAAAAAAAGCCTACCAACATTCGTCGCCCAACGATACGCAGATTGTAATTTATGGCAAAAAAGGACATGCCGAAGTAAACGGATTGGTAGGGCAAACCGACGAAACTGCTATTGTGATTGAAGATGAAAACGACTTGCGACAGCTCGATTTCACGAAAAACATCAATCTTTTTTCGCAAACTACCAAATCGCCCGAAGGACTGCAACGATTGGTAAATAATATCTCTGAAAAAGTTCATCAGGATAAAAAATTCAATTTTTCTAACACAATTTGCCGGCACGTAGCTAAAAGAACACCGGATATTATTAAATTTGCAAAGGAAAATGATATGGTGATTTTTGTGAGTGGCAAAAAAAGCTCGAACGGAAAAGAATTGTACGAGCTATGCAAATCAGAGAATCCAAACAGTTTTTTCGTTACTCAACCGGAGGATTTGGATAATTTGAAACTCGACTTAACAAAAAAAATAGGAATCTGCGGAGCAACCTCAACGCCAACTTGGCTAATGGAAGCAGTTTCTGATAGAGCCAAGAATCAAGAATCAAGAACCAAGAGCCAAGACTCGCAGTTCTTGAACATTAAATAATAATAATCCAAAGTCTTGATTCTTGGTTCTTGGCTCTAACAAAAAAAGTCTTGATTCTTGGCTCTTGACTCTTGGTTCTAATAAAAATATGAAGTACAAAATTAATTGCATCGGACTACTTACTTCGGGTGGCGATGCGCCCGGAATGAATGCGGCAATTCGCGCTGTTACGCGTGCGGCGATTTTTAACGGGATAAAAGTGAAAGCCATTTATCATGGTTACAAAGGTTTGATAACAGATGATATTCGCGATTTTGAAACACATTGCGTAAGCAATATCATTCAGCAAGGCGGAACAATTTTAAAATCTTCTCGCTGTCCGGAATTTCACACAGCAGAAGGAAGAAAACTGGCGCACCAAACCATGAAAAAGCATGGAATGGACGCTCTTGTTGTTATCGGTGGCGACGGAACTTTTACCGGTGCACGCATTTTTGCGCAAGAATTTAATGTGCCGATTATTGGAATTCCCGGAACAATTGATAATGATTTGTATGGAACTGACTCAACCATCGGATACGACACGGCATTGAACACAATTATCGAAGCGGTGGATAAAATTCGCGATACAGCTTCATCGCACAGCCGGTTGTTTTTTGTGGAAGTAATGGGGCGCGAAGCCGGATTTTTGGCATTAGACAGTGCTATTGCTTCGGGAGCAGAATCAGCCATTATTCCTGAGCACGAAACAAAAATAGACCAATTGGAAGAATTAATCCAACGCGGTTTTCGCAAATCGAAAAACAGCAGTATTATTCTTGTTGCCGAAAGCGATATTACAGGCGGTGCAAACGGCTTGGCAGAGCGGATGAAACAAGAACATCCCGAATACGATGTGCGTGTTTCGGTGCTGGGACACATGCAGCGCGGAGGTTCGCCAAGTGCGTACGATAGAATCATTGCCAGCAAAATGGGCGTAGCAGCAGTAAATGCGCTGCTCGACGAACAACGCAACTTGATGATTGGTATTGTGAATAATGAAATAGTGCATGTGCCTTTTGCCAGAGCAATAAAAGACGATAAGCCGATTGACGAAAGTTTGGTTGAGATGATTCAGATACTGTCGATGTAAAAAAAAGAACCAAGAGCCAAGAATCAAGAGCCAAGATTCGCGGTTTTTGGATAATTACAAAAATACAAACTAATAACAATCAAAATCTTGATTTTTGACTTGAAAAGTCTTGATTCTTGGCTCTTGATTCTTGGCTCTTATGAAAAAAATCCTCTTTGTTTGTCTTGGAAATATTTGCCGTTCGCCGATGGCAGAAGGTGTTTTTCTGCACATTGTTGAGCGCGAAGGCAAGCGGCACGAATTTGAAATTGATTCTGCCGGAACAGCGGGCTACCACATTGGTGCATTAGCCGATAGTCGTATGCGAAAACATGCCGAAAAACGCGGCTACAAACTTGTGAGCATTTGCCGGCAAGTAACTAAAAAAGATTTCGAGCATTTCGATTTTATTGTTGGAATGGACGAAAGCAATATCCGCAACCTGCGAGCAATAGCAGAAACACCCGAAAATATCAGCAAAATCTACCGAATGACTGATTTCTGCCAACAAATGACCGACAACGAAGTGCCTGACCCTTACTACGGTGGCGCATCGGGTTTTGAGTATGTGATAGATTTGTTGGAAGATAGCTGCGAAGGGTTTTATAAGTTTTTGAGGAGTTGAAAATCTTGTCCGTTTAACCACAAAAAAGCAGCAGAAAAACAAATATTGAGTAAAAAAATGTCAAAAATTTGTGTTTGTTTGAAAAATACCCTACCTTTGTTTTTTTAATTATTTTTCACAAACAAACATTGAAACTAAATGGACAAATTTTTACTATCTTTTATCATTTCATTCACGACGATATGCTTTGCTTTCGCAACTGAGCCGGATACAAGGATGTTGCGTGTAATGAAACAGGGTGCTATTGATTTTCAAATTCCGGTTGCGGAAATTGACAGTATTATTTTCTACGAACCCGACGTAGAGAAGCGCGATCCATTCGACAGAGAAATTACCGGTCCGACCGGCACTTTTTCGGATGGCGCAACGCGAGAAATGACAAATCCTTTTTTCTGGGTACGGTATGCGCAAGCACAAGGCTGGGATCCGAATGAAGTGATTTTAACGCCTGCCGAAATTCGCTCGGCTGTGCAAGCAATGGTTAATCAGGGCAATTTAAGGCTTACGCTTCCATCGAGCCTTGCTAACGAAACTACCGTAACTCACGCTCAACTCACGACTTTGGCAGCCACTTTTGGATATACGAATGCTAACAGCGCAACCAACCGACTTGCTTTTACAACTTATGTTCCTGCGTTCACAGGAAATCGTCCGGTACAATTGGGCATTATCACAAATTTTGCGATCATGTCTGACGCGCCGGTGGCAAATTTGGTAAGAAACAATCACGAAACAGGGCTTGAAGTGGGCGAAGGTGTAGTAATTTATGCCGAACACGGTAATCATTTTCTGGTAAAATCGCAAAATTATTTCGGCTGGGTGGCAAAGGCAAATATTGCCATTGCTACCAAAGCGCAGTTTGAAGATTATGTGCTTCCCGAAGATTTTATTGTCGTTACGGCAGAAAGACTTCCGACTTCACTCGGAATTCCCACCATGCTACGAATGGGCACAAAACTTCCTTTGGTATCGCAAAATGGAAACCAAGTTTCTTTTCGTATTCCAACCAGAAATACCGATGGTACTTTAGGTGAATCTTTTGTAGCAACTTTGCCAAAAAATCACCAAGAATTTATTCATGTAGGTTACCTGCCATTTACCATCACCAACATACTGAAACAAATGTTCAAACAGTTGGGACAACATTATGGTTGGGGCGACCAAAACAGCGATCGCGACTGTTCGTCGGCAGTGTGGGCAGCCTACAAAACACACGGTTTCTTGCTTCCGCGCAATACCGGTCAGCAGAGATTAATTGCATCCGGAACTTATGTAAGAGCACTAAGTGGCAATCATGCAACTATCATGAATGCCTTGAACACCGGCAACTACCGTCCCGGAACAATCGTACTGATGCCCGGACATGTGGTGATGTATTTAGGTAAAATTGGCGACAATCATTTTATCATACACCAAAGTGGTGGCACAAGAAATGCGCACAAAGTTACCGGATTGGCAATTTACAATAATTTGACGGAAATAATTTCATTTGAAAAATAGAAACAGATATGGAAACACCCACGACAGTAAACTGACACACGAAGCAATGTCTGAAATGTGGGCGTTCAGCTGACAATAATAAAAAAAATAAAATATAGACAGATGAAACATAATAAATTAAAATCATACGCACTGTTGCTTATTGCACTTGTATTGCCGGCATTTTCTATGCAGGCTTTCGATGGTCTAAAAATACATCTTACAAGCGGCACAAGCGAACAAATTGAGTTAGACAAAATTCAACGAATTACATTCGATAATATGGCAATGTCGGTAAAAACCGATGATGGGCTTACTACCATGTTTATTTTTGAAGATTTTTTAAAAATCACTTTTGAAAAAATGGGAGATCAGGATCCAAATTTCAATAACCCTGTTATGTGTGATTCGGATTTATTTGTTTTTCTCCACTCGGGCGAACTTGTAGCTGTAAGCAATACGGAAATTCATTCGATGATTTTATTTTCGATAGAAGGTAGAATAATACAAAAAACCAACGCTGACAGAATGTATGTTGGTACTCTTCCGGCAAGCGTTTATTTGTTGCAGATTAACACCGAGCAAGGTTCTTTTATGCGAAAAATTATCAAACAATAAAAATTAATTCCCGATTTTCAATTCCCAATGGTGTTTTTTATTGGAAATTGGAAATTGAATAATTGAAAATTAATCAACAATGAATAAAATAATATCCAAATTACTCGCAACTATTCTTATTGCACTGTTTGCCCTATCAAATATTACAGCGCAACAGCAAGCAAGAACGATGTTTATCATGCAAGACGGCAAGATTGTGTATCAAACCCTTGTGTCTGAAATTGAAAATCTGGTAATTTATACTCCGGAAGCTCCCCAGCCGGCTATTTTGCGCCTTACACTTGGAACAACACCAAACGCGCCCTATACACCACTGTTGACAGATAATACGACTACAGTTGGAAGTATGGTGTATTTAGGCATTCAGGCTGCCGAGAGCAATACTTGGTTAAGCCGACTGGCTCATACGCTTACAAGCAGCAATACAAGTGTTGCAACCATTAGCGAAGTTGGAGCGATCACCACCTTAACTGCCGGTACCACCACAATTCAAGCGGTTTGCAATACAAGCAGAGCAACCGGAAAGGTCGAGCTTACAGTAACTCCTGTCGGTGGTGTAACTGCTACCCGAATGGCAAGCACTATGTATGTTGATCGTGCACCAAATTTTATTGGCACGTTTAGTAATACCGCATTGATTGACGGCACTTTACAACTTACCGGAACAAATACAATGGGAACCTATACTTCGCAGGAATTTTCAACGATTAATTTTTCGCAAATCGTAGGAAGTTGGAGTGTTTCGCATATCGACATTCCCGGAAGCACGGTTGAGGTAGAGTTTAGAGTAAGAACTACCGCCGGAGCTTGGAGTCGTTGGTTTACATCCAGCCAATGGGCATTTGCGCCCGGCACAAATCCGGCTCGTGTGGCTTGTAATCTCACAGATAAAGGCAACAACATCCGCGGTCATCATACAGGCGATGGTATTGCCCGCATGGAGAATAATCGCATCGGATGGCTCAATACCTACAATCAGTTTCAATACCGCGTAACTTTACGCCGAGCAAATGCTACAAATCCATCACCGAGAGGGAAAGCAATCTCGATTACTTTGCTCAGTTCAAGTCTTACCGGCGACACTTTCGATCCGCCTCCGGCAGCTCGCGAGTGGACAATTACTGAAACATTGCGTCAAAATACAGTTCCGGGAATAGGCGGCAGTATTTGCAGTCCTACCACAGTAACCATCATGATGCAACACAGAGGCATTACGTATTTCGGCGGTTGCCATTTTCCACACGAGTGGGTGGCAAACAAAGCAGTTCGTGCACCAAACTCATTGGGCGCAAACGATGGACTGTTTGGCAATTGGGTATTTGCTACTTCGGTAATGGGTTCGTGGCGCGATACCGATTTCATTGCTTATGCACGTTACATTTATTCGGCAAATGAACTTGCCCACATTATTTACACCACCGGACCGGTCGGAATGAGTATTCGAGGAGATGCATCGGCAGGCGGAGCACTTGTGTGTATGGCAGGAATAACCCGATACACAGGCTCAGGACACTTGATAGTGATTCGTGGATTTGAAATGCAAGGCGGACAGGTTAGTGCTTTTCTTGTGAATGACCCGAACAATCCTGCATCAGGAGCAACTATCGGTCAGATTTACCGAGTTACGCCGGCTAATATGATGCGAGTGAACACAAGCAGAATGATTTACGTGCTTGAATAGCAAGAATATTAAAAAAGGCAGATTGTCAAACTGACAATCTGCCTTTTTTAATACCAAAAATCCACAACAAGCGGAAGATGGTCGGAAAATCCGCCATGATAACGCATTCCGATATAGGTTCTGAAAGGACGGCGTCCGAGAAAAGCATCGTCGGGTTCGAGCAAGAAATCGGCATCAAAAACACGCACATCTTGCTGCAAGGTAAATATTCCGTTTGTCGGATTGAGCAAATTGCCCGACACGATAATTTGGTCTAACATTCCCCATTCGCCTTGAAACTTGTATGTGCCAATTCCTTGCGCATGAAGATGATAAGTAAGATTGTACAACTCGCGTTCTACTATCGGATTTGAAATCGGCTTCGCGCCCAAGGTTTCAAGCATGCTTCGGTTGGTAGGGTAGTCGTTCATATCGCCCATAATCAAGATATTCGGATTTGAGTAAATCGCAAAAAGACTATCCACCTGTGTGCGCAATACCGATGAAACAAAAATCCGTCCCACTTCCGACTCCAATTCGCCGCCCCAACGTGATGGATAATGTGTTACAAAAACATGTAAGGTATCGCCCGTAAAAGTAGTGCCCGAAACATAGAGAATATCGCGCGTTCCGCGTGTGGTGTTCGGAAGCCGGATAGGAATTGCTTTATCGGAAATCGGGAAAAACTGAAACGGATGATACAGCAATGCCACATCTATTCCTCGCGCATCGGGCGATTCATGATGAATAAAGCGATAGCCATGTGCGCGCAAGGGCGAGTTTCGTGTCAAATCAATCAAAGCTCGGCGACTTTCCACTTCTGCCAGACCTACCAGCGCAGGCGTACTCCAACCTCCGATGGCGGTAATTACTTTGGCAATATTTGCTTGTTTTTGGCGGTAGCGCGTCATGTTCCACCCGCGCATTCCGCCGGGCAACCACTCACTGTCGTCGGCAATGGAATCGGGAAATACATCAAAAAAATTTTCAACATTGTAAAACACCACCCGAAAATTGCGCAGACTTTCGCGCTGAGCGGAGAGTTGAAAGATAAAAAGGAGAAGAAGAAAAAAAAATCTGTGTTTCATGTGTATCCGGCTTATTATTCACTATACGCTACTTACTAAACGTTGTGCATCCATGTGATTGTTGCTAATGTAGCGTATCAGGTATATTATTTCATTATTTTCGTCTTGGTATTTTGTGAAAAATGCGTACCAAACGGTTTGTTTGTTTTTCCGAAATGAGGCATAGTACATATTTTTTCCGTATCGGTCGAAATATTTAGGAGCCGGTTTGTGAGGTTTCAACGAAAGATTGTTCTCAATCTCATCAATCAAATCATCAACATACTTGTGCGCACTGTCTTCAAATCCGAAATATTCTTTTTCAAAAAGGATAGAGATAAGGTCGTTCAAGTATAATTTTACTTCAGGAGTGGTGTGTACTTTCATTTTTTGGCAAATAAATGAGATATGTGTTTATGAGCACTTTCTCGAAGTTCATTCATCGTTATTGCATTTCGCAAATCCTCGTCCGGTTTTAGAATTTTTTGTTTGTTTGGAGTTGTGTCAATAACCCGAATAATATGAAAAGTACATTCGTCTCTTTTTACGACTACTTTTTCTTTCATTGCCATATCAAAATACCTATTATGATTAGCAATAAAGTCTTGACTGCTTACTGTTTTCATTTTTTGTGTTTTTTTGTGTTACAAAGTTATGACATTATTTTGTTTTGACAACTGTCCCTTCGATTATTCATCTTTTATGGCGGCTCGCCACTCAAAGGCTCCGGCGGCAGGTCTTTCGCTTTCGGTGCGGTCGTTGCCGTTGAGGTCGAAGCGCAGATTGAAACGCTCGAACTCGGTTGCGAAGCTTATGGCTGGGTCGGCAAGTTGGAGTAGGGGAGAAACCGAGTCGGGTTCAAAATTAAAATACTCATTCAATCTCAAATTTAAAGCAGCCGAACGAAAAACAGTATCGTTTCGTTCGTACCAGCGAATGTCTGAGAATTGCGGAAACTCCAAAGGGCTTCGCTTGATATAAGTATTACGGAAAATTCCATCAAACTCTGCAGGGAAACGGGTTGCCAAGCTAAATTCTGTGGTGGCACTTCCGGCGATGACGCTATTGAGAAATACGGTTTGCATGGGTGCTGTACGGTTCATATTTTCGATCATTACCGCCGGATGCGTGCTGTTGCGTGAGCGCGTTTGAATAGACATGCCAACATTGAAAAAATTGGCGATGGTGGTATGTACAAAAGTATGCGAACCGCCATTGAGAAAAACCGTATAACTTCCACTATTGGATATTTCGGTATTTGCTACTATCAGATTGGCATCTTGTGCTACCAAGCCATAAAGCAGAAAATTATGGATCCGACTGTTGGAAAGTTCGAGCGATGGCATTTGTTCCAGACTTGGAATGTGTTGAGCATCAGCCGAAAGAAAGATACCGACCTGACCGCTGTTCATATTCACATGCTTCATGCGATGCGTGCCATTTCCGAGCAGATAAACTCCGCCCCATTGTCCGGCAATAAAATTATACGGCACAGGAAACGGGAAAAGAATCCCGCTTTGCCGGCTGTCAAAACGATCGCCTCGCATCTCGATGGGTTTCTCGGCAGTGCCTTCGGCGATGAGATTTCCCCACACGATTAAATTGGCATTGTTATGAAAAAACAGACGCGTACCCGGTTCGAGCGTCAAAGTTAGCTCGGCGGGCACAATCATATTGCCGAAAATCACATAAGGTCGGGCGGCTGTAAGCGTACTGTCGTTTTGAAATGTAAGAGCATTGAGAAATTCTACATCTTGTCCGTAGGTTTCGAGCACCACTTGTTGCATATTGCCATTGGTGTTGAAAAAAATATGATCTTCTATAAAAAATGGCAAATCTTGCCCCAAGCTCTCTACACGCACATTGACGAAGATAAACATGCTGTCGCGTGCGCTGATTTCGATATTTGAAAAGCGATTGTTTTCCGATGTACGTCCGTTTACATTCATGCGAAATGGCGAGTTTGCTCCGCCTGCCAATCCGATTTCGCTAATGCGCAGCGCGTTATTGTTTCGATTATGCACCACAACTCGCCGCGTAGAGCTTGGAACAGTGGTAATACTGAGTCCGAAATTTATGGTATCGGTTGAGAAACTAAGTCGAAGATTGGGGTCGCTCGAAAACACATCGTATTGGCAGGACGAAAAAAAACAAAGCATCGCTATAAAAAATAAGGTAGCGAGAGCATGTATGATTTTTTGGAATTTGGGCATTGTTCAGTTAGTTTTTTCGCAATCAAATCCTACGAAATTGTTTTTAAAACGAGTTTTCAGACAAAATCTTATAGGGTCAAATGAATTTTCTGCAAATTTACTCTAAATAACTCAAATCGACAAAAAACCCTATTGATTTCGCAACGGAGGCTGTCCAAAAAAGAACGCAAATGACGCAAAAGCCGCAAATTTTTCCTGCGGCTTTTTAAGCCAAGTCGCAAAAAACAATATGTTGTTTTTTTTAAATCACTCATTTTCAATAAATCAAAATTTGTGATAATTTGCGTTTTTTGCGTCATTTGCGTTCAAAGATACTTTTAGGACAGCCTCGCTCAGGTATTTTTCAAATTCCGCGTTGTTTTCAAAATTCATTTTTTCAGCCAGGCGTTGTTTTTGTTTTCTTAATGTGTTTTCTTGCACGCCTATTATTAAAGCCATTTCGCGAGCAGGTAAAATCAAAAACAGGCAGCACCATACGATGTCTTTGTAGAGCAGGTTTGGAAAATTATGTTTGATTGTATCCGGCAATTGATTTAGAAAACGATTCATTTTTTCGAGAAATAAATCTTCTTTGTCGTAAACCAGCACTTGTTTGTAAATTTCAATATCAGCCTGTTTTTTTTGCGCAAATGTCATTTTCTTGCGTTCTTTGGCTTGTGCTTCTTGTAGTTCTCTGATACGACTTAACAATTCCTGATACATCAAATTGTGCTTATTTTTGAGCTGTATTTCTTTCTGATTCAGCAGTTCTTCTTTTTTGCTCTGCACCATTTTCCACTTACGCCAAAAATACACAAACAGCAAAACACCCGCCAAAATGGTTAAAATAGAAGAAAAACTAATCAACAAGATGTTTTTTTGAAGTTTGCTTAATGTTTTTTTGCTGATATACAAGGTGTATTCTATCGTCTCAAACAATTGAATTGAAGTGTTTTGATACGAACGATTTTGTTTTTGTGCCATCGACTTATAAAAAAGAGCCTGTGGTAACCAATATTTATTTCGTTCACTGCGGTAAAAATCAATGGAATGATCAATAAAATCGAGCGCAGGATATTTCCCGTCCACTTTATAGATAGACTTAAAGTATAAAATGCCGAAAAATGCTTTTTCTTGGTCAGACAAATCATTATAATCAGCGAGCAAGGTTTCCAGCAGATAAAGTGCCGAATCGGGCGCGGTATTTACAAGCCGTTCCGCATTATTTATTGTTTCGTTTGTGTGCGTAAACGAACAAGCAGCTAATAACACGCATAGCGAAAGGATGATTGCGAATTTTATTGGCATAGATTCAGTGTTTTTTTTCAAGTAAATATGTTTTTCGGCTCAAAGTTAAGAAAAAAAAGAAGATATAAAAAACGAGATTAAAGGAATCTTTTTTTTCGGCGTTTTTGCAAAAAATCTTGAATTTTTCTTCCAGCTTCAAGGCTGTGTCACGCACTTTTTTTCAAAAAAGCTGTATTTTGTTGAATTTCAAAACATTGCAAAAAGTGCATGTCACGCTTTTTTTCCGAAAAAGTAGCACACAACTCAAAATACTGCTATATTTTTGTGCCGTGAACTGGACTACCTAACGAAAACTACACAAAAAGGCAGCATAAATTCAAAAATAACGCTTAACTTTGTGTGCAGTTTTTGTTAGGAAGTCCAGAATTTATAGAGCAAAAAATCAGATACATACACAATAATCCGGTGCAAGCAGGTATTGTTGAAAAAGCCGAGGATTATTTGTATTCAAGTGCGAGAGCATTTGCCGGATTGGATTGTTTGCTTGATGTTTCGAGGGTTTAATGTTCAAATGCAGGAGCATTTGTTTTAACTGCGAGGTAATCAAGCACTGGAAAAGCAGCCTGCGCATTAAAAGAAAAAAAATGAACTGAAAAAATAAAAACAAAATTCACAAGTACAGAAAAAAGTACTTATCTTTGCATTTTCAAAATACAGCATGATGAAACGCCCACGACAGTAAAAGACACACGAAGCAATGACTGAAATGTGGGCGTTCAGCTGACAATAATGTAAAAAAATAAAATTTAGACAGATGAAAACAACAAATTACACAGATTTAAGAAATAACTTGAAAGGTTATTTTGACGGAGTTGTGAGCCATTGCGAACCATTGATAGTACATCGCCCTGCAAATACAAGCGTTGTAATAATATCATTAAGCGAATACAATGCAATGAAAGAAACGGAATATATCAGTTCTTCGCCCGAAATGATGAGCCGCATACGAACTGCCGAAAATGAAATCCGTAACGGAATGGGCAAAACTGTCAATGTTGAAGATTTATGGAATTAAAATTTGCGCCCACAGCCGAAGAAGATAGAGAGTTTTGGAAAAAAAGCGGCAATCAGGCAATTATGAAACGAATCTCTGCTTTACTAACAGACATCAAAAAGCATCCATACACCGGTATCGGAAAGCCCGAAAGATTAAAGTACGAACTTGCCGGAAAATGGTCGCGGAGAATTAACGATGAACATCGCATTGTATATTCTGTCAATGAAAGCGAAAATATTGTTGAGATTTTAGCATTGCGTTATCACTATACAAAAAAATAATGTTTCTCCTACGCCGGAGTTAGAAGAGGCTGTCCTAAAAGGAACGCAAATGACGCAAAAGTTGCAAATTTACGCAAAAAAATACTATGTTACTTTTTCAAATCACTCATTGTCAAGAAATTGACATTTGTGATAATTTGCGTTTTTTGCGTCATTTGCGTTCAATGATACTTTTAGGACAGCCTCAAAAACAACATCAAATGCAGGAGCATTTGTTTTACAGCGACGGTGGACAAAGAATATAAAAATCCGCTATTCTTTTTTTCGCTCGCGCCGAACAAAGAGTGCGTTTTCTTTCGCTCATGCAATCAAAAACATTCGTTTAAAATATGTGCAAGTCTGACGCCTGCGAGTTGAAAGAGCAATTCCACAACCGATTTGTATTTGTAATTGTAGGCAAACGAAAGTCGGTCGCCATCTTGTACATAGTCGTAAATTTCGTTTGTAAATTGGTAAACTTCCCACAGCCAATCGATGGGTGCGCCTTGTTTCATTTCGGCACGCTGTTGTTTTGTGAGCACGCCATTTAAGATATTGGCGTATTCGGTGTAACTGTACGAGTCGTCAACCACGCCCACATCCCAAACCCAATGCAGATTGCGTTCTTCGCGAAACCACATTACGCGAATGAGGTTTCCGCCACGGTCTTCTTCACGCCCAACGTGCATTGGATTATGCAAATCGCCTACCATGTGAATAAGAAAGTAAAGTGCCTCGCTTTTTTCGTCGGTCGAAGCATTTTTGTCTTTCAAAACGGCTGTTAATTTCTCAATTACGCTAAATACATTCGCTTGATGAAAATTAAAAACTGCCTGCTCGAAATCGGCTCGTTCCAAATTTGAAGGAATGTTGATAAAATGCCAAGTCAGTGCCTGATCCCACCTGTCGGTTGTGTCCGAG
>Ga0209737_10002395_pt1 | contig 13140 bp, 11 predicted proteins | sample TergutCu122P3_FD_187284 | JGI IMG/M metagenome (GOLD analysis project Ga0209737, IMG submission 187284) | Cubitermes ugandensis P3 segment gut microbial communities from Kakamega Forest, Kenya - Cu122 P3 (SPAdes) (version 2) | ecosystem: Host-associated > Arthropoda: Insects > Digestive system... | reverse complement strand
CACCCATGCTTTGTGATTCTTTATAAGCCAACACCATTGACTTTCCTGTGGCCAACATCGGGTCAACAATAATTAAGGTTCTGTTTTTGAGTTCAGGTGAGGTCATATAGTCAATCTGTATGTCAAAATTGCCATCTACGTCATGTTTTCTATACGCGGAAATAAAGGCACTATCCGCACGGTCAAAGTAGTTCAGCAGCCCTTGATGTAGCGGCAAGCCAGCTCTTAAAATAGTAGCTAACACCGGCTGCTGTTTCAACAAATGAATATCAACCTCACCCAACGGAGTCGTAATTTTTTTCTTTTCGTAGGGTAATACTTTACTTATTTCGTATGCCATTACTTCTCCAATACGTTCTAAGTTTTTTCTGAAACGCATGGGGTCGTTTTGAATATCAATATTTCTAATTTCAGATACAAATTGGTTAAAAATTGAGTTAATTGCTCCTAAATTATGGACTTTAATCATAAAAAAATGTTGTTCATTGAAAAATTACGCAGCGAAAATATAGATTTTTCACTGCCTCAATATTTTGTTTGAGAATAATCTTACATATTCAAATTTATACTATTTTTGCAGGCTAAATCAAAAGAGATGAATATAGACAATATTGTTAGATATTCCGATGAAGAACTCCAGGAGTTTAAAGCGCTCATCGAAGAAAAAATTGTAGAAGCTAAGCAAGGAATGGAAATCTATTTAGAGGCTTACAGCAATGTTGGAAACGACACTACTGATACTTCACCCACTTTCAAAATATTAGAGGAAGGAAATCAAGTATTATCAAAAGAAGAGAATAGTCGCTTAGCAAATCGCTTAGATAAATACATCAAAAACTTGGAAGCCGCTTTGGTGCGTATTGAAAACAAAACTTACGGAATATGTAGAGCTACCGGAAAACTTATTCCTAAAGAGCGACTAAGATGCGTACCCCATGCCACACTCTCATTTGATGCTAAAGTAAATGAAAAAAAGTAACCTTGCTTTTCTCATCATCTTCTCGTTAGTAGTCGTTGACCAAATGGTTAAAGTTTGGATAAAAACAACCATGAACTTAGGAGAATCATTTCCCGTTTTAGGAAATTGGTTTTATATTTATTTTGTTGAAAACGAGGGAATTGCATTTGGAATCAGTTTCGGAAAAAGTATGGGAAAACTCTTGCTTTCTCTACTCAGAATCGGGATTGTTTCCCTGCTCATCTATTACCTTTTTTCTATGATTAAAAAGAAAAAAGCGGATGGTTATGTTGTGATTATCTTATCTTTAATTATTGCAGGGGCAATTGGAAATATCATTGACTCTATGTTTTACGGAATGATTTGGAATTATGCTCCGTTCCTCTATGGACACGTGGTAGATATGTTCTACTTTCCTCTTTTCTTACTGCCCGAATGGTTTCCCGTCTGGGGAGGAAGTTACTTTTTTCCTGCTATTTTCAATGTAGCAGATGCTTGCACTACCGTTGGAATTTTTGCCATCATTATTTGGAATAAAAAATTCTTTGAAGACAAAAAAGAAAAAACGATTCAGAATGCTTAATTTTGCAATTTATAAAATATTTTAGCTATGGAAAAACCTACCGGCGTGATTCAAAAAATTATTGAAAGTTTACAGCAGATAAACACTTTAGATGTTTATTCTCCTATTGAAAAAGATATTATTTTGCATAACCTGCGAGCCGCTTATATGATTTTTCAAAATGTAAAAGAGGAAAAAGAGAGTGTAGAAAACAGAGTGGAAAAACTATTTATTCCGGAGCCGGAAATTGAAGAAATAGTGGTTCAGGAAAATATTCAACCACTTGAGGAAGATACCTGTATGGAAGAAATCGAAGAAGATCCACAAGCAGAAGAAATGGAAGAAGAGGTAGATTTTCCGGAGGCAATTGAAGAAGTTGATGTTCAGGAAAAGCTTGAAACGGAATCCGAAATTATCCCTGAACCGGAAGTAGAGCAACCTCAGCCATTGGTTGACGATATATTAGAGTTTATTCCCGATGCAAAACCTCAACCTACTACCTTGTTTGATGAAATGTTGTTTTCAAAGCCGGAAAAGAAATCTCTGAATGATTTGTTGACCGATAAAAAAGATGATAACTCTTTAGGAACTAAATTTCAACAATCTCATATCCCTGATTTAACCAAAGCTATTGCGATAAACGAAAAATTTACGTTTATCCGAGAGCTGTTTCGTAACAACGGCGTGGAATTTAGCAATGCCATCCAAAAATTAAATGAATGCAACCACATTGATGATGCCTTTGCATTGATGGAAGATTTAAAACATCAGTTTGTTTGGGATACAACTTCGTCGGCATACCTTACTCTTTGCGATTTGGTAAGAAGGAGGTTTTTATAGGCTTTTTCTATCTTTTTTTAAGTTTTACTAATACGATTTCATACACTGATGAAAATTTCATTCAACTGGCTTAAACAATACATTAACTTCGATTTAACTCCTGTAGAAACAGGAAACTATTTAACTAATTGCGGATTAGAAGTTGAGGCAATAGAAAAGTTTGAAACGATAAAAGGTGCCCTTCGTGGCATCGTTATCGGCGAGGTACTTACTTGTGAAGACCACCCAGATTCAAACCATTTGCACGTAACTACTGTTGATATAGGTGCAGAAACGCCTCTTAATATCGTTTGTGGGGCGCAAAATGTGAGAAAAGGACTAAAAGTTGCCGTTGCCACAATAGGTACAACCCTTTGCTCCGGCAATGAGTCGTTTCAAATTAAAAAATCAAAAATCAGAGGGGTAGTTTCTGAAGGAATGATTTGCTCTGAAAAAGAGCTGCAATTAGGAGAAAATCATGAAGGAATTATGGAGTTGGATGACTTAGCACCTGTTGGACGGCCCGCCAGCGAGTTCTTTAAGATTGAAGAAGATTATATTCTTGAAATCGGTTTAACCCCCAACCGCAGCGACGCAATTTCACATATTGGCGTGGCCAGAGACCTTTATGCAGTATTAAAGCAAAATAATGTTCCCTGCTCACCCATTGTACTTCCATCTATCGGAGATTTTATTCCCAGCAAACGCAATCCATCAATAGGAATTACTATCGAAAACAAAATGATTTGTCCTAGATATACAGGAATATGCTTAGAAGACGTGGAAGTAAAAGATTCCCCAGAGTGGCTCAAAAACAGATTGCTTTCTGTTGGTGTTCGCCCTGTAAATGTGGTTGTTGATGTTACCCAATTTGTAATGCTCGAAACCGGTCAGCCTTTGCATGCTTTCGATTCTGATAAAATTGAAGAGCGGAAAATAGTGATTAAAACATTACCCCAAAACACTGTTTTTAAAACGTTAGACCATAGGGAACTAAAACTGCATGAAGAAGATTTGATGATTTGCGATGCTAAAAACGGTATGTGTATTGCCGGAGTTTTCGGTGGAATAGACTCCGGAATTACAACAGATACGAAAAACGTTTTTTTAGAGAGTGCGTACTTTAACCCTACTTCTATAAGAAAAACGGCAAAGAGACATGGGCTCAAAACAGATGCCGCTTTTCGTTTTGAAAGGGGATGCGATATAAACATGACTGTTTATGCCATCCGTAGAGCCACACAACTGCTGGTAGAATTAGCCAATGCAGTAGTAGCTTCGGAGGTAATTGACGAGTACCCCACAGCCATCGACCCGAAAGTTATATCGCTCTCAATAGATGAAGTTGCAAACGTAACCGGAAAAAGAATTGATATGCAAACTATCTCATCAATTCTACTGAATCTCGGTTTTGAAAATAGCTCAATCAGCGAAAGCAAACTTTCTGTAACAATTCCTCTTAGCAAACACGATGTAACAAGACCTATTGACCTGATTGAGGAAGTATTGCGAATTTATGGATACAATCAAATTGAAACCACCAATCAAATAAACTACCTCAAACACAGCCAACCAAAACCGGTTGTTCAAAAACTTCAAAAAACAGTTTCTTCCTATTTGGCAAGCAACGGGTTTTATGAAATGCTCAACAACTCCCTGTCAAAAGGCGATTATGCTTCTATTTTTGATACAATTGATGAAAGGGAACGCATTGACTTAGTTAACCCGCTAAGTAGCGAGTTGAATGCAATGCGGCAAACACTGCTCTTTTCCGGCTTGGAAACTATTGCATTTAACCTGAATAATAAAAATAACAATCTCAAACTTTTTGAATTTGGCAAGACCTATCATCTTGTTAATAAAGATGCTATGGATGTAATATCGCGTTATTCAGAAAAAGAAACGCTCACTTTATTTGTTTGTGGTAAAACACACGATGAAGATTGGCTCGAACAACCCAAAGAACTTGATTTTTTCTTTTTGAAAAATTATTTAGAGAATATATTGCGTAGATGTGGTATTGCAGAGTTTGAGACAACCCCTCAACAAAATATCAGTAAAAACGATACTACATTCCTTACTCCGCTACAATATTCAATAAAAGACCAACTTCTCGCCAAGGTAGTTCAAATTCATCCTAAAATTTTGAAATATTTCGATATAAAGAAGTCTGTTTATTATGCAGAGATTAATGTTGAAATGCTTTTTGCAGAGTTTCTGAAAAGCAAAACATACTTTGCCCCTATAGCCACAACTCCTTCTGTGAAAAGAGATTTAGCTTTGGTAGTAGCAGAAAATATAACGTATCAACAATTAGAGAAAACGACCCAACAGTTTGGCTCTCGTCTCATAAAAAATGTCTCTTTATTTGATGTTTACGAAGGCGATAAACTTCCCGAAGGCAAGAAACAGTATGCCTTAAATTTCATACTCCAGCACCCTGAAAAAACCTTGACAGAAGAAGAGATAAACAAGATAATGAACAAATTGGTAGGGGCATTTGAACGTGAGTGCGGGGCAGCACTGAGGTAGGTAATTCGGGATATTCAGTCCTCTTACCCCATTTCTATCATTTTGTTCAAAGCTCCGTGTTTTTCCAAAATTTCTCTCAGTCTCCTCTCATCGGTATCGGTGATAAAAACTTGTCCAAAATGTTGGCGTCCAACCATATTGAGTAACTGTGCTATCCGAAAGGTATCTAATTTATCGAAAATATCATCTAGCAATAGAATAGGTTTTAACTTCTTATGCGTGGCAACATAATCATATTGCGCTAATTTTAAGGCTAATGAAAATGATTTTTGTTGTCCTTGGGAGCCGAATCTTTTTAAAGGCATTTCATCAATTAAAAACAAAAAATCATCTTTATGAGTGCCAAAGTTGGAATATCCGGAGCGTAAATCTTGTATTTCATTCTCTTTTAGTCCGCTTTCGAAATCAACATCTAATAATTGTGATAGATAAACAAGGGACACCGTTTCGTCATTGTTGGAAAGTGCTTGATAATAATGCTGAAAATCAGGTAAAAGTTCGGCAACAAATTTTTTTCTTTTTTCAAAAATAAAACTACCCAACGGGATGAGTTGCTCGTTGTAAATTTGTAATAAAGAAATCTCAACTTTTTCACCGGAAAGATTTTGTCTTAGTAATTGGTTTCGTTGATGGATAATTTTCTGATAGGAAATAAGCTGTTGCAAATATTCTTTATCGAACTGAGAAATGCTTACATCAAAGAACTTACGGCGAGTGTCGCTTCCCTCATTAATCATATCGTTATCGTAGGGCGACACCATTATTAGTGGAAAAAGCCCAATATGGTCGCTCAACCTTTGATATTCTTTTTGATTGGCTTTCATGGTTTTACGACCATTCTTAAATACACAACTCACTTTTGTATTCGTATTATTAACACTTTGAAAGACTCCGTGAATGGCAAAAAAATCGGAATTAAATCTAACAGAAAAAGAGTCTTGTGAGCTAAAATAGCTTTTACAAAAAGACAGGTAGTGTATAGCATCCAACAAATTAGTTTTTCCGCTACCGTTTTTCCCTACAAAACAATTCACATTTTCGTGAAATTCAAAATCACTATTTTCATAGTTTTTAAAATTTGTAATGTGTAATTGTTTCAGATACATTATGTAAACTCAATGATAATAAAAGCGATTCCAATGACAAAAGTAATGGCCAAGATGCCCCTGCCCGTTAAATCGTATTTCAATTTTAACAAATAATACCTCAATAAGAGTACATTTGGGATAATGCTAATGAGGATATAACGTTGCAGATTGAAGTTGGCGTTTACCATTTGTTGAGGAAAGAACAATGCTATAAGTTTCAGTAATAAAAAAATAAGTAGAGGGATAAGAAACCCGAGCAGCATTCCCATCCAAAGCGAATCTTTACGAAGTTTATTTATCATATTCCCAATCTTTTAGTTTTTCTATTGTTTTGTACGATGTCATGTCGAAATGTACGGGCATTACAGAAACGAAGCCGTTTTGCAGCGCCCATTCGCAGGTTTCTTTGTTGTTTTTTTCCAAGTTCACAAGATAACCGGCCAACCAGTAGTACTTTCCGCCGTATGGGTCGTTATGTTCTTCTAAATCTTCGTGCCAATATCCTAAGGTTTGACGGGCAATTTTTACCCCTTTAATATCTTCAAGTGGCAATTTAGGAATGTTGACATTCAAGCAAATATGCTTTGGTAAACCGGTAGTAAGGGTTTTTTCAATGATTTGTTTGGCGAAGAAAATTGCAGCAGAGAAATTGGCTTTTGAGGAGTAGTCTAACAACGAAAAACCGATGGCAGGTATTCCCTCAAAACTTGCTTCAATAGCTGCGGCCATCGTTCCCGAATAAATGATACTTACTGAAGAATTAGAGCCGTGGTTAATGCCGGAAAGAACCAAATCAATTTTTCTATCTTTAAGCACAACACGTTGTCCTAATTTTACACAATCAACAGAAGTTCCGTTGGTTCTGTAATAGCAAATGTCATTTTCGGTCTTGTAATGTTGTATCCGTAAAGGTACGTTCATCGTTATGGCGTGTCCCATACCGGAGCGCGCCCCATCGGGACTAATTACAACAACTTCCCCAAAGTCTTTAGCGGCTTCCACTAATGATTTCAATCCGTTGGCTTCATAACCATCATCGTTGGTTATGAGAATGAGAGGTTTTTTATTCATTGTTATCAAGATGTGAAATACCCTATTTGTACAGGTCAATTAGTGTCTGTATTTCAGGATAAGTTTTTAGTAAGGGTGAAAATTCCAAGAAATTTTTGTACCAATCGTAATCTATAAGTAATGCATCACTGAGATAGTTGTTTCCTTCGGGAATATTATCATTCAAATAATAAAGTGCAGCTAAGTAGTAGAACATCTTACAACGCATCTCCTCAGAAACATATTTGCTGTACATGAACTCTTCAATCATTTTAAACCCCATTTCATACAATTTATTGAATATGCAGAATTGTGTTATAAAGAAGAAGAAGTGGTCTCCGCTTTCTAAATGGTTGAGTGTTAATTTTGCTAATTCAATAATGAAGTTGGCATCTTCTTCCGATTCAAAAAAAGAGGCAACAGAGAAAAGGAGTTCAATATTTTGCGGTTCTTTTTCAAAGGCATTGATTACAAAAGCTCTTGCTTCATCTAATTTCCCTAATTCGTTGAGTGAATTTACGATTCCTACAATTGCTTCATTGTAAACAGGGTTGATTTGCAGTGCTTTATAGTAATATTCTAACGATTCTTCAAACCATTTTTGCACGGCGTAGGTATCCCCTATATTTGTAAGTGTTTGAAAATCTTCCGTATCTAAATAATATGCTTCAAAATAATGAAACAGAGCCTTGTCATAGTCTTTCAACTCGAAATAAGCATTTGCCATATTAAAATGGGCTGCCGATATTTCGCCGTCGCAAGTAAGAGCAAGGCTGTAGGCATCAATAGCCTCTTCAAAGCGGTTGTTCCAACTCATAGTAAAGCCCAAGCCGAACCATGTAGCGCCAATAAAGGGAAACTCCTCAGTAAGTAGCGTAAAAAACTCAATGGCTTCCGCCGGCTTATTAAGCTCTTCGAAAAGATAAGTGTAGGTAAATAGATTGTCTCCAATCATAGGGTCGGTTTGCAGTGCGAGGCTTGCATATTTAAAAGCCGTAAGGATGTCGTTCTTCCTTACATACTCATGTCCCATAATAAAATGAATATCAGGGTCGTTAGGTTCTAATACCAGCGCTTTGTTCAACCATTTTATCGTTTGATTGGTTTTTTTATTTGTCATATTCGACAAGAACACTTTCTCGATATAAAGGTCTGCAGAAGGGGGAAAGGCACGTTCAATTTCATCTAATTCTTTTTCCGCGAGTTCCATTTGAAATTCAAGGATATATTTTTTTACTCTGTAAATACGAAATTGCGACTCGTTTGGGAATAAGTTAATCGCATGTTCAATGGCCGCGTCAAGATACTGAAAATTGAAAGTGCGCATTAGTTCTTCAATAATGATTTCCATTTCCATAGAATCGAAATATTGAGACAGATTGTTATCAATTTTATTGATAAAATCTTCAACTAATGCGCTGTTTTCTTCCATTTATTCAAAAGATAAAATCGCTTTTTTAATGAGTTCGATGGCTTCGCGGAGTTGGTCTTCGGTAATAACCAAAGGAGGCGTAAAGCGGATGATGTGTCCGTGTGTGGGTTTTGCAAGAACGCCTAATTCTTTCATTTTTAAGCATACATCCCATGCTGTTTTTCCGTTTTTGGGTCTGATAATGATGGCGTTCATTAAGCCTTTTCCACGAACTAATTCAATCATATCGCTTTTTACTGATTGCATTTCTTCGCGGAATATTTTTCCTAAATATTCAGATTTTTCAACCAATTTTTCATCTTTAATAATTTGTAGGGCTACCATTGCCACTTTGCATGCTACGGGATTTCCGCCGTAGGTTGAGCCGTGTTCACCCGGTTTAATGGTAAGCATCACATCGTCATCGGCTAACACTGCTGAAACCGGATATGCGCCACCGGATAGAGCTTTTCCGAGAAGGAGAAGGTCTGGGCGCACATTTTCGTGGTCGCAGGCCAACATTTTTCCTGTACGGGCAATGCCGGATTGAATTTCGTCAGCAATAAACAATACATTGTTTGCTTTACATAGTTCGTATGCTTTTTTCAAATATCCTTCATCGGGTACAAAAACGCCGGCTTCTCCTTGGATAGGTTCGAGTAAAAATCCAGCTACATGCGGGTCTTTTACAGCTTCTGCTAATGCGTTTAAATCGTTGTAGGGAATACGAACAAATCCGGGCGTAAAGGGGCCGTAACCGCCGTAAGAATCGGGGTCGCTCGACATAGAAACTATAGTAATAGTTCTTCCATGGAAGTTGTTTTCACAACAAATAATTTTAGCTTGGTTTTCAGGAATTCCTTTTTTTAGGTACGCCCATTTGCGGCAAAGTTTAAGTGCAGTTTCGTCAGCTTCTGCTCCGGAGTTCATCATAAGCACTTTATCATATCCGAAGTATTCGGTAATATATTTTTCAAAAACGCCCAGAACATCATTGTAGAATGCGCGTGAAGTAAGGGTAAGTGTACGGGCTTGCTCGCACATGGCATCTACAATTTTCGGATGGCAATGGCCTTGGTTTACTGCTGAATATGCAGCAAGGAAATCGTAGTATTTTTTCCCTTCAACATCCCACATAAAAGGACCTTCGCCTTTTGCAAGTACAACGGGGAGTGGGTGATAGTTGTGTGCACCGTACTTGTCTTCCAATTCCATAGCCTCTTGGCTGCTTTTAACTTTTTGAAACATAATAAATTAATTTAAAGTGAAATATTATTTTTTTAACGGGCAAATTTACATCTTTTTTCCACACATCTAAAAAAATCCTCATCAAATGGCTCAAAGTATGCAAATGATAACGGAATTTTCGGATAAGCACCTTTAAATACTTTATACTTGGTTTCTCTGATGACATTTTTATTATACTTTACTTCAACAGCGAATGGGTTCTCTATCCTACTCATTACAAAATCCACTTCATTACCGTCTGATGTTCGCCAAAAAGCGATGTCATCGGGAGTATATTGCTCTACTAACAATTTGAAATATTGATTTTCAAAAAGTTCACCTTTATCAAGACGAAATGCAGGCAGTTCAAAATTGTTCACAAGGGAGTTGCGTAAACCATTATCTAAAAGATATGCTTTGGGCATTTTGATAATCTCTTTTCTTATATTGTTTGAAAAAGGCTTTAATAAAACAAGATGAAAACATTTTTGCAAAATGTATAAATAGTTATTTATGGTTTCGTTTTTTATGCCAATACAATTAGATAATTCGTTAATATTGACTAAATTTCCAATCTGACCTGCCAAAATTCGGAAAAGTTGATAAAAAGCGCTTTCGTTTTGCACTCCGGATTCTAAAATATCTCTTTTCACAAATGAGTCACGAATATCTTTTAAATATTCAATTTTATCTTTGTAATCAGGTTCAGTTATCACTGCGGGATAACCTCCGTAAATCATGTAATTATTCCATTCTTGCAGTAAAATTTCAATTTTTAATGATTTGAAAGAATTGTTTCCTTGAATATGTTTCACTTCATCTAACAATTCCTCTTTGTTACGCAATTTCAAATATTCATCAAAAGAACAAGTGTATAGGTGAAAAATTTTCTTCCTTCCTGCCAATGAATCTTTAAAAGTTTTGTCTATGTAAAACGCGCTACTTCCTGTGGCTACAATTTTGATTTTTTTTTCATACTCATCGAAGAGTAATTTGAGAAAATTTGAGGGATCGTTCAGATATTGAATTTCATCTATAAACACAATAATACGTTTTTCTGTTATAGGCAAATAATTCAAAAGAAATAAGGGGCTTTTATTTAATTCCGATAAAATATTTTTGTTTTCCAAATTCAAAAAAATACTCGGAACACTATTTCCATTGCAGAAACTCTCTAATTGTCGAATTAAAGTAGATTTTCCGGTTTGCCTTGCACCGGTAAGAATTGTAAACTCTTTTTTATTCAAATGGAGTTTTAGATTTTCAAACAAATTTCGTTTCATTTCATTATAATTTGTGGCAAAAATATCAGAAAAAAAAGATACAACACAGTAATAGGTAAAAATATCGGTTTTTTTTACCTTCTCATAGTGTAAATTATCGGATTTTTTACCCTATATCAATGGTTCATCGCAGCCCGAATGAATCCCATAAACAATGGGTGAGGTCTGTTGGGGCGCGACTTGAACTCCGGAAGGAACTGACACGCTATAAACCAAGGATGATTGGGCAATTCAATCATCTCAACGATAGTTCCATTTGGCGATGTGCCGCTGATAATCATTCCTTTTTCTACCAATAATGCACGGAAATCGTTGTTCACTTCGTAGCGATGGCGATGTCGTTCAGAAATCATTTCCATATTATAACACTCGTAGGCTTTAGTGCCTTGGGTTAATACGCAGGGGTATTTTCCCAAACGCAAACTGCCGCCCAGCATACTGTATTCGTTTTGTCCGGGAAGAAGGTCAACAACAGGGTAGGGGGTATTGGGATTAATTTCTCGGCTGTTGGCGTTTTTTAGGTTTGCCACATTTCGAGCAAACTCAATAATAGCGGTTTGCATTCCCAAGCACAGTCCGAGAAATGGGATATTGTTTTCGCGAGCATAACGCGTAGCATTAATTTTTCCTTCCGTACCTCTTTCGCCGAAGCCGCCCGGAATTAAAATCCCCTTCAAGTCGCTCAACAATATTCCGGCATTCTTCTCTGTAATTTCCTCAGAATCTATCCATTTTATCTGCAATTCAACAGAATTGAAAATGGCGGCATGTTTTAAGGCTTCAACAATACTGATATAGGCATCGTGCAGGTCAATATATTTCCCTATTAATCCAATTTTTACAGTACTTGTAGTATGTTTACTCTTCTCAACCATTTCTGTCCAATCGTGCAAATCTTTTTCTTTGCATTTTATTTTAAGACGTTTAATAACCTGTTCTGCCAGCCCTTCTTCTTCTAATGCCAAAGGAATTTCGTACAAAGAAGACACGTTTTTATTCTGTATCACACACTCAATAGGAACATTACAAAAAAGCGCCAATTTTTGACGAATATCATTCCCTAAGTCACGGTCGGTTCTGCACACCAAAATATCCGGTTGAATTCCAAGGCTAAGCAATTCTTTTACACTATGTTGTACAGGTTTTGTTTTCAGTTCTTCGCTGGGGGTAATAAAGGGAACGAGCGCCACATGAATATACATACAGTTACTATATCCTTCTTCTCTTGAGAATTGGCGGATGGCTTCCAAATGGGGCAAACTCTCATAATCTCCCACTGTTCCGCCTATTTCTACAATAGCAATATCTGCATTGTTTGATTTTGCATTTATTCGAATAATGTCTTTAATAATATTGGTTACATGCGGAATCATTTGCACGGTATCGCCCGCATAAACACCGTTTCGTTCATTATCCAAAACGGTGTTGTAGATTTTTCCTGAGGTATAATTAGCATGTTTGTTAAGGTTTTCATCAATAAAACGCTCGTAATGTCCTATGTCTAAGTCGGTTTCAGCGCCATCTTCCGTTACAAACACTTCTCCGTGTTGTAGCGGATTCATCGTGCCGGGGTCTATGTTAAGATAGGGGTCTAATTTCTGCATCGTTACTTTTAATCCTCTTGATTTTAAAAGTCGTCCTAATGATGCAGCGGTAATGCCTTTTCCAAGTCCGGAAACTACGCCGCCGAGAACAAAAATGTATTTAGTTGTCATAATAAATAATTAAACTTGTGGAGGCGTGGTATGCCGCGTCTCTACAATAAAACAAAAAAAGTGTCCTCGGGGGGATTCGAACCCACGACCCATTGATTAAGAGTCAATTGCTCTACCAGCTGAGCTACGAAGACAACGACGGCGAAAGTACATTTTTTTGGATTAGATAATAATGATACTTTCAAAATATACAAAACTCATTAATATTAAAGATAGATACTTTGTTTACAACTCATTATCAAATTATTTCGGAGAAATTGATAAAAATTTCTTTAAATGAATGTCCGTATATTTACCTAAATTTATTATTTTTCCTCTAAAAAATAAAGAACTTATCTCCAAAATTGAATAACGTCTTTGGGATTGCGAATGTATCTTTACTGGGAATTCCATTTTTAAGGTCTAAAAATTTGGAAAAGAACTCCTTTCTGGCTTCCCCCCAATAAGAAACATCATCCCATGTTTCCATACCACAAATGATTGATACAATAGCAA
>Ga0209737_10002394_pt1 | contig 13142 bp, 9 predicted proteins | sample TergutCu122P3_FD_187284 | JGI IMG/M metagenome (GOLD analysis project Ga0209737, IMG submission 187284) | Cubitermes ugandensis P3 segment gut microbial communities from Kakamega Forest, Kenya - Cu122 P3 (SPAdes) (version 2) | ecosystem: Host-associated > Arthropoda: Insects > Digestive system >... | reverse complement strand
TCCCCGGCTGATCTGTTCGGTGACCATGCGGGAGAGATAGAAGACGATGCGCTCACGCATCTGGGGACGATCGGCAATCTGAATCTCGATGTCGACAATTTTGCCGGTGGCGGTTTTGACCTTGACGTCGAGAATGCCCTGTTTGTCGTTGATCCCTTCGCCGCTCAGGTGCGGATCGACGAGCACGATGTCCAGAAAGTCTTCGGGAGGCAGATCGAGCGTGGCCTTGAGAAAATCGGCCAGAGGGCCGGTGTTTCGGGCGTCTCCGAAGAGCAGCTTGAAGACCAGATCATTGCGGGGTGAGAGGAGAGGGCGGGGCATGTTGAATTCTCCGGGTTGTCTCGTATGACATATTCCGGATGCAAGTATATTCCAAAACGATGTTGGAATAGCTCTATGCCGTTGCAATCAGCCTTTTCGGCCACAGTTGCCCGTCTTCTTTCCACTGCCCAAGCCCCAGGAATCCGTCCGGGCCGTACAGGCGGGCGCAATTTCCGGGGGGGGCTTCCCGTCCCGGCAGGCAAAGCGGCTGACCTTGCAAAATCAGCCGTGCGCACGCGCTGTCGAGTTCGAGCGTCGGAAAATCTTTCAGCAGCGTGTCGACCGGGGCGAGCAGGGTGTCGCGTTGCGCCGGAGCGGTTGCATCGAGCGTGTCGAGGGTGACGCTGCCCGATAGATCGAACGCTCCGATCCGGGTGCGCCGCAGGGAGTCGAGGTGCGCGCCACAGCCCAGGGCTGCGCCAATGTCCATCGCCAGAGAGCGGATGTAAGTGCCCTTGCTGCACGTTACGCGGAGATCGAGGCGGTCTTCCTGAAACGCGAGCAGGGTGAGTTCGGTGATCGTCACGCGCCGGGGGGCGCGTTCGATTTCGATCCCGGCGCGGGCATATTCATACAGAGGTTTGCCGTCGCGCTTGAGCGCCGAGTACATCGGCGGCGTTTGTTCGATTTCGCCGGTGAAGCGCACGAGCGCCGCGCGCAGGGCGGCTTCATCGACATTGACGGGTTGGACGGACAACACCGTGCCTTCGGCATCCCCGGTGTCGGTCTGGATGCCGAGTTTGACTCCCGCTTCATAGGTCTTGTCGGCATCGAGCAGCATTTGCGAGAACTTGGTGGCTTCGCCAAAGGCGAGCGGCAGGAGACCGCTTGCCATTGGATCGAGCGTTCCGGTGTGACCGGCCTTGCGTGCGGCAAGGAGCCGACGCGCGATTTGTAGCGCCGCGTTGGAGGTGATGTCGGAAGGTTTATCGAGCAGCAGCACGCCGTCGAGGGCGCGGCGGGAGAGCGGGGCGGCGGGCATCGGGCGGGATCAGCGCGCGGGTTTTTCGTCCGCAACCTGGGCGCGGGCTTCGTCTTCGCGCACGGTCTGATCAATCAGTTGCGACAGGCGGGAGCCCTCTTCCACGGAGCGGTCGTAGTGGAAGTGCAGTTCGGGCAGGGTGTGAATCCGGACCCTCTTGCCGAGTTCGCGGCGCAGAAAGCCGCTTGCGCGCCGCAGTCCTTCAAGGATTTCCGGAACGCTGTCCGAGCCGCTTATTGCAGTGAAGAATATTTTTGCGTGCGCGTAGTCGGGGGTGAGCTCGACATCGGTCAGAGAGACGAAGCTCACCCTGGGGTCCTTGACTTCCTGGCGGATCAGTTCGGCCAGTTCGCGGCGGATTTGTTCGGCTACGCGCTGGCCGCGCGAAAATTCTTTCGGCATCGGTCAGAGCGTCCTCGCGATTTCGCGGATTTCAAACACTTCGAGCTGATCGCCCGGCTCGATGTCGTTGTAACCCCGAAGCTGGAGACCGCATTCGTACCCGGCCTTGACTTCCTTGACATCGTCCTTGAAGCGTTTGAGCGATTCGAGTTCCCCCGTCCAGATGACGGTATGGTTGCGCAGCAGCCTGACGGAAGAGCCGCGACGGATGACTCCTTCGAGGGCGCGGCAGCCTGCCACCGAGCCCACTCTGGAGATGGTGAACACCTGGCGGATTTCGACCAGACCAATGATTTCTTCGCGTTTTTCCGGAGAGAGCATGCCGGAGAGGGCGGCTTTCACTTCGTTCACGGCATCGTAGATGATGTCGTAGTAGCGAATGTCGACGCCGAAGCCTTCGGCAAGTTTGCGCGCGCTGGCGTCTGCCCGGGTGTTGAAGCCGATGATGACTGCGCCCGAAGCTTGTGCAAGGTTGACGTCGGACTCGGTAATTCCGCCCACGCCTGCGTGGATGACCTGCACGCGCACCTCATCGGTGGAGAGCTTTTGCAGGGATTGCGACAGGGCTTCCTGTGAGCCTTGAACGTCGGCCTTGATGATGAGGGCCAGATTCCTGGTTTCGCCTTCGCCGATTTGCTCGAACATGTTTTCGAGCTTGGCGGCCTGTTGGCGGGCAAGTTTGACATCGCGGAATTTGCCCTGACGGAAGAGGGCGATTTCACGCGCCTTCTTTTCGTCCGAAAGCACGATGGCATCATCGCCCGCAGCCGGGATGTCCGAGAGACCCTGAATTTCGACCGGAATGGCAGGGCCGGCCTTGTCGATGCTTTTTCCACTCTCGTCGAGCATGGCGCGAATGCGGCCATAGGTTGCGCCGACGAGCAGGACGTCGCCACGGCGCAGGGTGCCGGATTGAACGAGGAGCGAGGCGACCGGGCCGCGTCCCTTGTCCAGCCGCGCTTCGACGATCAGCCCCTTGGCCGGGGCGTCGACCGGGGCCTTGAGTTCGAGCACGTCGGCCTGGAGCAGAACGGCTTCGAGCAGATCGTCGATGCCTGCGCCGCTCTTTGCGGAGACGGCCGCGAAGAGGATTTCGCCGCCGTATTCTTCCGGCACGACTTCTTCGACGATGAGTTCCTGTTTGACTTTTTCAATGTTGGCCGACGGTTTGTCGATCTTGGTGATGGCAACGACGATGGGAACGCCTGCTGCCCTGGCGTGGTGGATGGCTTCGCGCGTTTGAGGCATTACGCCGTCATCGGCGGCCACGACGAGGATGACGATATCGGTGGCCTGCGCGCCGCGTGCACGCATGGCGGTAAACGCTTCGTGACCCGGAGTGTCGAGGAAGGTGATCGTGCCGCGCGGGGTTTTCACATTGTATGCGCCGATGTGCTGGGTGATGCCGCCCGCTTCGCCCGCTGCAACCCTGGAGCGACGGATGTAGTCCAGCAGCGAGGTTTTGCCGTGGTCGACGTGGCCCATGACGGTGACGACCGGGGCGCGCGGGAGAATCGCGTAGTCCTTGTGCTCGTCATGTTCGGCCAGGAAGGCGTCCGGGTCGTCGAGCTTGGCGGCCAGCGCCTTGTGGCCCAGGTCTTCGACGATGATCATCGCCGTTTCCTGGTCGAGCACCTGGTTGATCGTCACCATCATGCCCATTTTCATCAGGGCCTTGATGACTTCGGCGGCCTTGATGGCCATTTTGTGGGCGAGATCGGCCACAGTGATGGTTTCAGGCACATGCACTTCGCGCACGATGGGCTCGCTTGGAGCCTGAAAGGCGGCGCGTTCTTCGGCGTGGTGGCCGTGGCGTCCGCCGTGGCGTCCGCCGCCCTTGGCGCCGCGCCAGGCATTGCCGGCAGCGGCAGCAGTGGCATCGCCACGGGTCTTGAGACCGCCGCGGCGTTTGTTGGCGCTCTCACTATCGCGGGTGTTGGCGCTGCCAGCATCGCGGGCAGGCTTTTCGCGAGCGGGTTTGCTCTCGCCGCTCTTGGCCGGGCGGTGCAGGGTGCCCGAGGTGCTTTTCTTGTTCGGAGCCGGTTTGGCGGCGGCGGGCGCGGCGGCAGGGGCGGGCTTGGGCTGCTGCGCGGCGCGCAGGCGGGCCTCTTCTTCCTGTCGCCGGGCTTCGGCGGCGGCCTTGGCGGCAGCTTCGCGTTCCTGACGGGCGCGCAGGTCGGCCTGCTGCCGTTCACGCAGTTCGCGCGAGCGGCGCGATTCCTGTTCGCGCGCAGCAAGTTCTTCTGCACTCAAAATGTGAGCAATCGGCGTCTTGCCCTGCGGCTGTTCGCTCCGTTTCTGGCGGGCGGCAGGTTTGGCTGGGGTCGCTGGCGCTTTTGCGGCTTTTTTGGGTGGGGCTTCCGGCGCGGGTTCAGCGTCGGATACGGGGAGTTCTTCAGCGGCTGCTTCAGCGGCGGCGGGTTCAGCGGGAACGGGCAAGGGTTCGGCAACAGGCTCAGGTTCCGGCTCCGGAGTTGGAACCGGCTGGGGCGCTGGCGCTTCTGACGCCTGGACGCTTGCGGCGAGATGCTCTTCCGCCGTTGTCACAGGGACGACCGGAGACTCGATGGGTTCGGCTTCCGGCGTGACCTGGGGCGCGGGCGCGGCAGGCTCGGCGATTTCGTCGCGCTTGACGAAGACGCGCTTCTTGCGGACTTCTACCTGCACCGTGCGGGCGCGGCCCGTCGAATCGGTGGAGCGGATTTCGGAAGTCTGTTTGCGGGTCAACGTGATCTTGTCTTTTTGAGTGCTGCCGTGCGAAGCGCGCAGGTATTCGAGCAGGCGCGATTTGTCCTGTTCGGTGAGCAAGTCCTGTTCGTCGGATTTATCCACTCCGGCGCGCTTGAGTTGCTCCAGCAGCGCCGCTGCCGGCATTTTCAATTCACCGGCGAACTGGGTGACACTTATTCTTTCCATCTCTGCACCCCTCTCATCATTGCTGCTCGAACCAGTGCGCCCGCGCGACTGAAATCAGCGCGCTGGCCTGTTCCGTGGTAATGCTGGTCATCTCGGTCAGTTCATCGACCGCGAGATCGGCCAGATCGTCGCGGGTCCGGATGCCCTGGCTGACGAGCTTGGCCGCCAGCGTCTTGTCCATGCCTTCCAGGGTGAGCAGGTCGTCGGCAATGCCTTCGAGCTGTTCTTCGGTGACGATGGCTTCGGTCAGCAGCACGTCGCGTGCGCGGTTGCGCAGCTCATTGACCGTGGCTTCATCGAAATCCTCGATTTCGAGCATTTCGGCCAGCGGCACGTAGGCAATTTCTTCGAGCGAGGAAAAGCCTTCTTCGATCAGGATGTTGGCGACGTCTTCGTCAACATCGAGTTTTTCCATGAAGAGCACGCGCAACTCGCCGCGCTCCTGCTCGGTGCGGGCGGCCGATTCCTGTTCGCTCATCAGATTGATCGTCCAGCCGGTCAGCTCGGAGGCGAGCTTGACGTTCTGGCCGCTACGTCCGATGGCGATGGCCAGATTGGCATCATCGACCACCACATCCATCGCGTGCGCCTCTTCATCGACGACGATGGAGACGACTTCGGCGGGTTGCAGCGCGGCAATGACGAACTGGGCCGGATCGGAGGACCAGACGATGATGTCGATCTGCTCGCTGCTGACTTCGTCCCGTACCGCCGTGACCCGCGAGCCGCGCAGCCCTACGCAGGTGCCGACCGGGTCGATGCGCTGGTCGTTTGCCTTGACGGCGATCTTGGCGCGCAGTCCGGGGTCGCGGGCGCATGCCTTGATTTCGAGCAGGCCGTCTTCGATTTCGGGCACTTCCAGCTCGAAAAGCTTCATCAGAAATTCGGGTACGGTGCGCGACAGGATCAGTTGCGGGCCGCGCACGCCCCGGTCGATCTTGAGCAGGTACGCCTTCACGCGGTCGCCGGAGCGCAGGTTTTCGCGCGGGATCTGCTGATCGCGCGGCAGCACCGCTTCCATGCGGCCCACTTCGATGATGGCGTTGCCGCGCTCGACGCGCTTGATCGTGCCGGAGACGAGGAATTCCTCGCGTTCCAGGAAGTCGTTCAATACCTGTTCGCGTTCGGCATCGCGGATTTTTTGCAGGATCACCTGTTTGGCGGCCTGCGCGCCGATGCGTCCGAAGTCGATGGGCTCCAACGGTTCTTCGATGTACTCGTCCAGTTCGATGTCCGACTGGAGTTCGCGCGCGTCGATGAGGCCCATTTCGGCCTCGTCGTTGATGACTTCTTCGTCCGGCTTCACCACCCAGCGCCGGAACGACTCGTAGTCGCCGGTATTGCGGTCGATGTTGACCCGGACATCGGCATTGTCGTGGATGCGCTTTTTGGTTGCGGAGGCCAACGCCGACTCGAGAGCAGAGAATACGATGTCCTTGGCGACGTTCTTCTCGCGCGCCAGTGCATCGACAAGCAACAGGATTTCACGGCTCATGTCAGTAAAACCTCCGGGATTTGAAATCTAGAATTTTGGAATCAGACGTGCTTTCTCGACATCGTCGAAGGCGACCAGGAGTTCCCCTTTTTCGGTGTCGACGACGACTGCGCCATCGCGCAGCCCCTTGAGCAAGCCAGTAAAGTTGCGTTGATTACCCACCGGGACGCGGGTGCGTAACCGAATATCGGTTCCGGCGAAACGTTCAAAGTCGGCGAGCTTGATGAGCGGGCGGTCGAGTCCCGGCGAGGACACCTCGAGCCGGTCGAAGTCGATGTTTTCGACTTCAAACACGCGGGTGAGCTGATTGCTGACCGCTTCGCAGTCTTCCACGGTCACGCCTCGCGCGATGTCGATGAACACGCGCAGGAGCCGCCCGCGCGGCGAGCCTTCGACCGTCACGAGTTCATACCCGAGTCCGGCCACAATCTGCTCAATCAGTTCAACCAGTTTCTGCACCCTTGCTCCGCAAATAAAAAATGGGCGTAACGCCCATCCCGTCGACTTTTAGCCGGAAAAAAGGCCCACGAGGAGCCTGTAAAGCCTTCTTATTCTAGTACAAAAAATCGAACTTGGCAAAAAATGAAGTGCGGCGAGATGGATGGGGAGAGGGCATTTTTCCTGGTCAGCGCACGATGACGATATCCCGGCGGGCGGGCATGCGCGAGGCGGTTTGCGGCAGGGCGGCGGCAGGCGTGCGCGGCGGTTCGGCAGTCGGGGGAGGCGGTGCGGCTTGTGGCGGCGGAGCAGGTGGTTTTGCCGGGATGGGAGGTTGTATGGCAGGCGGTGGCGATTCCGGCTTGTCCGGCGCGGCAGCGAGTTGCGGCAGGGCGGCGGGTGCAGGCGTGGGCGCGGCTGGAGCGGCCGGTTCGGCGGCTATTGCCGGTGCGGCAGCAAGATTCACAGGGGCTTGCGATGGCGTCCATGCCCATTGCTTTTGCCAGGCGGCAAGCACGCGGTTCGGGTATTGCGCCTGACCCCGGCTGCCGTTGTAGCGGCCCAGCGCAAGAAAGAGGTTGCCTTTTTCGAGATCGATGTAGTGGCGCAGGATGGTGCAGCCGTAACGCAGGTTGGTGCGCATGTGAAAAAGGTTGTCTTCCTGATTGCCGATGGCTTTGACCCAGAACGGCATGACCTGCATGTAGCCGCGCGCGCCGGCCTTCGAGAGTGCGTAGCGCTTGAACCGGCTTTCGACATGGATGAGACCGAGAACGAGTTGGGGGTCGAGTCCTGCGCGGGTGGCTTCGTAGTGGATCGTGGTCAGCAGTTCCTTGCGCAGCTTCGGGTCGGGAATGCGTTTTTCGAGGCGCTGCGACATCTCCAAGAGCCAGCGGTCGCGCTCGCCGGCATCCTCGATCGCGATGGTGGGCGGAGCATCGCTCACGGCTGCGTGCAGGGCGTCGCGTACGCTGGCGGCCAGACGTTCTTCCCGCTGGTTCCCCGCCTGCGCTGGCAGGCTGATCAGCGCGCCGAGCAGGAGCAGGAGCCAGGGGTTCAACGTCTTGCGGCTCACAATGGGCGGCGCAGGAGGCGGGTGATGTATCCGATAGCGTCAGAGGGGGCAAGCTTCTCCTGTTCGCTTCTCTGGCGTGACTGGACTTCGACGATGCCTTCTTTCAGGCCGCGCTCGCCGACAGTCAGGCGTAGCGGAACGCCGATGAGTTCCCAGTCGGCGAACATCACGCCGGGGCGCTCGTCGCGGTCGTCGAGAATGACGTCGATCCCTTCTGCGCGGAGCGCCTCGTAGAGCCGCGTGGCCTCATGGCGCACGGCTTCGGATTTGCCCCATCCGACGGCACAGACGACGGCCTCGAACGGCGCGATGGCAGCAGGCCAAAGGATGCCGCGCGCGTCGTTGTTCTGCTCGATGGCAGCGCCGAGGATGCGGGTGACGCCGATGCCGTAACAGCCCATCTCGAAAAAACGGGGTTTGCCGTCGACGTCGAGAAAGGTGGCGTTCATGGCGCGGGAGTACTTGTCGCCAAGGTAGAAGACGTGTCCGACTTCGATGCCCCGGTCGATGGCAAGCGCGCCCTTGCCGTCGGGCGAAGGGTCGCCGGCGACGGCATTGCGGATGTCGGCGACGATGTCGGGCTCGGGCAGGTCGCGTCCCCAGTTCGCGCCGGTGTAGTGATAGCCCTCGGCGTTTGCGCCACAGATGAAATCCGACATGTTGGCGACGGTGCGATCGGCGACGACGCGCACGGGTTTTTGGGGGGAAATGGGGCCGAGATAGCCGGGCTTGCAGCCGAAGTGTTCGATGATTTCGGCCTCGGAGGCGAAACGGAAGCCGGTCTTGAGTCCGTCGATCTTGCTTGCCTTGGTTTCGTTGAGTTCGTGGTCGCCCCGGACGAGCAACAGCCAGAGGGTCGTGGCGGCAATGCCTCCGGCCTCATCGGCCTCATCGCTGGCGAGCACGAGCGATTTGACGGTGGTGGTGAGCGGCGCGCCGAGGAAATCGGCTACCGCGCTACAGGCTTCCCTGTCCGGGGTGGCGGTCTTGACGAGCGGGCTGGAGGCGGCTTCGCGCGTCGGGATGAGCGGCAGCGCTTCGGCCAGTTCGATGTTGGCCGCGTAGTCCGAATCCGGGCAGTAGACGAGCGCATCCTCGCCGGTGTCGGCGATGACCTGGAATTCGTGCGAGCGGTCGCCGCCGATTGCGCCGGTGTCGGCGGCCACTGCGCGGTAGACGAGGCCGATGCGATCGAAGATGTTGCGATAGGCGGCGTACATCGCGTCGTAGGTTTTACCGGCGCTCTCGGCGTCGCGGTCGAACGAGTAGCCGTCCTTCATCGTGAATTCGCGCCCGCGCATCAGTCCGAAGCGGGGGCGGCGTTCATCGCGGAATTTGGTTTGAATCTGGTAGAAATTGCAGGGAAGTTGTCGGTAACTTTTGAGTTCCTGCCGGGCAATGTCGGTAACGGCTTCTTCCGACGTGGGCTGGAAGGCGAAATCGCGCCCGTGGCGGTCGGTCAGGCGCAGCATCTCCGGCCCCATCCTGTTCCATCGCCCGGTTTCCTGCCACAACTCGGCGGGTTGCACCAGCGGCATGGAAATTTCCAGCGCGCCCGCGCGGTCGAGTTCATCACGAATGATCGTTTCGATCTTGCGGATCGAGCGTAGCGCCAGCGGCATGTAATCGTAGATGCCGGCGGCAACCTTGCGGATCATTCCCGCGCGCAGCATGAGTTTCTGGCTCACGACTTCGGCGTCGGCAGGGGCTTCCTTGAGGGTGTTGAAATGGAATTGGCTGGCGCGCATGAATAGGGTTCGGGGTTGTCGATAATCGTTAATTCTAACGCGGTGGGCGGCTTCGTTTCAGCGCGCTGTAACGTGGCGGCTTCAAATATGCGGGCAGATATGGAAGAATCGGGATAACTTTACGAATCTGAAGGTTCGATCATGCTCGACCGTGAAGGGTATCGCCCAAACGTCGGCATTATTCTTGTCAATACGCGAAATGAGGTGTTCTGGGGAAAACGCATCCGCGAGCATTCATGGCAGTTCCCGCAGGGTGGCATCAAGCAGGGTGAGACACCTGAGCAGGCGATGTACCGGGAATTGTGGGAAGAAATCGGTTTGCGCTCCGAGCACGTCAAGATTCTTGGCCGTACCCGCGACTGGTTGCGTTACGACGTACCCAGGCACTGGGTCAGGCGGGAATGGCGCAATACCTATCGCGGGCAGAAACAGATCTGGTTTCTGTTGCGGCTGATGGGGCGCGACACGGATATTTGCCTGCGATCCAGTTCGCATCCTGAATTCGACGCCTGGCGTTGGAACGATTACTGGGTTCCGCTGGATGCGGTCATCGAGTTCAAGCGCGGGGTGTATCAGCTTGCCTTGATCGAGTTGTCGCGCCTGCTGTTCCGTTCCCGGCACATCGAACCGCCAGCGAGTTATCGCTCATTGGCCGAGCCGGTGGAAGAGCGGGGGTCGTGACGGGCGGTTTCCTGTGGCGCGGACATCGGCGGATATTGGGCTTATCAGAGGTGACACATAAAAACCTTGCGTTCAATGTGGGTTTAAGCCCATAATGCGCGCCGACTTGATCACGCGCAGCGCGTGTTCTCTCATGGTGTCTCCTCCACCCTCATCTTTGGTGTGGATTTAACGCAGTCCGGAAGGACTGCGTTTTTTTTGGTATTCCGGTCTCAGGGCGTGAGCAGGCATCATGTGATGTGAGCCGGGTATTTACATGATACATGACGTGAACTGGGTATTTTGTACGCTACAAAAATTCCATTTCACAGCAAAATCCCATCGCGCCAATAGCTTCATGCTATTGGCGCTCTGTTGGGAGCACATCATGTTCAGCAACCTCAAGGTCGGCAGCAAGCTCTTTTTCCTTACCCTGTTCGCTTGTTCGGTCTCTGTCATCGTCGCGCTGTTCGGGGTGTTCGGCATGGTAAGAATGTCGGGCAGCATGGAAGTCATGTACAACGAAAGAACCATGGCGCTGGCTCAACTCAGCAAGATCGATCGAGGCATTGGCGTGTTGAGCGCTGACATTTTCCGCGCCGCGCAGCACGACCCCGAATCGAAGATCAACAAGGTCCATATCGGCCACACGATAGATCTGCATCTGAACTCAATCGAACAGTGGCTCAAGGAAATCGACGAGACGTGGGCGCTCTTTGCTACGACCTATATGGATGACAATGAAAAGGAACTGGCTGCCCGGTTCAGTAGAACGTATGCCGATTACATCAATCACGTCGTTCGTCCAACCGTCGATTCATTTCATGCCAACGATTTTTCTTATGAGGTCAATGAACGGTTCATTGTGGGATACCGCAAGTTTGGGATGCCCGTGGAAAAGATCATCAGTGATCTGATCGAGATGAATAGTGCGCTTGCCAAGGAGAGCTTCGATCAGGCGGAGAATGCTTACAAATCATCGCGCACGAGCATGTTGATCGCTTTCACCGTCGGCTTGTTGCTCAGCGCGTTCTTTGCCTGGAAAATCATCGGTTCCATCGTCGGCCCGTTAACGAAGTTGCAGGTGGCAATGGGTGAAATCGAACGCAGCGGCGACTTCACCCGGCGCGTGGACGTTTCAGGTTCCGGCGAAGTTGGACAGACTGGGGTGTCGTTCAATCATTTGCTGGGTTCGTTGCAGAAGGCGCTGGGCGAAATCCTTGAGCATACGGCCCGGCTCGATGCCGCCACGGTTGAACTGGCCGCCACCGCGCAGCAGGCTGCCAAAAATTCCGAGACGACCAGCGAGACCTCCACGGCGATGGCCGCCTCGGTCGAGGAAATGTCCGTGAGCGTGACCCACATCAACGAGAATGCGCAGGGCACTTGTGAGATCACGCAGCGTACCGGCGAACTCTCGCAGCAGGGCGGCGAGGTCATCCGCCAGACCGTCAACGAGATGCGCGCCATGGCCGAGGCGGTGAGGAAGTCCTCCGAGAGCATTACCGAACTGGGGCAGCAGTCCGAGCAGATTTCCAGCATCGTGCAGGTCATCAAGGATGTCGCCGATCAGACCAACCTGCTGGCGCTCAACGCGGCAATCGAAGCAGCGCGCGCGGGCGAACAGGGCCGGGGTTTTGCCGTCGTTGCCGACGAGGTGAGAAAACTGGCCGAACGCACCACCAGCGCCACCGGCGAGATCGGCGCAAAAATCGCCGCCATCCAGAACAGTGCGCATTTGGCGGTGAGCGCGATGAGCAATGCCGCCGGGCGGGTCGAATCCGGCGTCGTGCTGGCCGATCAGGCCGGAGAGGCGATCACGAATATCCAGCAGGGCGCCCAACTGGTGCAGACGCACGTCAATGGCACCATCTCGGGCCTGGCTGAACAGGACGTCGCCAGCCGGACGATTGCGCAGCAGGTCGAGCGCGTTGCCATGGCGGCGGAGGAAAACAGCCACGCCGCGCGCAAGTCTTCCGATGCTGCAGAGCATATCGGGCATCTGGCGCAGGCCATGCGCGGCGTGGTGACGAAATTCAAGGTCTAGGCGGGTCTCGCCCCTGCGAACCGATCCGCCCGCCTGGACTCCGGCGTCATGGACAGTCCTGCGTCATCGGGTATTTTGTTTGGAGCCACCATGTTCAGTAACCTCAAAGTTGGTAGCAAACTCTTTCTGCTTACCGCATTTGCTTCTGTTGTCACTATCGTCGTCGCGCTGTTCGGGGTGTCCGGCATGTCGAGAATCTCGGGCAACATGGACATCATGTACAACGAAAGAGCCGTGGCGCTGGCTGAGCTCGGCAGGATCGGCAGCGGCCTCGGCGCGCTGAATGCCGAGATTTTTCGTGCCTTTCAGCACAATCCTGCCGCGGAGATCAATAAGATCCACGAAGGCCACCCGACTGAAGGGCATCTGAAGAAAGCCGAAGGGTGGATCAAGGAGATCGACGAGGCGTGGGCAATCTTCTCCGCTCTTCCCATGGAGGGAGAGAAAGGGGAACTGGCTGCCCGATTCGGCAAGGAGTATCCCAAATTCACCCAGGGGGTCATCCGGCCAACCATCGATTCGCTTCGCGCCGGCGACTTTTCCTTCGAGGTGAATAAAAGGTACATCGTGGGATACCGCGAATCCGGAATGCATCTGGAAAAGATCGTCAACGATCTGAACCAGATGAACAGCATACTTGCTGCGCAGAACTTCAATGAGGCAGGGGAGACATTCGCATCGGCGCGAATGAATATGCTGATCGCCTTTGTCGTTGGCTTGTCGTTCAGCGTACTCATTGCCTGGAAAGCCATTCGCGCCATCGTGACCCCATTGTCGGTCTTGCAGGTGGCGATGGGCGAAATCGATCAGAGCGGCGACTTCACCCGGCGCGTGAGCGTTTCGGGTTCCGGCGAAGTCAGGCAAACCGTCGAGTCGTTCAATCATTTGCTGGATTCGTTACAGAAGGCGCTGGGCGAAATTCTTGAGCACACAGCCCGGCTCGATGCCGCTACGAGCAGGCTTGCGGTCGCTGCGCTGGAGGCAGCCAAAAATTCCGAGGTGGCCAGCGAGACCTCCTCGTCGATGGCCACCTCGGTCGAGGAAATGTCTGTCAGTGT
>Ga0209737_10002393_pt1 | contig 13142 bp, 8 predicted proteins | sample TergutCu122P3_FD_187284 | JGI IMG/M metagenome (GOLD analysis project Ga0209737, IMG submission 187284) | Cubitermes ugandensis P3 segment gut microbial communities from Kakamega Forest, Kenya - Cu122 P3 (SPAdes) (version 2) | ecosystem: Host-associated > Arthropoda: Insects > Digestive system >... | reverse complement strand
TTGACTGCTGGCCGGCATTAAGGCATAATTAACATCCATGGGAAAAACCCGTTTTTCTTCTCAGTGTAAACTCTATTTGTTGTCAAAAAATCTAAAAACCAAAAACGGGAAAACACTAAAAACAGCTTATCTGCACAAAACATAATGGGAAAACACCATCAAACAACAAACAAACCAATAACCGCAGCCAATACAGATAAACAAGCCTAAAACAAGACAAAAAAACATGGTGTAAAATGGGAAAAACAGAAAAACAAACAACAACAAACAAAAAAACACCAAAAACAACTCATTTGCACAAAATATGCTGGGAAAACACCGACAAACACAAAAACAAACCCAAATCAACCAATAAACCCACACAAACCCAAACCACACACATTCCTATCCAAACTATACCAAACAAAGCACCTGCCCAGCCAACCAACCCACGATTCCACAGAAGCACAAACAAACAACCAAACAAAAAGGAGACATAACAAATATGTGTGAACAAAATATTTTTAAACAAACTAACCCCCAAAAAACAAACCCCCAAATCAGAGTCTACGTTGCCAACTTGGGCAAATACAACGAAGGCGAACTAGTAGGTGGCTGGATAAATCTCCCCGTAGCACATGATGAAATCAAAACTTTCCTAAAAAACCAAGTTGGCCTAAACGAACAATTTGAAGAGTATGCTCTGCATGATTGCGAGTCCGATTTTAGTCTTGGTGAATATGAAAACCTCTATGATCTTAACGTGCTAGCGGTAACGCTAGAGCAGATGAATGAACACGAGAAAAACATAGCATCAGCCTACTGTAGCGCAAACGGACTAAAAGACACCCTAAGTATCGCAAATGTGTGTACGCAAATTAATGATCTCTCATATGTAGAGTTAGATGCTAATGATTGGGGAAATAAAGAAGAAAAACTAGGCTACGCTATACTTGAGGAAATTAATTCGGATATAAAAGCCACTCTGGAACAATGCCAGATAGGTGCAGGCTTGACTGCTCTGGACTATTTTGACTTCGAAAAATACGGCCGTGACATAGCAGTAAACGATGGCTACTTTGCATCAAATGAAATTTTCATATTCCATACCTCAGATATTGACCACAAACTCTACACCATCCAAGAAATAGCCCAACAGCTAAACGACACACGACTGTCTGAGACCGTTATTGACGGGTCTGCCCTAAAAAAATAGCAGGTAAGTTGACGTACTTACCCACTCTTTAATAATATTCTTCATATATTTTTTAATTGTTGAAGTATTTGTAAGTGGACTTACAACCTACGTGATTATGTTTCAAGTTTATTTTGTCTTTGCGTAGAAAAGGATATACCGTTAACTGGCGTGATTGTTGTAGGAAAATATGTGATAGCTAGATAGAAGGACATATGATATGGCTGATTTAGACCAACTGAAAGATTTTCTAAAAGCTAATAACATAATTTTTGAAGAAATTATCAGAAATGAAACTGAAATTGAAAAAGTACAAAACAAGCTTTCCCAAACCACTTTGGTTGTCAACGATCAAGGCGAACTATGGGCCTTTAAACTACTCAATAAAACACAACAAGAGTCTATTTTACACACATTATCCTCATTTGTCAGTATTCAATATCTTGATGTCTCTTTTTGTGCGCTTAAACAATTACCCATATCTCTTCAAGCTTTCACTAATTTACACATTCTAAATATACGCGGCAATAGTATAGAGATTTTGCCTGATTGGCTACAAAATCTCACTAATCTACAAGAATTATATATGGGTTATAATGATATTGTGATTTTGCCTGATTGGCTACAAAATCTCACTAACTTACAAATTTTAGGTTTCAGCGGAAATAGGATAAAATTTTTGCCTGATTGGCTACAAAGTGTTAATCTACACGAACTCTATATGAGTGATATTAATCTGGAGACTTTGCCTGATTGGTTACAAAGATTAACAAGTCTGCAGGCTCTAGACATAAGTGGTAATAATCTGGGTACTTTGCCTGATTGGCTGCAAAACCTAACAAACCTAAAAAAACTACATATAGGCCATAATGGTCTTAAATTTTTGCCTGATTGGTTACAAAATCTAACAAGTCTGCAGGCTCTAGACATAAGTGGTAATAATCTGGGTACTTTGCCTGATTGGCTGCAAAACCTAACAAACCTACAAGACCTATGTATAAGCTATAATCGGCTAATAACTTTGCCAGAGAGTCTACAAAACCTCACTAAACTACAAGAGCTAAACATAAGTAATAATTTACTTGGAACACCACCAGGTGTGGTACGAAAATTTATTCTACAGCCTATAAATGCAAGTGGTAATAATCTGGGTACTTTGCCTGATTGGTTACAAAATCTAACAAACCTACAGACTCTAGATATAAGCTATAATGGTCTTAAATTTTTGCCTGATTGGTTACAAAATCTAACAAGTCTGCAGGCTCTAGACATAAGTGGTAATAATCTGGGTACTTTGCCTGATTGGCTGCAAAATCTAACAAACCTAAAAATTTTACTCATATGTAATAATGAGTTAACAGTTTTGTCGGATTGGTTACAAAATCTAACAAACCTAAAAAAATTAGATATAAGCGATAACCACTTTCAAACGATACCTTTGTCTTTATTACCTCTTTTACAAAAATTGAATGTATCCACACAAAACGTAGAGATTTTTGGTGTTCCAGAGGAAATTGTTAAGCAAGGATGGCTATCTATTGAGCAATATTATAATGCAATTACAAAAAAGTCTTTGCAGGAGCAACAACTGAGTTTTAAACAAGAGGTAGCTAAACGGATAGAAAAATTTTCGCACAGTCAATTAGTGTATTTCACAGGTATTTGTGCAATAAGAGCCTTGCCATTTTTGTGTTCAGTATCAGTAAGACAGTTTTCCTTTTGGAAGGATCATGAAAAACTAACAAAGTTATACACAGTCTTTAGAGCGCTTGACTATAACTTGGGTTACAATAAGGTACATATGATTGAAAACGTTACTGGCGCATACATCGTTGCTGATGACACTCGTAATGTTGCTCGTACTGCTCCACATGTTGGTGCTGTATACGCCATTTATGCCGCGTATGCTGCTGCATATGCGGTATATGCTACAGAAACTGCTCGTAGTGCCTATACCGTTGATACAGCTGCTGCGTACGCTGCCGAAAATGTTGATAACGCTGTCCTCGCTACCACTGGCAAAAAGAAACTTTTAGAGGCCATAATAATAAAAGACATTGAATGCATAGAAACAAACAGGCTTGATTTACTCAACAATGATATGCGCATATATGGTGATGTATGGCGTAATTTTCAGGACGATTTAAATTCTGTTGGTTGTGGTTATTGGGCTAAGCTTTATACTAGTTTGTTTGCTAACAGATTTGTTGTTGATGAGAAAGAGCTTGAACGCCGCCTTAATGTACCTGATGAAATTAAAGCACAAGGTGCCGCGGCAGTTGCTAAATTCCTTGAAACTGTAAATCCAGATATGCAAAGTGTACCCAATAGTAGACTTCTTGATTCTAACGGTAGTGATGTAGACCCACTTTTTGTTGCCACAGTTAAATCTAGACTTACTTTGACCTTAAATAAGGGTTTTGTAGGCGGTAGAATTACCGTTATTGGTACAGTAGAGAATTCGGATAGCATAATATCAATATATTGGAATTCTATCACTCCAGCAAATAAACTGAGTTCAATTCAATTAGCAGGGTCATCTCGGGATTTCACTGTAGATATTATAATTCCCCATTCGCCTGTAGGAGTACATACTATTTTTGCAGTAGCAGAACCTGCGTCTGATGGGGTCTCAGATGCTACGTTTTTAAGTGTGGATTTTACTGTTATTCCAAAAATTACGTTAAATCCAAATAAATTTACCAAAGATGGCGTTATAGTAGTTACAGGCACTGGTTTTGCTGCAAACATCAACAACGCAAACATTACTATAGCATTTACTTTTGATAATTTGAGTCTTGAAACAACTCGAATAACGCAAACAGATGCTAATGGTGATTTCCGTGCGCTTTTATCTGTACCCGATCTATCCGACGGTACGTATGCTGTTGTTGCAACTGACTCCATTGGTAACACTGCAAATACACTGTTTTCAATTGGTTCAGTGATTATTCTCGCCCCAAGTAGTGGTCCATCAGGAACTGTAGTTACAATTACTGGTCATGGATTTACTCCAAACGCAACTGTATTCAAAGTTGATTTTGATGATATAATTATATCAGTATCGGATGTAACAGTTAATGCGTCAGGTAACTTTACAGTACAGATAGTTGTTCCATTATTACCTGTAGCAGGTGATAAACAGATTGTTGTAACGGAGATGATTGATGGTGTTGCTGGACGTTCAGCATCAGCGAAATTTTCCGTAACTGGTTTAACAAGCATTACGGCCTCTCCAATTGTAGCCCAATCAGGCGTTACAGCTATTACCATTACAGGTTCAAACTTTACAAGAGCCCCAAAAACAGTAGTGGTTCTAATACTTACGTCCTCAAATATGGCAAACTCTACCTATCAATTGGGCTCAGCTGTTGTCAACTCATACGGTTCATTTACTGTAACAATAACAATTCCAACAGACGTACCAGTCGGTTCATACATACTTAATGCTACTGACGTAGAGGGATTAACAGCTAAAACAGACTTAACTGTAACGAAACTCATGCCGATAAATGCACCATTTACTGATTTTATCAGTAACCTTCCATCATTACGCAATTCGTATTTTACTGGACGCACTAAAGTAATAGCGGCAATTCGTCAAAACTTTCAAGCTAAAAAATCTGTGTACATTTCGGGCATGGGTGGAGTTGGGAAATCATCAGTCGCGCTTGAATATGCGTATAAACATAAAGATGATTATGATGTTATTTGGTGGTTAAATGCGGGAGACCATACAGAAATTCAAAATGGATTTAAAGAGTTTGCCATTAGGAAAAATCTGATTAATTCAGATGAGCAAAATGAAGAAGCAGTTATTTTAAGAAAAGTACAGGAGTGGCTTAATACTCATCAAAGGTGGCTTTTTATTTATGATAACGCAGACGAGAAGGGTTTTAAAGAGTGGCTTGGGCAATATTTATCCCGTAGCGGTACGGGTGATGTTATTGTAACAACTAGGTGTCGGTATTTTTCGGAAGGTGTAACGATTGTCTTAGATGAATTTGACAAGTCAGAGGCTTTAGAATTTCTGAAAAAACGTACTGGCAGGGTTGATGTGAAGGCAAAAGATTTGGCTGACTGTTTGGGGTATTTTCCTCTTGCTTTGGAGCAGGCGGCGGCGTATTTAGTTGCAACTCCGATGTCGTATGAAGAATATATTGCTGTGTTTGAGGAAAAGTTGGAACATGATGAGGATTTAACGCATTATGATAAGTCGGTTTATGCGACTCTGCAAATGTCCATAGATAGGTTGGAAAGAGATGGTGCGTGGCAGATGTTGAATTTGTGTGCATATTTTGCGCCTGACCGCATACCTTTGTCTTTGTTTGTTGAAAGTAAAATTTTTTCTGAAACGCTAAAAGTAAATGTAGACGTATATGATATAGTTGCGGAGCTTGCGAAGTATTCTCTTTTAAAATATGATAAAGATGACCACAATCTCGTATACATACATCGTTTGTTGCAGGCAACTGTACGGCGTAGGCATAAATATGAAGATACCCGATGGTTAAACATTTGTTTTGATATGGTGTATGGTGTTTTTCGGTATGAGTATGGGGATAAAGCCTCAATGGACGCGTTTGGGCAAAATGTAGCTCATGTTTTGGAAATCGCGCGTCATGCTGAGTTAATGCTTGATAAGACTGATAAGGCTGTGCAAGAAAAAATCGCTGTGTTATATAGTGAGGCTGGACTGGGGTTTTATTATGGTGGCAGATATGTTGAGGCTTTAGAGTGGCTTGTTAAGGCTTTGGCTATTCGGGAGAGTGTGTTGGGTAAAGATCATCCTTCTACGGCAGATACCTACAACAACATCGCTAGGGTTTATGGTGTGCAGGGTAGGTATGTTGAGGCTTTAGAGTTGTATTCGAAGGCTTTGGCTATTCGGGAGAGTGTGTTTGGTAAAGATCATCCAGATACCGCAAATACATATCATAATATCGCAACAGTTTGTATGAAACAGGGTGATTATGATAAAGCGTTAGAATGGAATGAGACGGCCCTTGTTATATATGAACAGGTATTGGGCAAGGGACATCTCAGCACTCGTGCAATATATATTGATATAGCAGAGATTTATAAAGCTCGAGGCGACGAAGATAAAGCGGCTGAATTCTATAAAAAAGCTGATAAAGTTCATAAGACCTATATAGAACCAAGTGAGATAGTTGCTGAACCGTTTAATCCTGAGGTAATTGAACAGTTAATCATAAGCATTATTAACAAAGATTTACCTAAAGCGACTGAAATTTTTAAAAAAATAACGGCAAATACCGCGTATAGACCAGTTTTAGATGGGTTATTTTTTGTAAAGAATTATATCAATAACGTTGAGAGTGCAAATATAAGCGAACTTCTTATTAAGACGGAATTATGGTATAAATTTTCTAAACATAGTCTTACTAATTTAGAAACAGAGTCATCTTTTGAGACAGAAACTGAATCTACATCCAAACTTGTGGTTAAATCTGAAAGTGATGTCTCAGACAGCACACGTACTGAAGATGATAAATCAAAAAAGAAATTGACCAATACAGAGATAAAAGCAGGAGATATTCAAAGAAAAGGGGCTGAATTAGAAGAAACAGTTCTTCAGTTGCTCGAAAAGTTGTTCTCTGATGATGGCGAAATTGTGATAGATGATTTAAGCAAACAATCTTCTGGGAGCCAATATGGTCGTGATATTAATTTAGACTACCGCTCCGAGGGTGTTAAAGTTAGATGCAGAATTGAATGCAAGAATATTGCGAGTAAATTGTTGTCTCTTAAGGAGATTTCAGATAAAGTTACACAAATACAAATGTATACACCAAAGGATGTAAAGATTGATTGTTTTATTGTTGTTAGCCCTTTTGCCGAACCAAGCACTGATTTAAAGGCAGCGGTTGAATTCTGGAATCACTGTCCGAATATAAATTTTAACACCCATATTTGGAGTCCAAATAATGGTGTTAAGGACTTTTTTAGGCTAGATCCACAAAGTTATGATAAATTTTATTCCGACACTAAAAATCACCAGTATGGTTGTCATCCTAAGAAGTGGGAGCCTGGACAAAAAGAAAAAATTATTGAAAAATTTAAGAGATATTTACGACCATGTTCACGTCTACCAATAGAATGGCAAGAATACACTATCGATCCGAAAATGTTACTATCTAACCAGAAAGAAGCAACTTACCCAGTATTATATGACAGATATATTGATTTAGAAGCAAAAGCAGATGGACAGAGTTTTTCATTAATTGAGTACGTTTATAATTGGCTTGCTAAGGACAGTTCAAAGACATTAGTTGTTTTAGGCGAGTTTGGCGACGGCAAGTCGTTTTTTACATATTATTTATCTAGAAAACTGTTGGAAAATTATAACATCAAGAAAGAAGGATGGATCCCTTTACGCTTTTCACTACAAGAGTACGAAACTATTAATTCTCCTAACAACTTTGTACAACGCCGCCTTAAACGTATGCACCAAAAATTTTTTGGCAGCTTTGGTAAGGTTATTCGCGAGGATAATAATTTTTTAATTATTCTCGATGGTTTTGATGAAATGTCAAAAAAGATAGATGTTGACAACGTTACGTCGAACACTGATAAAATAATCGAATTTTACAGATATTTTAAGAATAATTATTGTGGAAATATCAAGTTTTTAATTACATCACGTAAAAGTTTTTTTAATGAAAATAAAAAAAGAAAAGAAATGATAGAAAACATAGAGGCCCATCAAATTGTTGAAATTACACCTTTATCTAGAGATAAACAAGTAATTCCATATCTGTTGCGTTATGCTGAAACAGACGATGAAAGAGAACAAATTAATAACCTGAGATTCATGTATGATCCACTCGATTTAGCAACAAAACCCCTATTTTTAACAATGTTACAAAACAACATGAAAAAGTTGAATATGAGCCACTTGACTGTAGAGAATTTATATAACAGATTCATAGATGATAGCATAGCAGATAAATTTGAAAATCTTGGGAGAAATTCGACAGATACTTTAAGCTACTTGAGACCTAGATTGATTAACGTTTTGAAGCGCATATCCGTAGAGTTGCATAAATCAAAAACTGATTGGCTTTCTTTATCCACCTTTTTTGTTAAATCGCAAGATAAACAAGACGAAAAACTGCTGTGGGAACTCTCTGAACCTGACGAGGTTATTAATACAACTGTTAAGACTGATGAAGAAAACCGCATTTTTCATCGTTCTTTACTTGTAAGAACAAATGATTCAGATGAAAACAGTAAAAAAGTAACTTTCTGTTTTAGATCAATGGGTGAATTTTTCGTTGCAAATGCTGTTTATGATATGCTCAATAACCCAAAAGAAGATGACTGTGTTAATTTTTTAAAGAAATGCGATTTAAATAATGAAATAGTTTTCTTTGTTTCACAGTTACTAAAAGCGGATACGGAAAAAGACAAAATTAAAACTAAACTTTTAGGTTTTCTGAATAAAACTAGAAATAAGGCAAAAAATGGTGCTTATGTACGGTTAGGGCGTAACGCAGTTAATATTTTGTATAAAACCTTTAGTGAGTTGCCAGGGGTGGATTATTGTCATATGGCACTTAATGGTGCAAATTTGTATGGCGCTAATTTAGACGGGAAACATTTCTCTTATGCATCTTTAAGGAATGCAAATTTATACAATGTCTCTTTTAGAAGGTCAAAGTTTATAAAAAGTGACCTTACGGGTGCATTATTTGGAGAAACATTTAAAATTGTATCTTTAGTAAAATATGATGATAAGACTGTTTATGCTCTTTATGATGATAACTCTCTTTGGAAATGGGATCTTCCAACAAACACTGCAATACCTATTGTTATACCTAAACCAGATGGAGAAAGGCTAAAGTTTATGGTGTTACCATTTGATAAACTTATTATGCTCGAAAAAACAAATAAAGAGCATTTTGTGTTTTATAACAAAGTTAGCAATAAAACAGGAAAAGTTTGCTCTTTTAAAAAAGAAGGAAATTCTGAAGAAAATACTTTTGAGAAAGAAGGATCTTTTGAAATCAATGATGTAATAAACATACTTTCATTTAATGATTTAAGACAAAGCATAGAGTATTCTCAGAAAACAAACAGCCCATCAGACAATCGTTTGAGCTACGCAGAACATCGGCTGTTTAATAAAAATTCACATAAGTGTCAAACATTTTCTCAAGCATCTATTTGTTGTGTGTTTGGAGATGAAAAAATTGTCACATATGCGGATGGCCTGTTAAAATTTGTCATTGATAATGATCATATCGAAAAAGTTGTTTCTGACGGTTTATGTGTGTCAGTGCATGAACTTGATAATACTAATTGTTTGGTGGGTATTGGTTGTAAAGGTGGCACGGTTTGTCTAATAGGTTTAAAGTGTTCGGATGCTAAGTGGGCATTGAGTTTTGATAAACCACTTAAATGTTGTGATGCTAACTTAAACTGTATCGTATTCATAAATGATACTACAATCGCTGTGTCAGATGTAACTGGAAATATTTATATCATAAATTTAGACAAAAGCTATGAAATTAAAAACCCCTGCAAACCATTGTCTATTAAAATCTTCTGTGAAAAAATGGAAATTGACGGGTTAAAAAGTGATAAAGAGTACAACAAATTGAATAAAATAATCAAAGACACAGAAGAGGCATCAAATAAGAAAGCTGACTACCCTTTAGACAATGTAAACGGAAAGTAAAGAGAACCTGCAAAAGTATTAAAATCTGAATCTGATATTACAGTATATAATATTCACGTTAGAATGTTGTTTTAATAAAGTTAAGGGGCAATACCTTTAATTTAAGACTTCGAAGGTTCCTAAGGACGTAACTAATGTCTATACGTGAAGTTAACTTGACTGTTTCCAGTTTTGAAGCCGATTTTGTCGTAGTGGGGGCACAAATGAAGAAATCTATAGGTAAAAATATGGTTTTAAGAACTCAGTGTAAATACGGAGGTTTTCGTTTTGTTTAATCTAGATGCTATGTTTAAGGAGCTTGCGTACATCGAAAATAATGGAACAATTAATCTGTATGCATTAAAATATGTGCATAAGCCCAAGACGGATAATTTTGTTATTTCTTTGCCTTCAAATAAGAATTCTTATTTTCTTAACCGGTATTGTTGTTTTCTAAGAACTTTTGAAAGTTTTGAATGCCGCAAGTTTGATCCTGTAGAAAAGAAAGAGAACACTTACGAGGTTATGTCTCTGGATGGAATTTCTGATGTATGGGCTGATATTGTGTCTATGATGGCTGAATCAATCGCTCTTAGAGATTCGCCTAACCGCAAATTGTTATCCTCAGTTAATTTAACTATATGCGAATTAAAATATAACGGCAAGACGTTATGGCTTGGGACACAGCAACAAAAAGCTTCGTCATTGTTTAAAGGAAAACATCCTTTTATAGCTGCTGAAGATAAACTGGAGCTAATTAATCTTAATAAGTTCATGGCTCTTGCTTTTAATGTGGATTTTATTGTAGATCTTGAAAAACCTGCGATGGTTTACATATTTAACCGGGAAAATTTTGTAAAGATATTTAATTTTTATGATTTACTTAAAGCGTATGTGCAGACAAAATGTCACATTATTAAAGAGTGGGCATTTTTGGATAATCCAGATTATATTCAAAGAGAAATGGGGACTGCATATGTTTTCAAAGGACTGGCGCGAATTATTGATGATGCTAAATATTTAGAACTGATGAAAATGGTGGAACCGTTTACGTTAAAAAAGCGGTTACTTGAGAAGTGTTCCAGTTCATTTTCTGAAAAAGACTTTGATGGGAATAAATTAAAAGTTACAAAATCAAATTTAAAGAACATCATAAAGATGATTTCAAAAGAGTTTCGTTATAACGCTTTTGCTGACAAGGCTGAGGAGCTTAGATGAGGTCCATAGAGGGCGTTGCTTATTATCTAAGTGCTATGACTTTGTTTAATTCCATTTATGCGTTGCGTGTGTTTGGGTTAAATTGGGCAAATGGACAATTTATTACCGTTGACAATTTATTTGCATTTATAATATCTGTTACATTAGCGATTGTTGGGTTTGTATTTACTCTATTGATTTGTTCTAGAGACCACACTATTAAGAATAGAAATACGCTTGGTAAAACTGTAAAGGTGGCGTTTTGTGAGGATATTACGGGTGATAACTTTTTTTCTAGGTATTCTATACTGGTTTTAACAGGTTGTTCTTTACCTATATTGAGTAACTTTGTCGGGTTAACCATTTACTTACTAGTATTATGTACCTTGGGAGCTGTATTTGTAAGGCAAGAAATGTATTATCTAAACCCCATAATAGTACTAATGCGTTATAAAATCGTTAAAGCAAAATGTAATGATAAAGACAAAATTGCTGATTACTATTTTGTCTACCAAAGGGGCTCAATCACGTGTGGCGATGAAATTAACTTTTTGAACGTCAACAACAAAATAATCCGCCTAAAGGATATCAACTATGAACAAAACAATCAGAACGCTCAATTAATTGGTCTTGATGATGAGAGCAAAAAAAGTCTAAGTAGCTAATCCAGTTCGATCTCACTTTTGAATCTATTAGTGTCTAACTTTTCTTAATAACTTCGACAAACTGTCGTAAAATCAGTGCTTATAACTTAGCTATGACAATGTAAAAAATTAAGTCAGCAATTTTATCTATCTGGCACAGTCTAGAAATTTATGACAGCGTTCCCCGTTTTGAAAGTATCTAAAATCTACAGAATCAAAGTCATTACTTAAACCTACCCAAATACCCAGTTTATATTTATATTTTCCAGACTGCTCAGTAAACCCTTCTAATTTGTAAACATCACTTTTTGAAATGTCGTTACCTGCACCGTATTTGAACTCAACAACAAGCAAATTATGCTCATTTTCTCCTCGTCTATGCACAATTAAGTCTGGCTGTACTCCATTTTTATCATCATCAATACGTTTCGAGTCATGACCATTTCTATTATACTCCATGTCAACATTATAAAATTGAAATTCTGGACTTTCAACTCGTTTACACAAATAATGTCCAATCCTAAAAGCACATGACCGCTCCATTCCCCGAAGCGGCTGAGAATCCCTACATACCAAGTTTTTATCTTTATCATAGAATTCTCTGATAGAATCCTTCAAAAGTTTACATATGTTATTCAATTCTTGTGTATCAACCGTCAATCTTGCCACCAGTATTTTATGTTTTAGTATACTGCCGTTGCTTGTATATGTCTGTTTTTGATTGTTTTTCTGAGAAATAGTTCATAGAAGAAAAGGCAGTGTCCTAATTAAGATTTGATTACAGTCTGCTGTAATAGAACTCATGCCAAGACCACAAATGATCCGCTAAACCCTCAAGCTTAGCAGGAGAAAAACCCCGCCTAAACTCATTAACAAAATTCCAATAAAACCTAAACAACTCAACACTGCAAACAAGACGACGCTTCACCTTAGAAAAACACTTACTCCCCCTAACAAACCGATCAAGACGCTCACGCAAAATACTATTAAAATTCCCGAGCCTCCGTAGCCTCAATATCATCTAAGGAAGGTTCCCCATAAACAACCAACTTTTTCTTATCCACAACTTTACCTTTCTTCTTAACCTTAATCAACTGTCCATAATCAATCAACCCTAACGCAAAACACAAAGGCAAAACATAACAGTAATCATCATTGCCATCAGTAAATACCTCCAAAGGACACTGCAACGAAGGCACTTTAAGCACCTTGGCAAGCTTACGCACCATATTCAAACAGGTTTGTTGTGTCCATTTGCCCGCAGAGAACGCAGCAAACAAGTAAGACTCACGTTTTACGGCGGTGTAGAGGTAGCAGCAATGTCATTTCCATAAGGCAAGTTTATGTACGAAAAATACGATATCACACAGTAATGACAGCAAAAATGGAAACCATCAACCAAACAATTAACACAATCAAAAAAATAGCCAACAACAAAGAATTT
>Ga0209737_10002392_pt1 | contig 13147 bp, 14 predicted proteins | sample TergutCu122P3_FD_187284 | JGI IMG/M metagenome (GOLD analysis project Ga0209737, IMG submission 187284) | Cubitermes ugandensis P3 segment gut microbial communities from Kakamega Forest, Kenya - Cu122 P3 (SPAdes) (version 2) | ecosystem: Host-associated > Arthropoda: Insects > Digestive system... | reverse complement strand
ACTCCTTTAATATTGCTGTCTTTTCGGTAATTGCTAAACCCGCTGATAACCGCGCCCGCCGAATTGCCCATACCGTTGCAGTTTATCACAAGCACGACGGGCGTCATTGTTTCCCGCGCCACTGCGTATGCGCTCGCTTCGCAGGTTAGCGCGATCCCGTCATAATAGCCCATCGCGCCTTCTATCACAGAAACATCTTTCCCCATTCCGCGCGCGAATTGTTCGCGCAAGGCGGCTCTGCCGCAAAAGTACGGATCCAGGTTGCGGGCGCTTATGCCCGTTGCTTCGCGGTGGAACATCGTATCGATGTAATCGGGCCCGCATTTGAAGGAAGCGGCGGAAAGCCCGCGCTGTTTAAACGCCGACAAAACCGCGCAGGTTACAGTCGTTTTTCCGCATCCGCTGTTAGTTCCCGCAATCATAAGCCTGTTCATAGCCCGCCTCCCGAAATAATCGTCACCGGGTTTTGAGCGGCCATCATGGACAACTCGCCGGCCGGTTTGATCCTGGCCGCGCTTATTTGAACCGCTTCCGTGTTGGGAAACGCCTTCTTCAAAGCCGCAAGAGCGGCTGCGGCGCTTTCCAGGGTGACTGCCGTGACGACGATCCTGACGTTCGGGTTTTTCTCAACGAGCGTGTCTATGATCGCGCCCATTTCACCCGAACTGCCGCCTATAAAAGCCGCGTCAGGCGCCGGTAATCCGCTAAAGGCGTCGGGCGCCTTTCCGCAAACAGCAGTCACATTGCCTATATTAAACTTTGTCAGGTTTTCCTCGATCAGCGGCAGCGCTTTTTCGTCCTGCTCGATGGCAAAGACTTGCCCTTCGTAAGCCGAAAGAGCCATTTCGACAGAGACGGAGCCTGTCCCCGCGCCGGCGTCGTAACAGACCGCGCCGGGAGAGAGCGCTAACTTAGAGGAAACGACAGCGCGTATTTCACATTTTGTCATCGGGATTCCGTTAAGGCGGATGAACTCATCGTCGGGTATGCCGGATCTTGCCCGGCCGTCAATGTTTTCGTTTATGATCAAAAGCGTCGTGAGCAAAGCAAGTTCCGACCCGGAAAGCTCCGCTGCCGTCATCTTTGTTATTTTCTCGTCTTCGTATCCTAAGTTTTCGCCCGCGTATACCGTGACGCCCGAGAATCCCCGTTCTGTCAGTTTGCGCCCGATTTCCGCGGCATTACCTCCCGTCAGGCAGAGGACGCGGCTGTTTCTTCGCACAAGCTCGACAATATTTGCTGGAATGCCGTGCATGCTTACCAGTTTAAAGTCCTGCCACGGGACGGCCAGTTTCGCCGAAAACGCGGCGGCGCTTGATATTCCGGGAATAAGGCGCACATCGTAACCTTTGAGCGACTCACAGAGCGCGGCGGCGCCGCTGAAAAAACCGACGTCGCCCGAAACAAGCACGGTAAACCGGCTCATTTCGCTCTTTTCGATTTCGCCTTGTACGTCGGCGGGTTTGTACAGCGCATAGGCCGGCTTGTCAAGGTGTTTAAAAGGCTCGATAAGGCGTTCTGAGCCGAATAAAACCTCGGCTTGATTTATGGCGGCCATTCCTTCCTGTGTTATGCTTTGCGCGTTCATTCCGGCGCCCACTATAAAAATTGTTTTCATCATATCATTCCTCGTTGCGCAGGATTTTCATTAAAGGCCGGGCGTTCCTGCTCGCCGTCACTATTTTATTGTTTGAAAAACTTATAAACCCTGCTTCGGCGTCTTCGGAAACCTGCTTCTTTAAAGTATCCTCGATAAGCGAGCCGAGGATATCGAGCATTTCCGGCAAAAAGTCAAAACCCTGCAAATATTCAAACGCGGCTTCTGTTGTGGCGCAATCGTCGATCTTTCGCAGAACATCAGCCGGCGCACCGGCTCTCAGCGCGCAGGCGATCAAGGTTTCCTTTCGCCCGTCGCCGAATGATGAGTGCGTGTTTGTGACGCCTATTCCAAGCTTTACAAGCTTGCCGATATGCCCGACGACTAAAATGTTTTTGAATTTCAGCTCTACCGCTATGGCAAGCGCCTCGCCTATGAAATTCCCGCACTTTATGCGGTTTTCAGAGGGCAACTGCAAAATATCGGAGGAAAACCTGTCGGCAAAATTGCCTAAAACTAAGATCAGGTTCGTTTCGCCGGATGCCGCAAGGACAGAAAGCTCCGCGCGGATGGCGCCGACGACCGCCTGATTGCTCATGGGTTCGACGATGCCGCTTGTTCCCAGTATGGAGATGCCGCCAACAATCCCGAGCTTAGAGTTGAACGTACGGTTTGCAAGATCTTCCCCGCCCGGAACCGATATGACTACGGATACTCCGCCTTTGTAATTGTGCAGCCCGCACACGTTTTGGACCTCGCCTTTTATCATGCGGCGCGGCACGGAATTTATCGCCGCGTTTCCGACAGGCTGGTCAAGCCCCGGCTTTGTTATTCGGCCGACGCCTTTTCCGCCGCCGATCGTTATGCCTTCCGGCTGATAGGAGACTGTTGCGTATATGAGCGCCCCGTTTGTTATGTCGGGGTCGTCGCCGCCGTCTTTTTTGACGGCGCAGGAGGCGGCGTCCGGGCTGAAAGAGGCGTCCTCTATTTTAAATGCAACGACATCCCCGTCTGCAAGCGTTATGCTTGATTCGCTTACTTCAGCCTGAAGAAGCAGCATTTCGCAGGCGGCTTTTGCCGCCGCGGCCGCGCAGCTTCCCGTCGTAAACCCGCAGCGCATGAACTTTTGCGAAACGAAGCGGTTTTTGTTCATATGATTTCCTTTATACGGTCTGTCAGGATCGACGCAAGCCGTTCATCGAAGCCGAAGGGCCTGCCCATCGTAATTTTTATGTTTTTATGCGCGGTTCTAAATTCGGAAAGCGCCTCGGGGATATCCTTTCTGATGTGCATGCCGTCATATAAAAAGTACGGCGCAACGGCGATTTCATCCGCTCCGCGGCGGACAAGAGCCGAGAGGCCTTTTTTTATATCCTGTTCCCCGAACTCCATATAAGCGACCTCAAAGGGCAATTCGGGGAGAGAAAGCCGCGCCTTTTCGACTACGGCTTCAAGGATTTGCTCCGTTGACTTTTGCCGGCTGCCGTGCCCCACTACCAATACGCCTTTCATTTTAAAAACTCCTCTCTTATCAATTCTATCATGCTATCTATCGCAGCGCGTTTGCTTACGAGCACGCGAAAACCGTGCGCTCCGGCTTCTTTTGCCGTTTCTTCGCCGATGCAGATCGCCGTCATCTTTGAAAAGTCAAATCCGGCGAGCGAGCCTGTAAACCCCTGGACAGTCGAAGCGCTCGTAAACGTAACAAAATTAAATTCCCCGCGGGTCAAAGCCTCCTTGACGTCTTGGGGGCAATTATTCTCACGAATCGTCGCGTAGGCTGCTATGTCGTCGACTTCAAAACCCCTTGCCCGCAAAACCGACGCGAGCTCGGGCGTACCGTCCCGGGCCCTGAAAAGGAGCGTCCGTCCGGAGCCGGGCAGCCCGTTTGCAAGTTCCTTCGCGTTGTAGGCTGCCGGGACATAATCCACGCGCATTCCCCGGCTTGTTACAACCGAAGCGGTCTTTTCGCCGATAGCCGCGAATTTCGTAGCGTAAAGCGTACGGACGTCCAAATCGCGGGCCTTTAGCGCCGCAAAAAACATCTCCGCGCCGGCCGGGCTTGTGAACACGATCCATTTATATGAGCCGAGCCCTCCGAAAAAACTGTCGGGGAGAGGGAGCGGTTCTGTTCTGATACATGGAAAATCCGTGACGCCCGCCCCGAGCGCGCGAAGCTTTTGCGAAAGGGCGCTTTCCGCTTTCGGCCGCGTTACGAGGATTTTTGCGTTTTTAAGCGGCAGTGCCGAAAACCAGTCGAATGTCGCAGAAAGGGCGCATACGCCGCCGACGACAAGGATGGAAGGAGGGCGGAAGCCCATCTCATTCGCTTTTTCTAAAATCCTTGAAACGGTGGAAACGGCTTTTCGTTGATTTGGCCGGGTCCCGTTTTCTATGAGCGCGGCGGGCGTTTCTTTATCAAGCCCGGCTGCGATCAGCCCCGATGTGACGGCGTCAAGGGAGCTTATGCCCATTAAAAATATAAAGGTGCCGCCCACTTTTACGAGGCTTTCAAAATCTATATCCGGAGCCTCGCCGTTTTTGCGGTGGGCCGTTATGATGTGCACGGAAGACGCAAAATCCCTGTGGCTCACGGGGATACCGGCATAAGCGGGGACCGCGATCGCCGAGGTGACGCCCGGCACGACGCAAAACGGTATGCCGGCCTCTATCAGGGCTTCGCTTTCTTCGGCGCCGCGCCCGAAAAGGTACGGGTCGCCGCCTTTAAGCCGCGCGACGCGCTTCCCCTCGCTTGCGTAACTTTTGATGAGCGCGTTGATTTCTTGCTGAGGTATCGAGTGATGGCCCGATTCTTTGCCGACGTCGATTTTTACAGCCGAATCGGGGATCATGGAGAGGATTTCGCTGCTGACAAGCCTGTCGTAGAGGATCACATCCGCAGTTTCAAGGGCTTCACGCCCCTTAAGGGTCAACAGCCCGGGGTCCCCCGGCCCCGCTCCGATCAAAATTACGCTGCCTTTCATATCATACCGCCCCTTATCATTTTTTCGGCGAGGCGCGTCCCGAGTTCCGCCGCTTTTTTGCGGCTGCCCGATGCCTCGTCGTACCTGATGTTTTTATAATCGCCGGCGATCATCCCGCGGAGCATCAGCGCATCGCCGTTAACTTCCCCGAATACGCCCACAGGCGCGCCGCACCCGCAATCGAGCCTTTTTATAAAAGCGCGCTCGGCTGTCGAAGCGTCCCATGCGTCGAGGTCGTTATATTCCGAAAGAAAGCCGCAGTCTTCGCCTCGCCTCGCTTGTACGGCTAATATGCCCTGGCATCCTGCCGGCAATATTTCTTCAACATTGAATACGCGGTTTACGCGCTCCCATAATCCGAGCCTTTTTATGCCCGCCGCCGCAAGGACGAGCGCCGAAAATTCACCCCTGTCCAGTTTTTCAAGGCGTGTCAGCACGTTGCCGCGGACAGGCGCTATAGGCTGGCCCGGAAACATAGCTGCTATCTGAACCTGCCGCCTTTTACTTGAGCATCCCACCGGCTTATCCGGGTCGATCTCGGCTGCCGCTTTCGGCAGGATGAGAACGTCCCTGGGGTCTTCCCTTTTGCTTGTCGCGACGATCGGAAGGCCGGGATCGATATCGGCCGGGACGTCCTTGTAGCTGTGAACGCATATGTCAACCTCGCCTTTAGCCAGGGCCTCGTCGAGCTCCTTTACAAAAAGCCCTTTTCCGCCTATCTTGTCCAGCGTTTTATCGAGTATCATGTCGCCTGTGCTTGTAATGTGAACGAGAGCAGCTTCAATTTCCGGGTGGTGTTTTGTTATCGCTTTCGCGACAAGTTCGGCCTGTATCACCGCCAATTTACTGGCCCGCGTTCCTATTCGTATGATTCTTTTCATAAACCCTCCGACAGAGCTTTTCTTACTTTTCCGGCGGCAGTTTTAACCGCGCCGTGATTTCCGTGTTCCGAAACGAGCCCGCACACTATGCCGGAACCTCTTGCTATCGCGGGAAACCAAAAGGATGATTCGTCCTTGTTGTCGGCAACGCTGACAGGGAGGCCGGCTTTTTTTGCGTCTTCGCCGATCTTTTTGTTCACCGCCCTGTCGTTTGTCGCGGCAATGACAATGCCGCAGTCGTTTGAGAGGGCGCTGTAGCGCTCCTGTTTCCATGTGATCTTATCTGACAGCTCGCGCATGTTATCGGATATTTCAGGCGAAATCACCGTTATCTTTGCGCCGAAATCCGAAAGCGTCCGCGCGCGCCTTGCCGCGACTTCCCCGCCGCCTATAATGAGGGCGCTTTTTCCTTCAAGGGAGATGAATAACGGAAATCGCGGGTTTTGCTCCCTTTCAACATTTTCTCCGGTCGGGAAGCGGCTTTTAATAATATTTAAGGCTTCGTCAACGGACACGCCGGAAGGCTTACCGCTTTCTTTCGGCCTTTCTATGACGATCAGCTTCGCGCCCGTTTCGCGCGCCGCCGAAAGCTTTTCGGGAAAACCGCCCGGGCCGCCGGTATCCTTTGTTACTATTATATCTATATCGAGCATTTTTATCGTCGCAACGTTGATCTCGTGCGTAAACGGGCCGTGCATGCAGATGAGGTTTTTGCCGTGAAAGCCCAGCTCCTCGCACTTTTGCACGACGTCAGATGCCGGGAGTACTCTCGCGAACACACGGCTTTGAAAGCCCCGGATGCTTGTAAAGGCTTCAAGCTCTTTGCTGCCTGTCGTCAAAAGGATCCTGCCGTCCATATTGTTTAATATTTCCGCAGCCGCAGCCGCGGTTTCCGCCGGGATCGCATCATCATGAGCAGTCGTTTTGCGATCGACGCGCAGATAAAACGCGTTTGCTTCGCGCGATGCGGCGATGACGTTTTCAGTCACAAGGGAAGCGTAAGGGTGGGTGGCGTCAACGACAGCATCAAAGTTTTCGTGTTTGAGCGTTTCAGCGATTTCGTGCATGTCTAAACGGCCCGTCCGGACCGAAAGGCCTTTTTGCGGCGCAATCATTTCTTCGCCATAAGCGGTCGCGACAAAAACGCTGACGCCGTACCCCGCGCCGGCGAGCGTTTCCGCGCATATTCTCCCTTCCGCAGTTCCTCCAAACACGGCGATCCTTTTCATAGAATATACCCCCTCGGAGTGATGAGCCTGCCGTTTATGATCCGTGTTGCGCTGTTGCCGATCACGACTGTTGTGAACATGTCGGCTTTATAATCACAAAGTTCCGCCAGGCTCAAAAGCTCGCGCTTTTCTCCGGCCCGCCCGACATTTTTGACAACGCCGCAGGGCGTCTTCGGGCTTCGGCGCTCCATTATTATTTCGCAGGCATTCTTTAAATGCTTTTTTCTTGCGTTGCTTGCAGGGTTGTACAGGCAGATGACGAAATCCGCCTGCGCCGCCAGCCGGAGCCTGTTTTCTATGACGCTCCACCCGGTCAGCCTGTCCGATAAGCTGATCGCGGCAAAATCCTGCGATACGGGCGCGCCAAGAACCGCCGAAGCGGAGCAAGCCGCCGTAACGCCGGGTATAACTTCGGCCTCGATTTGCGGGTATTTTTCCGCAAGCTCAAGGACAAGGCTCGCCATGCCGTAAAGGCCCGCGTCGCCCCCGCTTATAACGCACACGGTTTTACCGGATAAGGCCGCCTGTATAGCGGCATTGCAGCGTTCGGTTTCGCCCGTCATGCCGGTAGAAATGATTTCTTTGCCGTCAAGGAGTTCTCCGATCAAATCAAGATAAAATTCATATCCGGCAACGACTTCGCAGGCTTCGACAGCCTGCCGCGCGCGCATCGTCATTTCCAAAGCCCCGCCCGGGCCCGTGCCGATCACATAAAGTTTCATCATGCCTCCTGAATAAAACATAATCTATAATCTATTTTGCCGAGGGCAATTGTTACCCCGTCCCCCGCGCTTTTCCCCGATATTATTTCGGCGCCCGACAAAACGACGGCGCGCTCGCAGACGTTGTCAGCGCCGGTCGCGGCAAGGACGCGCCCGGATTTGGAAAAATCGCCTTCAGCCGACATGAGCTCTCCGGCGGAAAACGTCACAAATTCGGCGCCGATTCTTTCGCATAGTTTTAGTAAGCCGGGTTCGCCGGCTTTGATGTCAATAGACGCTATGCGGCATACGGCCTCAAGCGGTATATCAAGCTTTGCAAGTTCATCGCGAAGCCGGCGTTCTATAATGTCAGCCAGAGCCCCTTTACGGCAGCCGATCCCGGCAGCGATGATCCTCGGGATGAGGCGCAGAGTGTATCTAAAGGGGTTCGTTCCCGTCAGGGCTATTTCAATGCCTTTTTCTGTTTGCGTATCGAAAGAGACTCCTGTAGGGAGGCTGCCTTCAACGGGGAATTCCGAGACAAGCCCGACTATTTCACCGTTTAACAGCGCCGATGAGATCATTTTTATAGCGGAAACGTCTGCGATAGCGCAGTTGTTTTCCGAAGCCCAAACATCGGCGGCAAAAACACCGTTTATATCCGTAGCTGTCGTGATAACCGCCCGCGCGCCGATTGCTTCCGCCAGTTTTTCGGCCAAACGGTTGGCGCCGCCTATATGCCCCGAAAGCAGCGGAATGACATTTTCACCGCGCTCGTCTATGCATATGACTGCCGCGTCTTCGGCTTTGCTTCGCAAAAATGGCGCGACAGCCCGCACGGCGATTCCGGTTGAGCCTATGAACACGAGGGCGCCGCCCTTTTTAAAACGCGCTTTTACCCAGTCTCCCACGCCGGCTTCAATGGGCTTAAGCCTGCCTGTGCAGTATGCTTCCGGCGCCGACGCCCCGGAGCCCGGGAAAAGCCCGAGCAGTTTTTCGGCTAACAGCGCCCCGTTTTTTGTGAATGCGATGACGTCAAACTTCATCTTTTTTCCCTTTTCTGAAACCATGTGTAAATTCGGGATGGTACAGCAGTGAACGGCTGTATTCGTCCCCCAAAAACCCGCCTACGAGTATGAGCGCGGTCTGTACTATGTTTTCTCGCCTGGCGTCATCCGCCAATTTTGATACTACCGTGCGGATGATTTTTTCTTCCGGCCACGTCGCTTTATAGACTATGGCGGCCGGACAATCCGGAGCGTATCCGCCCGCGATCAAATCCTCCGTCAATTTGTCAAGGAGGTTGGCGCTTAAAAATATCGCCATAGTAGCCTGATGGGCTGCAAGGGATTCTATCTTTTCCTTTTCGGGTACGGGCGTCCTGCCTTCCGCCCGCGTTATGATGACGGTCTGGCTGACTCCCGGCAGCGTGTATTCCGCTTTAAGCGCAGCGGCGGCGCCGAAAAGCGAACTCACCCCGGGAACGATCTCGTAATGTACTCCGTGCCTGTCAAGCTCATCCATCTGTTCCCTGATCGCCCCGTAAATCGAGGGGTCGCCCGTGTGCAGGCGAACAATGATATTTCTGTCTTCTCCGGCGGCAAGCATTGTTTCGATCACCTGCTCAAGCGTCATTTCGGCGCTGTTATAAATTTCGCAGCCCGGCTTCGCGTTTTTCAAAAGAGCCGGGTTTACAAGAGAGCCCGCGTAGATTATAACGTCTGCAGTTTTAAGAAGTTTTTCCCCGCGCACTGTTATGAGGTCTGCCGCTCCCGGCCCCGCTCCGACAAAATAAATCACCCTTTTTCATCCTCCTTTACGATAACGACGCTGAAATATCCCGCGCCTTCTTCTTCGTTTAATTCAAAAACGAGCCGTTCGCCTTCCATCCCGACGCGCTCGGCTAAAAGCGCATTTGACAAAAGGTTTTTCTCTTTTAACAATTCAATCGCCCCGGACAGTTTTTTGCCCGACTTCATCAAAACCTTCGTACCCGGCAGGTCAAGCGCGCCGTCCAAATCAGCGTATGAGGCGGGTATAACGTGCAGGGCTTCGCCGCCTTCGCAGAGCGGTTCGCCCAAAGCCGCCGCCGCGGCGCAAAACGAGGTTACGCCGGGGATCGCTCTTGCGGAAAATCCGCGGGCGGAAACGAGCCTGTGAAGATAGCTGTAAGTAGAGTATAACATAGGGTCGCCGAGAGTGAGAAACCCGACGTTTTTTCCGGCGGAGAGCTCCCTGCAAATAATATCCGCCGCCCGGCTTCGCGCTTCTTTCAATGTTTTTTCGTCGTGCGTCATAGGCATATCAAGAGACAGCACCTGCTTACCCGTGATATATTCGCGGGCAATATCAAGCGCCGTCTGCCGCTCGGAGCCCGAATCGGGCGCCGCGATTACATCGCACTCCTTTATAGCTTTGATCGCTTTAAGCGTCAACAACTCCGGATCTCCCGGGCCGGCGCCGATACCGTAAAAAGTCCCGCTCATGCCAAATCCTCCGCAATCAATCTGCGCCTGTACCAGGCTTCGCCTTTTAATCTCACCCGAAACATTACATTTCGGGCGATCCAGTCCAGGACCATCGCGATATTTATCCCGAGGACCCCCAGGCCGCAAACTCCGGCTAAAACATAACTGGCGACAACCCGCACGCACCACATGCATCCGAGCGCCGTGACGGAAACAAACACCGCATCCCCCCCGGCACGGAGCCCCGCCGGTATCGTCAGGCTTCCCGCAAGTAGCGGGGGCCCGGCCGCGTATATCAAAATCAAACACATTATCGTAAGCCTGCTTGCCTCGGGCGAAAGGCGGAAGCTGTAAACAAGCAGCGCCCCCAGCGGGATCGTAACGGGCATAAGCCACAGCAGCAGCTTTCTTATAATGCGCATAAAGCGGTAGACATAGCGCTTGGCGAGGTCGTATCGTTTATAGCCGATACACATTCCGACTACGGTGACAAGAGCTTCGCGCAGCGTTATCTGCGGCAGATTGAACATGTCAAAGACAGAGTTTATGACGCCGTTTGCGGCCATGTGCGCCGTGCCGTACCCCGCTATATATCTTTGGCTTACGGCTTTCCCGCTGTTGAAGAAAAATTGTTCGAGCGCAAGCGGAACCGCTATTAAGAGCATGCTTTTTAAGATAAACGGATCGGGTTTCAAGTACAAGGGCAGCCGGACTTCAAGCTCGTTTCTGTACTGCGCCATCAGAAGCGACGCGTAAAAAGCGCCGTAAACGCGCGCGATCACCATTGCAAGCGCGACGCCGAAAACCCCCATCTTAAGCCCGATCAAAAACACCGCGACGAGCGTGATCTCGATACAATTGACAGAAAGCGTGATGCGCCATGCCAGATTTGACCGCCCCCATCCGCGCATCGCCCCCGCAAAGCTGTGATACATTGCGTAAAAAGGAAACGACACGCAAAATCCGATAAAGTAAATCACCGCCATGGAAATGATTTCATCATCCGCTCCGTAAAGCATGTATTCCACAAGAGGCTGCCTTATCGTAACAAGGACAAATCCCAGAGCAAGGGTAAGCGTAACGGCAAACCCCATTGTCTGTATCATCGAGCGGCTCGCGTCAGCGGCCCTCTTCGCGCCGATATTTTGCGCGACAAGCACCGTGCCGCCCGTTACCAATCCGAGGCAAAGGCAAGTGAAAGTCCTGTTGACGACAGACATCATGTTGACGACAGCCATCGAGTTTTCCCCGTCAAAGCTGAGCAGCCATATCGAAAACAGCCCGAGGCACACAAGGAAAAACTGCTCCCAGAAAATCGGAACAAGAATTTTAAGGAGCAGCGGAAAGGAAACCGCATCGCTTTCCAGGTATTCTTTTATTTTCTCCCTTGCTTCAAAAAAGCCCTCTTTCATCATTGCGCTCCTGTTTTATTTTAATTTCATCCCAAGTCCGGCAAAAACCCTTACGACTTCGTCGCTCTCGCCTGCTATCAAGGCAAGCGTCCTGCCGAGGCTTTCGCGCCACTTCCGCTCAAGCGGGCTGGTCGGCACGATACCGCAAAAGATGTCGTCGCAAATGATTATCGCGTCTTTGTATTCCGCCAAGTGTTCGTGTATATGAGAAACAGGCTCCACGCCTTTTTTTATCAAATCAAGTGTAAACAAGTGAAAATCTACTACTAATCTTGCGTTTTCACCGTAAGTTTTTTTCGCGTATTCTCTTTTTCCCTGATAAGCCCCGCCGATAATAAGTTTCATACTATCACTCCAAAATCTAAACCAAAGCAAGCGTAAGCAGCGCGAAAAGCTCGCCGCCCGCAATAATAAAGCCGCACAAGTCCCCTGAAATCCCGCGAAGCTGCCGTACCGAGTAAAAGCCGAGCAGTGAGGATGCAAAAACCGCCGCGCCCATAACGATCAATGCGTCAAAACCGCCGAAAAACACCCCGGCGGTAAAGCACAAACCGCCGATGATAACGACTGCGGCTGTATGGCCGCGCCCCGTATCCTTTCTGAATGAAGCGACAAAACCGCTTTCCCAAATGAGTTTGGCGTTAAGAGCGGCAATCCCGGCGACGCATCGTGTAAGCGCCGGGACAAAAGCCAAAGCTACAAAACCGGCGCGGCCTGTAAGCGCCGCATAGGCTGCAGCGAAGCCGAGTAAAAAGTAAACGCAGGCGGAAATGACCGCAAACGCCCCGGCATGGGGGTCTTTCAGTATCGCGCGCTTTTTGTCTAATTCGGCCTGCGAGAAGATCGCATCACTTGTATCCATCAGGCCGTCCAGGTGAAGAAATCCGCTCATTAACAATGGGAAAAGAAATATCAGCGCGGCCGCAAGCATCAAAGGCGGCGAAAGCCATATGAGCAAAACAGAAAAGCCGTACCACAAAAGCCCTATTATCGCGCCTATCACAGGCAGCATCGGGAGCATCATGTTCCGCGACTCATCGTTCCAGGCCCGGGGCGCGGGTATGACGGAAAACATGGAAAGCGCCATAAAGAAACCCTTAGCCGATCTTATTAAAAATTTCATCAAGCGCCTCCTTTCCTTTATATATGATAAAATTGCCCGCGAAAGCCTCGACGGCAGCGTCGCATTCGCCAGCGCAAAACCTGTCGACAGACGCAAGCCCCGCGCGGTATTTTTCTGTAAACTCATCATATAAAAGCCCGTCTGCGTATATAAAATCCGATACAACGACGACGTTCTTAATCTTTAAAAACACCTCCGACAGGCCATCGCATATTTTTCCGGCGGCATTTTCATTGACGTTTCCGCCGCCTGTAAACATTTCATTTGCCAAAAGCGCCGTAACGCTGTCTATGAGGACCGTCCCGTCCGTGGCGCATGTATCCGCGAGCCTTTTAATATCGCTTGGAATTTCCACGGTTTTGAACCCCAGCCCTGCGCGGTTTTTCCTGTGCAGGGCGATGCGCTCCTCGTCCTCCTTATCGGAAGGAAGCATTGTAGCCGCATAATAAAGCGCGCCTGACCCGCCCGCAAGGCGGTGATGGCCATCGTCATCGCAAGATACGTCTTGCCCGTCCCGGCCGGGCCAATGGAAAACACGATGGTATGGTGATGCCCCAAACGAAACACAGGGTTGGCACCGCTCCAAAGATTACAAATCTTTCACAGGTTATGGCAATAGCGAGGAGATGTCGTGGCTGAAATTTCGGTACATTACCGCTACGACTTCGGATTGGTATTCGCTTATTCAAGGGAAATTGCCGGAAAACAACCCGACGGGCATGCCGCAACTGATTACCGATACTCTCGATTAC
>Ga0209737_10002391_pt1 | contig 13149 bp, 9 predicted proteins | sample TergutCu122P3_FD_187284 | JGI IMG/M metagenome (GOLD analysis project Ga0209737, IMG submission 187284) | Cubitermes ugandensis P3 segment gut microbial communities from Kakamega Forest, Kenya - Cu122 P3 (SPAdes) (version 2) | ecosystem: Host-associated > Arthropoda: Insects > Digestive system >... | reverse complement strand
TCCGGTAGGCGAAATGCGTGCGGTTTTCCATAAATTAATGGATGCCGACTGCACTACGCCGGTTATTATCTGCCGGGAATACCGCGAAAAAAACGTGGAAGATTTGCAGATAAAAGCCTCAATGGATATTGGTACGCTCTTGATTGATGGTTTTGGCGATGGTGTTTTTATCGAAAATTTAGATGCTGACGATATAATTTCGCCCGATGCAATTAATTCCATTGCGTTCGGCATTTTGCAGGCTTCGCGCGTGCGGATTACGAAAACCGATTATATTTCTTGTCCGGGCTGCGGTCGTACGCTGTTCGATTTGCAAAAATCAATCGCTCGCGTGAAAGAAAAAACGGCGCATCTCACCGGCTTGAAAATCGCGATTATGGGATGCATCGTAAACGGACCGGGCGAAATGGCGGATGCCGACTACGGCTACGTGGGCGCAGGACGCGGAAAAGTGAATTTGTACCGAAAAAAGGAATGTGTGGAAAAAAATATTCCGGAAGAAGAAGCGGTGGAAAGATTATTGGAATTGATAGCCACGAATTAGACGAATTTTAGCGAATTATACGAAAAATTTGTGCTTTCGTATAATTCGCTAAAATTCGTCTAATTCGCAGTTGTCAATAACCCAAAATCTTCAACATCGACTTATAGCTCTGTTCTTTGGCAAAAAGTTTGGTGAAATATTCGCCTTCTTCGTCGCGGTCGATGATCACAACTTTCGGACCCGGAATCAAACAATGTTGAATACCGCCGTAACCGCTCAAGGATTCTTGGTACGCACCCATGTGGAAAAAACCGATATACTGCTCTTTGCCTTCTTCCATTTTCGGAAGAAAAACAGCATTTGAATGTACTTCGGCATTGTAAAAATCTTCGCTGTCGCAGGTCAAACCGCCGAGGTTCACGCGCTCATATTGCGAATTCCAATTGTTGATGGCAAGAAAAACATAACGCTGGTTGATTGCCCAAGTGTCGGGAAGTGTAGTCATGAATGAGCTATCAATCATATTCCAAAGTTCGCGGTCGTTTTGTTTCTTTTGGTTTACAATAGAATAAAGCATTGCACCGCTCTCGCCTACTGTAAACGATCCAAATTCAGTGAAAATATGTGGTTCGGGCACATCGTTTTGCGTACAAATCTTCTTTATTTGTTCCACAATTTCCTCTGCCATGTACTCATATTCGTACATCATATCCAAATGCGATTGAAATGGGAAACCGCCACCAATGTTCAAACTATCTAATTCGGGACAGATTTTTTTCAGTTCGCAATACAAGTTAACTGCTTTACTTAACTCATTCCAATAATAAGCGGTGTCTTTAATTCCGGTATTGATAAAGAAATGCAGCATTTTCAATTCCACTTGTGGATTGGTTGCGATTTTCTCTAAATAGTAAGGAATAATATCGTTGTAACGAATACCGAGACGCGAAGTATAGAAGTCAAATTTCGGTTCTTCTTCCGATGCAATGCGAATACCTAACTTGAATTTCTCATCCATATCTTCGGTAATCAGATCCAATTCAAACTTATTGTCGAGCACAGGAATCACATTTGTAAAGCCATTGCGAATTAAACTTTGAATATTTTCAACATATTGAGGACGTTTAAATCCATTGCATACAATAAAAATATCTTTTTTCATCAAACCCTGCTCGTACAAGGCATCAATAATATTAATGTCGAAAGCCGATGAGGTTTCGATATGCGCTTTTTGCTTCAACACCTCTTCCATTACAAATGAAAAGTGCGAACTTTTGGTACAATAGCAATAATGATAGTCGCCCGCATAATCTACTTTTGCCATGGCAACATTGAACATGCGGCGCGCACGCTGGATATTTTCACTGATGCGTGGCAAATACGCAATACGCAAAGGCGTGCCATACTGTTTGATAATGTCCATAATCGGAACACCAAACCAATGTAGTTCATTGTCGATAACATTGAATTCCGAATTCGGAAACTCAAAGGACTGTTGAATCAAGTCAATGTATTTATTCTTCATAAGATATTTATTTGCGATTTGGGATTTGTGATTTACGATTTTTTTGATGCGCTGTTTTTCCGATTCAAACAAAAAAACATAATCCGATTAAGTTAGATTTCTCAAAATTTATCAATCCAAATGAGTTAGATTTTCTTTTATTGTCGAAAAAGTTCGCAAAAGTACGACAATAATTTGTAATATCGAAGAATTTACATGATTTTCTCAAAAAAAAAGAAGCTGTCTCAAAAGTGTTTTTGAACGCAAATGACGCAAAAAACGCAAAATCTCACAAATATCAATTTCTTGACAATGAGTGATTTGAAAAAAATAACATAGTGTTTTTTTGCTTAAATTTTGCGGCTTTTGCGTCATTTTCCTTCGGCTTTTCAAGCGCGTTCCTTATAAGACAGCCTCTAAAATCTTGGCTCTTGGTTCTTGATTCTCAAAATCTACATGAATTTTGCTAAACCGCCCAAGGATGTTTCTTTGTAAAGACTTGGCAAATCGTGTCCGGTTTGTTTCATTGTTTGCACTACTTTGTCGAAACTTACCAAATGTTGTCCGTCCGAAAGCATTGCGTACGAACATGCATCCAGCGCACGCACAGCTGCAAAAGCATTTCGCTCAATACAAGGCACTTGCACCAATCCGCAAACCGGATCGCAAGTCAATCCCAAATGATGTTCCAAGCCCATTTCGGCTGCATATTCTATTTGCGCAGTTGTTCCGCCAAAAAGTTGAGTCGCCGCAGCTGCCGCCATCGAGCAAGCAACGCCAATTTCGCCCTGACAGCCAACCAAGGCACCCGAAACCGAAGCATTGGTTTTAACTATATTGCCAATCAGTCCGGCTGTTCCCAACGCACGAATTATCTTCATTTCGCTAAAGCCGTGTTTTTTGTACAAATGATACAATACCGCCGGAAGCACACCCGACGAGCCGCAGGTTGGCGATGTTACTACAATGCCGCCATTTGCATTTTCTTCGGAAGTTGCCAGCGCGTAAGCGTATATAAGTGCGCGACTGCGCAGCGAATCGGTGTAACTTCGTGCTTTTATGAAGTAGGAAGATGCTTTTCGTTGCAAGAATAATCCGCCCGGAAGCACGCCTTCTTCTTCAATTCCGGTTTCGATGGTTTTTTTCATGACTGTCCAAACCTCTGTCAGGAAATCCCAAATTTCTTTGCCTTCACAGTCTTCTACGTATTCCCAAAAAGTTTTGCCGGTTTTTTGGCACCAATCCAAAATTTCGCTCATCGAATTGAGCTCATAAACGCAATTTTCAACAATCGGTGTATTTTCATCGGCTAAATCACCGCCGCCAATGCTGAAAATTGTCCAACTGTCAACAGTTTTTCCATTTTCGATTGCCTCAAACAACATTCCGTTCGGATGAAAAGGCAGAAAAATTTCGGGTTTCCAACTAATTTCTGTCTGTTTTGGCAGCAAAGCATTGACAATTGCCTTGTCTGTCATGTGTCCTTTGCCGGTAGCAGCAAGACTTCCATAAAGCGTAACACGAAACGATTGCGCTTGGATGTTTTTTGCAGCAAATTGTTCGGCAGCATTTTTGGGTCCCATGGTATGACTGCTTGAAGGACCGCTTCCTATTTTGTAAAGTTTTTTTAGACTATCCATCCTGCTACAAATTTTTACGAATTAAAGCGAATTTAGCGAATAGTTTGTTTCGTCTAATTCGCAAAAATTCGTTTCATTCGCGGTTTAATACCTAAAACTACTTCCGCCCACAAATTCGCGCATAATGGATGTTGGTGGAATTTCGCGGTCGGGTATCGAAATAAAATAATTCAAAAATTTCAGCAAACGATGTGCTTCCGAGTATTCGTTGCAGTACTTGGGCACTTCAATCAGAATTGGTTCGGCATAGCGTTTCAACACTGCCAACTCAAAGAGCAAAGCCGAGTTGAACATTACATCGGCATTTTCTTGAAAGGGGAAAATCCATTTGCTTTCGCCTTTGCGCACACTGTCCCAACGTGCGATGGTTTCCTGTGCCGAATAATTGCGATAACGATAATCGCGAATGATACGTCTGAGCAAACGCACATCGGTAGTGGGAATCCAATTGTGGTTGTCGATTGAAATAGTAGTAAGTGCCGAAACATAAATCTTGAAATACGAATTCGATGGCACACCTTCCATTATGATTGGGTTCATGGCGTGAATACCTTCAATTACCAAAATGCTATCTTCGTTCAGCTGCAGTTTTTCACCTTTGTATATGCGTTTCCCAACAGTAAAATCGAAAAACGGCACTTCAACCTCTTCGCCGGCGAGCAAAAGTTTAAGATGCTCGTTAAATAAATCGTGGTCAATAGCATCTATGTGTTCAAAATCCCATTCGCCGTTTTCGTCTAATGGCGTTTTTTCTCTGTCAACAAAATAATTGTCCATCGAGATAAGCACAGGCTTCATTTTGCTCACCATCAATTGAATAGACAGTCGCTTGCTGAAGGTGGTTTTCCCCGAAGAAGAAGGTCCTGAAATGAGTACAAATTTTATGTCATTTCCGCGCTGTGCAATCATGTCGGCGATTGAAGCTACCTTTTTTTCGTGCAAAGCTTCGGTAACTTTTATCAGCTCGAAAGGCGATTTGTTGGTTACTTTGCTTCTACACAAGGCATTAAGATCTGCCACATTGTTAATCTTCATGATTTTGTTCCATCCTACATACTCATTGAAAATTTCGTACATTTTAGGTTGCATCACCAAGTCTTCAAGCTGTTCGGGTTTTTCGCGATTGGGAACACACATCAAAAATCCATCGTAATAGGGCACAAAATCATAAATACCCAAAAAGTCGGTCGATGGCATCAATACGCCCGTATAATAATCGATGAAGTCGCCTATCCGAAAATAACGCGAATAGGGATTGCCAAGCGTTTCAAAAAGCGACAATTCATCGCCATTCGATTTTCCTTTGGCAAACATTGCTTTCACTTCCGATGTTTGTTTTTCTTCGCTTACAATGGGCAATTTTTGTGCAATTATTTGAGCAACCTGTTCTTTTATTCTGCTGATAAGCTCAGGTGTCAAAGGTTCGTCCAAATTTTCGAGCGTACAATAATAGCCCTTCGAAATCGGATGTTCGATACGCAATTTTGCCTGTGGAAAAAGTATGGACACCGCTTTTGCCAACACCATACTCAGCGTGCGTACATACACGCGCATCCCGCCCGGCGTGGTAATGTCGATAAACTCAATGTCTTTTGGCTTGTAAATCAAAAAGTTCAGATTTTCTACTTTGTAATTAACACGCGCTGCTACAACTTGGTGTCGTAGGTTGATTTTCAAGTCATTAAAAATCTCAATCAGCGAAACCCCAATCGGATAATTATGATACGATTTGGTGTTTTTGCAGTAAATTGTTACTTGTTTTTCCATTTGGCAAATATACGACATTTTTTTGAAAATGCGTATCACAAAAAAATCGACAAGATTTGGTTTTTTACAAATTTTGTCGATTTCTTGAGTTGTGATTTTGTTGATGATTTTAACAGCGTAATTCCTAATGTAAATAATAACCTTTTCATAGACAAATCCTCCTTCAATTGATGCGTTCGACAATTAGTTCTACATTTACATCATTGGGCATTTTTGGCACAAGAATGGGTGTACGCCAACTACCGGGGGACGCCAAAAAACCTACTTGAATCCTCACGGTCATGACATATTTTTCTGCATCAACTTTCAAGAAACTAATGCTGTCTACAATAATGGGGCTTGTAGTTGCACTACCACGTGTTACCAACACAGTATAATTAGAAAAATCAAATTCAGGAAAAGTACTGTCAAAGCAAACAATATGCTTTTCTAACTCCTCTCTACTATTGATAATAGTCATTGGACTTGTTATTCTCCATGCACAGCCTATTTCAAACAAAGAAATTTCCGTAAAGGGAATATCTAACGGTTCTTCTCTTGCTTCTTGCTTTACTACCACAATCTCATTCAAACTTCCCATTGAAACTCTAATCGTCGTTTTTCTTGTTTCAAAAAGCGTATTTTCGGCGATATTGACAGTAATTATACCATTGTTTGTTCCCGAAGTATTATCCAATGTAATCCACGAGTTATTTTCGGCATCTTCTACTACGGCAGTCCACTCGCCATTGCTGCTTACGGCAATTTGAAATACTCCGCCTTCAGCATCGGCATAAATGGCTTCTGTGTCAATGTTTAATAAATCTATTTTTTCGCAAGCAGTAAATGCGCTTGCTATTAACAGCATAATTGCTGCGAGTGATAATGTAAATTTGTTGCTATTCATTTTCTATCTCCTTATATCTCAAAATATTTCTGCCATCATTGTCATGCAAAAGTATTATTCTGGGCTCTGTGTTTCTTAAAGTAAAAAACTGAACTCTTCGAAAAGCGTCTGTCATCAATCTACTGAATCCGGTATCACCCACAGCAGAAGACCAAAAAGGGCGAATAAAAAGATAGGTACAGGTATTAGAGTCAAATTCAAAATTACCCCGAGTACCCGATGCATTAAATCTATACACATGCGGAAAAGAAGGATTCGGCTCACCAACAATTATCGTATCAAACCTGATAGTAAAACTAGCTGCTCCAGCAATATTTCTTATTATCAAACCGGTTTGCGTATCAATAATGCCATCCATCATTATCCATCTTGTTCCCATTAAGTCAACTTCGGTGCAAGAATTGTCCTGTAATTCTTGGGTATTTAATACAATACTTGCTCCGCTTGTGATTTTTGGAACAATGCCGGCTAATATCCAAACTTGGACAACATCCGACACATCGGTATGAATTTTCAGATTCAAAGTATATTCTTTTGTTGCCTGTTTTGAAAAATCAGTTTCGATGAAAAAAACGGCAGATTCGGCACTCCCTTTTAGCAATAAAAAGGAGTATTTTGAAAAATCAATGTGGTAAAATCTGCCATCATCCCTGCAAAGAATAAAATTTCTTAATTCGTCGGTGCTGTTGATAACAATCACTTTGCCCGATTCAAAATTTTCCCATTGGCAGGCATCGCCTATCAATGAAAATTCTGTAAAAGAAATTTTTTGCGGAAATTCTTCTTCGGGTATAGGTGGTTCCGGTGGATTACATCCGATAACCAAAAATAAAGCGATCAGAAAATTTACAGAAAAAAGTTTTGCTTTCATAGTTCAAAAATTTTAAAATTTTGATGTTTTTGTTTGTTTTTTTGAGATTTAAATGCCTATTACCAAACATTCAGTTCTGCACCCAATTCTATATTGGAATCTCCATCAATCAGAACCTCGCCGTCTGCGTTGCCAATCAATGCTGCACCGTTTGCAAGATGTATGTTTTGAAAATGAACATTGCCGCCTGCGTTAAAGTTTAGGCTGCCGCCACTCGCAACAGTTACATTTTGAACATTAATATTGCCTGCTGTGCGGAGCACTAATGTTGCACCGTGGGGAACGGTTACATTTTGAACATAAATATTTTCTGCTGCAATGAGTATTAAGGTTACGCCAACATGGATAGTTACATTTTCAGCGTAAATGTCGGCACAACTGATAAATGTTTCATCAATGTCTGCAACTGGTGGAATATCAATGTGCGACACAGGACAAGGTGCAGAAATGCCGGCTAAAGTCTCTACACCGGTATTAGTTGGGTCAAGCCAAGTGCCGAGTCCTCCTGTTGTCCATGCATTGGCAAATTTACTATACCACGCAGCCATATGTTGTGGTTCATCACAATTTTCTCCAGTCCCTTCATCGGTAACTATTGCAATAACATGCCGATTGTTATTAATCATTGGAGAACCGGACGTACCACCTTCTACTATAGAATGTCCATTGGGAGTTTCTATAGTACGAAACATTACATGGGTTTCTAATTCGTTGAAAGTTGCTATTTTCTTTGCATCTCCACTCGGGTGGTGAATGACAACACCGCCTATATCGCGGTTTCCGATTCTATCCCATCCTAAATAGTAAGGAACGAAATATTCTGTTTTATAAAAAAAATCAATAGGGTCTTGTGTTAATTTTAACAAGAGAAAATCAAGGGGATAATAAGCGACTAATCGTTGTGCTCCCACAGTAGTAAATGGACTATACGTCCATGTTGGAGTTGAATTTTTATAATTACAATCATTCGGATTGTATGCAAGTTCATAATTCCATTGAAACTTCCATCGACTCAGATTAGAAAAAATTTCACAGATATGACAGTCTCTCGCAAATAATGGATTCCCTTGCTTTTCAGTAAAACAATCTCTACAGTATAAGCAATGTGCCGCAGTTAAAAAATAAGGAGCAAAGTCATTGTTTGTATTATTAATCAATGCACCTGTACATACTCTCCATATAGTATCGTAACTAATAATTATTTTTGCTACTGCCCGTTTTTCGTTTTGCCAATTATTTCCTTCGGAACAATTTATACTTACCTGACAATGTCCGGATGCACCAATGCCAATCCCTGTTCTAAGTTTTGCTTCTGCCTCATCTTCTGCCTGCAGTTTAACAATATCAACATCAGGTATAGTAATTTCAGGCACTTGCCGGTCTGTGTTATCATTGTTTTGAAACTCATAGATGAAACTACCAGGAACTTCCCGCGTGCTGATTTGAGCATTTGTCTGCAAACAAAACAGCAACATCAATAATAATGTAAATTTGTCATTCTTCATTTTCTAACTCCTTATATTTTAAAATTCCATCCAATCTGTCACGCCAAAGCAATATTCTTGGCTGTGTGTTGCTTAAAGTAAAAAAATCACCCGAATGAACAATCATAAATACCAAACCTGTGAATCCAATAAACTCAAAACTATTAGATACCATGGGAGGAATAAAACGATAGACGCAGGTATTGTAATTAAATTCATAATTACCCCATATCGTATGAGTGCCCACTTGAGCACGAAATAAATAATGACGCGATCCAATTCTTATGGGCTCAAACCTAATAGTGAAATCATCGTGATTACCGGTAGCGGATGTAGTTATCGCATTTGTTTCTGTATTAACAACGCCCACTAATTTCCATTTTGTTCCCATTAAGTCAACTTCGGCACAAGTGTTGTCCTGTAATTCTTTAGTGTTTAACGCAATATTTGCTCCGCTTGTGATTTTTGGAACAGTACCGGCTATTATCCAAGATTGGGCAAGATCCGACACATCGGTATGAAATGTTAGATCCAAAGCATATTCTTTTGCTGCTTGTTTTGAAAAATTTATGTCGTTGAAAAAAATGGAAGATTCGGTACTGCCTCTTGTCAGTAAAAAGGAGTATTTTGAAAAATCAATATGAAAAAACCTGCCATCTTCTCTGCAAAGAATAAAATCTCTTAATTCGTCGGTGCTGTTGATAACAATTACTTTGCCTGCCTCAAAACTTGCCCATCGGCAATCACTCCCTCTTAATGAAAATTCTGTAAACGAAATTTCTTGCGGAAAAATTTCTATTTCCGGTTCATCGCCATTGCAAGCAGTAAATACGCTTGCAAAAATCAGCAAAATTGCTGTGAGTGATAATGTTTTTGCTTTCATAATTTTTCCTCCTATTCCGTCAAAATCATACGTTTTACATCCACTTCCTGCCCATCAACAATAAGTGCGTAAAGATAGATACCGGGCGCAAAGACTGCGCCTGAAATAATTTCAGAGCCTGCACCGCGTTGCGTGAGTGTAATTTGCTTTAACTGCCTGCCTTGCAGGTCGTAAAAAATAAGGAAAGCATTTGTTACATTTGCGGGCAGATAATAATTTATCTGCGTGGCACTGCTGAATGGATTGGGTGCGTTTTGGTGCAAAACACTTTGTGCCACAGCAGGATTTATTATTGCCGCTTCGCCGGTACCGGCTCGCGGTGCTATTACAGAGCCGCCTTGCAGTTGCCTTACTTCCGCTTGCAGGGTTTCGATTTGCGCCTGCTGTTCTTTAATTGCCTCAATCAGTACGGCAACCATTTCGGGATAAAACACGGCTAACAATCCGTCTTCTTGCGTGCGTACCAATTCGGGAAATACACGCTCTACATCCTGCGCAATAATGCCCAAGCGTTGGCGCGACTGCTCTTTTTCCATTTGGTCGAAAATTTCGCGCGTTAGCGTAGGCGTGCGTTCTTGGGCAGCCGCGAAATGCTCGTCTGCCGAAAATCTTTGCTCGCTTTCTTTTTCCATCCAAGCAAAATGATAATCGAAACTGAAACCTTGCAACTGCATTACTCTTTCTAATGCGCTTTTAATCGGCTGGATGTTTCTTTTTAGTGAGCGGTCGGAAGTTATCAGAAGTCCGCTTCTGGTATAAGCATATCCGTTTTGGTCAACATGAAAAATAAGCGTATTGTCTCTGTACGCAGCAAAAGGACGAGCATTACCCAAAGGAACGTCTAAAATAACCTGAATTCCATCTCGACTCCAAGCTTCATGCACTCTTACGCCTATGCCATGCGAAAGATGAGGAGCCTGTACTGCTAAACTGTAATTTTGAAGATTTGGAAAAAACCAATAGGGATAACCTATAAAAACAGACCTTCCATTAGGAGCAAATATAATACCACCGTTTATATTTGCAAAATCCGGAATAGAAGTAGCGACATTACGAACAAACGCAATTTTATCTTGTGTTGTTCTAACAATAGAAAAAGGTTGCGGATTTGTTAAATTTGGTGCTTCACTAATGTAAATACCTCTGTTATTCGCAAGGTATCTGCCAAAACCAACTCTCCCATCGGGGAAAACGCGCATCTGTGCATAACCTGCACACACATACAATGCTAAAAATAGCATGCCGACAAAAATTCTTCTATCCATAATATTCTTGTTTTTAGTTGATTAATGATTTTTCTGCAATTATAGAGCTTTTTTTTCAATCTGCATCATGATTTCTATTTTTTTTTTTTTTGATTTATTGATTTTTAACTGTTTTGACTTGCATAAGAATGATTTATTTCGTAGATACGCGCGAATGACTTCTCTATTGTTAATTTTGTAAAAACATCCTAATAGTGTTTAAAAAAGCGCATTTGCAAAAAAAGCACTACAAAGGTGTTTTTTACAAAACAAAATCCTTATCTTTGCAAGTTAATTACCAAGCTCATTTCTTGTGTAGAACTATGGCTCGAAAGCACTTTCTCTCTTTCGATGAAAATTCGGAAGAGCTACTAAAAAAATATGAAGATTTTGCGGCAGGAATTTCACCCGCCGGCTATTTTGATGTGGAAGAATTTGAAAGCATTATCAATCATTATCTGTTTCTCGGAAGCATTGAAAAAGCTGCAACTGCATTGGAAATTGGCTTAAAGCAACATCCTGCAAGCAGCGACCTTCAAATAAAACGCGCAAAAATTTTGCTGTTAGACAATCAGGCAGAACAAGCCTATCAAATCCTGCAATCGCTCACTGAGCAAGGCGATTATGAATCAACCATACTTAAAATCGATGCGCTTTTGAAACTAAACCGGAATGATGAAGCCAGTGCGGTTGTTGAAAATTTTTTCGCAACTAATGAGTCGGAATTGTTGCTCGAATTAGCGTTTTTGGATCTTGCTCTTTTGTATATGCACTACGAAAAATGGAATACTGCATTGAAATTATTGGAAAAAGGCAGAAGCAAAAACCCACGTAATATTGATATACTTTTCGAGCTCACAACTTGCTACGAGCAATTGTTGGATTTTGACAAAGCAATTGAAAACCAAAAATATATTTTAGAAATAAATCCTTTTCTTTCCGAAGCTTGGTTTAATTTGGGGCAGCTTTATTTCTCTCAGCATAACTATACACAAGCGCTCGACGCTTTTGATTATTCCCTCGCCATCAATCCAAAAGATATGCAGGCTTGTTTGCAAAAAGCGCATGTGTTGCTCAACTTGGAAAGATTCGATGAGGCAGTTGAGCATTATATGGAATTCATAGAAAATGCAGACACACCGCTCAAAGGGCTTATATATGGATACATCGGCGAATGTTACGAATATTTGGAAAAAAACGAAAAAGCAATCTATTGGTATCAAAAATCCTTGGAATTAGAGCCCGAAAGCTGTGATTCTTTGGTTGGGCTGGGCATTTGCATGCTCGAACAAGAGAGATTTGAAGAAGGATTGATCTATTTGCAAAAAGCAATCGAAATCGATCCTGAATTTGCCGAAACCTATGTGTATTTAGCCGAAGCATATATCGGCATGGATGATATAGACAGTGCTTTGAGTGCATACAAAAAATCGCTCGAGTTTGAGCCAAACCAAGCCGAAACGCTTGTTGCTGTCGGAACTTTGTTGCTTGAAAAAGATGAGTTCAGGACTGCGTTGGATTATTATGAATCGGCGTATAAATTAAACCCGGATCTTGAACAAATCAACCTGTTCCTTGCGATTGTACATTTCAAACTCAATAATTTCGACATAGCAATGGAGTATCTACTCGAAGCTGTTACGATTGACCACCAAGCACTTTCCGATTTCTTGGAAATTTGCCCGGAAGCAGCCGAAAGATTAGAAAAATCAAGTCAAAGCGAAGAAAATGTACTGAAGCGTTCGGCAGCAGGTTAGAAAAAAAACACATTTACACAGCAAGATTTTGTCAACAAAAAAACATTATCTTTGCAAAATCTTAATCACAAGTAAATTACACAATGAAACAAACAGTCCATTCAATACTAATTATTCTCTTGCTGCATTTTTTTTGCATGCCTGTTTCTGCCGAAGAAAAAAGGGTAACGCAATTATTCATTACAATTGACGGTCATGAATATCGTTATACTTTTTTGTATGATGAGCTTGGAAATATCGAACTTGAAACAAAATACATTCAAACAAGCAATGATGATTGGTTTCGACTCAGTCAAACCGAATGGACGCGCTCGGCAAATGTGATAACGCAACACGAGCGAGTGTCTGACAACAATCTGTGGCGCGATAATTTTTCGATAGAAATAGAACACAATGCGCAGGGATTGAAGATGAATGAAATTTTTTTCTGCTTTGCTTCGGGCGAGAGAATGTTGATAAAAACCGTTCAATATGATTATGCCGATTATAATAGACTTGCCGAAATTCGCGAGTATCGTTATGTGAATGGATTGCTGCAACCTGTTCTTGTACAACAGTTTGAACAAAATGGTCATATCATCATCCAATGGACTATCGGAACAGAAAAATCCTTTGTTTCGCGCACCACT
>Ga0209737_10002390_pt1 | contig 13150 bp, 9 predicted proteins | sample TergutCu122P3_FD_187284 | JGI IMG/M metagenome (GOLD analysis project Ga0209737, IMG submission 187284) | Cubitermes ugandensis P3 segment gut microbial communities from Kakamega Forest, Kenya - Cu122 P3 (SPAdes) (version 2) | ecosystem: Host-associated > Arthropoda: Insects > Digestive system >... | reverse complement strand
TGTTCAACTTTGGATATAGGTGTTTTGGGTTATATCGGTATAGTTTAACATAAGGAACACCCTCCCGAAGTTTGGTCCGTTCCTCCTGTGACACCCTGTATTTTGCATTTGTTTTATGCATAACATTTATTCTTGCTTTTTCATTCACTGTTTGTTTGCACTATATGTAAGTATTTGCATTATGTTTTGGCTTCCTCTAGATGGGCTAGGGTCTGATTAGGGCAGAGGATAAATTATCATATTATTATTATTATTATTATTATTATTATTATTAACAATGTATCCTTGTAGTTAGCAATAGCCATATCAAAGAAGTACGATGGGGGCCTAAATGCTATCAAAAAAAAGTTACCAGTTATTCCTGCCTGATAAAATTAAACTAGGTCATACTTAATTCTACATTTCCAAGTGCACAGAATTAAAAGGTAGGCCTACCTAATTTCATTACTTTTTGTGATACAGGTACTCCATAAGCTGGAACTATTGAGCAAATAACTTTACGAGGCAGTGCAGGAGAACTGCAAGGTAGGATGTCAGTCTATGTTGATTCTCCCATTTCCTTGGTTTTAATGATCCAGGTACCTTGATACAGTGGCAAGGCAGTGAATTCTGTTTTTCTAAGATTCAATACATCCACTGTAAAACACAGAAGAAAAAATCATATTTCAGTCACATTAAAGAAGTAATGGACTAAGTACATTACAAAGCCATCAACAAGCAGCATGGATACTGCAAAATGAGTGCCAAATAGACAACTATGTTGCTACAGTCTACACCTTGGTTATATTTATTGTGCATGACCACTGCTAAAAGAGAAATACATGTTAATAAATGCAAAAAACATTTCAATATGAACATTATTTTAAAAAACAAACATTTTAAAATGGAACGGACAGCTTAGTGTCAGTTACTGCAGAATCAGTTGCTAAATATAAACGTCAATGAATTCAAGAAGATCATAAGTCTGTGAAGAGTTAAATGGTTCAAGAAAATTCTTGAAAATATCATCATTCTTTCTGCTGGGCAAGATGTTCCTTGCTCAATGGAATGCTACACAGCATTACAGCATTAACAGCTGCCAGTGAACCCTTCCCTAAGTCAGTTGAAAGCAGTCTACACCCATTACATCCAACCTTTCAATGACTCACCTCATCATCTTCTTCCCACCCATGCTTATTATGTCCATCAACTGGTAAATTCTATAGCTTTCCTGACTAAAACTTTGTATGTATATCTCATCTCCCCAAAGGGAAATACATGCACCAAGCTATTGCATATTTCTGGACCTAAAACACCTTTGCAGCATTTAGTGAAGAGTCAAAATCAAGAAGTTCCACATTACATTATATTCTCAGTCCTCTAATTACTCTTTCTTAGGTACCAATATCCACCTCAACACTTGTACAGGTAATTACGGCAATTGGCCGCAAACCCATAAACTACACGAACTTCTAAGGAAAGTTTTCTTTCACCCAAAGATAATTGAAGTGGAACAGTTCCTGGATATACCGGTATGCCAATGAATTCACATCTTCATAATGTCTGGGTGTCTTAAGCAGGTCACCTTCAGTGCTGGGTTATACATCATACACTCTAGAAAATATATTACAAGAAATGGAATTCCACACCTAACAAAAAAAAAAATCCAGATCATGCAAAGTTATTAAATAAACTGCAAGAAATTATCACTCACAGCAGGAAAATTGCAAAATATTTCAAATAATACATTAATCATGACTGTTCTCCTCCACAAACCAACCCCTGGCAAAGTTGTCACAGAGTGGGGTAACACCTACAGGCGGCTAACAGCGGTAATGGTTCATGCCAAAGTGTGAGGCATCATGCCAAGGGCTGCAAGGTACTGTGGTGGTGACAGCAGTGCCACTAACAATCCCTTCCAAGCATCAGGCAGCACCCCGCTGTATTTATGCCTTCCAACCATATGTGGCTCAGTGGGTGGAGACTGGTACTTCCCCATTATTCATGGGACTCTTATGGAGAAAACACAAAACAAAAACCTATCAAAAGTAGGGACACTATGGTACAGAAGTACCTGCCTAGTTCTGCTCAGCATGGGATCAGCCAGTCTGGAATACCACCCCACTTCCAGCAAACCTAGGGACATTGAGCAATTAACATAAGTCAAGGATAAATGGCAAAAGATGTCCCAAAAAATGTAAATTTATTCAAATTAATATGTACCATAGCAAGACTGCAATGGCACTCCTTTGCCAAAAACTTGCCATTAGGGAGATGGATATAGTACTTATTCAGGAAACCTAGGTTTATGGGGACCGAACAAGGGGATTACGCGATACGAGGCAGGCACTGTTTTCTGCTGGACCTAGTATTGCTCCTAGAACCTGCATTTTTGTCAGGAACACAGTTCATGCCTTTCCACTGTCAGAGCTGTCCTGGGAATGTGACAACAGTAAAAGTGATGACTACTACAGGAGGGAGCAAGAGGGAACTTACTGTTACCTCGGCATACCTCCCTCATAAATCATATGAACCAACCCCATCAAAACGGGTTAAGAAAAGTTGCTGACTACCATGGAAAGAATACACCTCAGCTCATTGCTGGACATAATGCCAACGCCCGCCACATTATACAGGGGAGCACAGACATCAAACCAAAAGGAGAAGGCCTAATGGAATATTTGGTTAGCACAGATAGTAATATTCTTAATAAAGGTAACTAGCCTACTTTTGCAATTAGCAACAGGAGGTAAGTTACAGACTTGAATCTAGGGACTGATAATATAGGGGACCTGGTGGCTAATAGGCATGTATCTGATGAGATCTTTTGTCAGACCACAGATATACAGTATTTCAAGTTGGTGCCCTGGAAGTTACCAGGCCCACATATAACAAACCCAAGAAAACCAACTGGGAATCCTACTGGGAAGACCTAAAGGTGAATCCAGGGGTTGTACCAAGAGTTTTACACACAGTATGGGGTGTAGAGCTGGATGCTGAAAGGTTGTAACAGGCCTCATCAAAGCCAGGGTGGCTCACTTGCCAAGGATTGTTCCTTGGTGGAACAAAGAGGTGAGCCACCTTAAAGCTTCAACAAGACAGCTTTTTAATCAGGCTAAAAGGACAGGTGACTGGAAATCATATGCGACAGCCCGCACCTGTTATAACAAAGAGATTAGAAAGGCCCAACAGTCCTCTTGGAGGGAATACTGTCAAGGGATCGAAGATGTACCTGACAGGGCCAGACTAAAAAGGATCATGGCCAATCATCCAGCCAACAGGGTGGAATCTATTAAACTAATGGCTGACATACACAATCTGGAGAAGAGAGCACGAGGGAACTATATAGAGTTCATTTTCCAGGGTATGCTGTAGAAGAAATGACCTTGAAAGGACAGTGGCAGCCAAACCTGAGAGCATTTACTGCTCACAGGGAGGTCTGGAACCTGTCCAGAAAGGTTATGAATCAGTCTAAAATAAGATGGGTAATAAGAATATTCAAACCACTTAAATCAGTAGGGAGTGATGGTATGGCACCAGCACTCTTGCAACAAGGAGTCGATCTCTTGCAGCAAGAGGGTATATACCCAAAGCTTGGAGGCAGGTCAAGGTGATGTTTATCCCTAAACCCAAGAAGGTTAAATATACCAAGGCTAAGGCATATTGTCCTATTAGTCTATTGTCCTTCATGCTAAAAAGGATTTTAAAAACTGGTGGACAGGCATATCAATGGTGAGATTTTATGGCTACATCCCCTATCTCAATAACAATCTGCCTACCAAACAGGGAAGTCCACTGACAATGCACTGCATCATTTAATCACACATATACAGGAGGCAGTGGAAAAGAGAAAAGTTACACTTGGAACTTTCCTAGACATCAAGGGATCTTTTGATAGCACCTCCTTTGACATCAAAAGAATGGGTTCCAAATGGCATGGGCTTGGAGACACGATCTGTTGGAGGATTGGCTCTATGCTGGGTGGCAGAAAAATTGCAGCCATTCTTGCAGGAGAAACTCTGCAGGGATCTGTGGCCAGATGCTGTCTGCAGGGGGGGCCCTCTATCACCTCAACTGTGCAGCCCAGTTGTCGATGAACTCACAAGAGGACTAAATAAGAATGACATACACTGGGTTATGCAGATGACAATGCTCTCCTCATTCACGGAAAATTCCCAAGCGCCATCTCAGAGCTTCTCCAGAAGGCTGTGAGTATGGTACAGCATTGGTGTGATATGACTCCTCTGGTTATAACAGGAGCGATGAAGATGATCCCAACAGCAGCAATGGAGGTCCTTCTCGGACTTCCTCCTCTACATGTGATGAGTGAGGCAGACAGCCAGGCACAGTTCTACAGACTAATGTGCACCCAACAGTGGAGACCTAAATCCACTAACTTTGGTCACACCAAAAAATCTCAGGATATAGGGCAGGAACTCATCGTACAGATGGGGTCTGACAGGATGCTTCTGAGGTTTGTATACCACAAACCATTCATGGTTAAGTTCCCTGACATATGTGAATGGCAGAATGGGTTCAACCCAGACAACAAAGGGTGCCTGATCTGGTACATAGATGGATACAAGACCAATAAAGGGAACTGCTGTTGGGGTGTATAGGTTGGGCTTGAGCAGGGAGAACAACTTCAGTTGTGGGTTCAACGCCACAGTATCCCAGGCTGAAATATACACCATTAAGGCTTGATAATGGATAATACAGAAAAGAGCTACACAGGTAAAACCATCTGTATTCTCTCATACAGCCAGGCAGCCATCAAAGCCCTTGACAGCTTCCAGATAAATTCCAAATTAGTCTGGGACTGCCATCAATCCCTGGTGAAAGTGACAGAACATAACAGGATCCAATTGGTATGGGTGCCAGGATAATGGAAATGAAATAGCTGATGAATTAGCCAGACAAGGCTCCTCACATGCCCTAAGAAGACCTTAGCCTGACCTTGGTATAACTGCAAAGGTTGCCAGGGCAGTGATTGGGGACTGGACAAGATAGGAAACATAACAAGCATTGGCAGACCATATGTGGGCAAAGACAAGCTAAGGATTTGCTTTAAAAACCCTCTGCAAGGGATTGATGAATTGCTAAACCTCAGCAGAAACCAGCTAAGTATACTGATAGGACACTGCCATTTTAAAGGGCACCTATTTAAACTAAGGCTGGTAAACAGTCTGGAGTGTGATAGATGCAAGCAGGCATTGGAAACAGCCTCACACATTCTTTGTGACTGTGAGGCTTTGGCCACATGAAGATACAAGTATCTGGGTTGACATTTTATGAAACCAGGTGACTCTGAAGACATCTTTGTCAGCAAGATACTGCACTTTGTTCAAGGTGTCAGACTGCTGAATGAATGAGCTCAAGGGCTGCACAAAAGATTGATCAGGATTGCATGCATGGGTCACTCAGTGCCCACCCTTCTGTATTCTATTCTATTCTATTCTATTCTATTCTACTCTACTCTACTCCTATTTTATTCTATCATGACTGTTCATTCATTACTGTTGCTAAGCATTCTCTCTGCATTCTTACAGATTAGGTGGTGGAATGGACCCACCAATGTTATTCAACTTCTGGCCATGCTAAAAGTAGACAAGTATTATAGTTGCTATCAGACTTATGGGTCTGGGCAGAGACAAAACTTGCTCTTACTTTTATTGTGAAACAGAAACACAGAAAGCATTCATGATTTCATGACTTTCAGAAGTGCATAAGAAGTGCCATCACTGTGACCAAAATAAATGACATGCATACATTCCAGTGCCCCACACAGATAAACATGAGGGAACACAAAATATTACTTACACACTCCAGTCTCTTTGTCAGTAGTAGATTTATATATGCAAGTTACAAACTCCAAAAATGTGTTGTCTGCAGTTAACATTAAAAGCAAAAGACCATAAGCACAAACATTTTGTCTCTTAAGCCATAAAGAAAGCAAACAGCATGAACATAAATATAGTAAATCTATGCCAGGAAAGCAATAAATACATTACTGTCTACAATTCTATACAGTTCTGAAAACCAGACATCATATTTGTTATAATTCAATCTTTTGATTTGGTCCATCATCCCACACTTATATTGTTTCAATATGTATTTTAATTTGAAACACATGACTGATGTAATTCCAAAGACTGAAAGATTCCAAACCAAACTTAAAAAACTAACAATACACAGCATGAACGTCAGGTCTCTGTAATAAAGGCACCACTTCTGCTGTCAGATAAAAACCACTTAACACCATTGACATGCAATACTTGTTCTGTTCCACCTTCTTTTTCTCCCGAATGCATTACTTTCATAAAAGTCAAGAATACATTATGGGTCTCCCTTCCACGTCAGCTAACAGCTAACTGGTGATAATAATATGGATATCTTGCACATTATTCATGCTGTAGCACATAATTTTTAAGTAACATAACATTATCAGTAATGTGCTAGATGACCAATGGGTTGGGATATCAACCCACAATACCTCAGTAATCGTATTTGCATGGGATTCCATACTGCCACAGCATGTTCCATGCAACGTAGGCATCCCAAGACAATGTATTCAGTCAGTGCACAATAAACTTGGAATTATGAGAAACATCCTTTATAACTTGTGTTAACCCTCTTTCTTTGCCCTGACTGCTAATGTTCACAGCTTTTATAAAAATATAAAACATTTTCTAAATGACGAACTGAGTTTGTATGTTCAAGGCTAAAAGATTTTGTTACTTGGTTCTCTGGCCTAATATCAAGGTATATTTCTGTGCTTCAATCAGTCATTCATAACAAACACAATAATGACTCTGAATCACTAACACTACAATCACTGCATTCAATGATACAAAGATATTTAAGTCATACTCAGTTCTAGTTAAAGTATCTGAAAAGGTGAAAGTGAGAAAACAATTTTGTACCCTTTGTGCAGTCCAAAATCTCAATGCACATATGCATCACCTCCCCATCCATATTCTGCAAAAAAATTAAACTGCTGATCTGTACTCCTGTATGCACAATAAAAAACCTCAAAAATATAGCAGCGGAAAACTCATTCAACTGTCATAACATAAATGAGACAACAGGAAAATTTCCACTTTGCACCACACCACAATAAAGAGTTACTCAATAAATGACTACAAGTGCATTCACAGGTCAAAGACTACTAATTATATGAACTGAGTATGTTTAAGCCTTATCTCTTGAAAATGAAACTACACCTCTGTTTTTGCACATCTCTCATTTATTCTTTGTCAACATATATAGACAACTTTTGTTTGTTTTTGTTCATAAGCACATCAAACAAGAATTATTCACTGACACAACACCCCTCCCCATTTTTTTTAACTTAGTACATCATCTAAATTTTTTGACAAACACTTTTTTATTATGGCTCTGGTTCCATCTTCACACAAAGAAACACCTAACCTGGTGGACCCCATAGAGTGTGCAATTCTCAGTCACTAGGCACCACAGAAACACTCAAGTTGTTAAGATATGTGCCTCAGAACAGATCAAGTCCACAGACAGAAACAGGAAAATAGCTACAGAAGAATTAAAAACAACCACAAGACTCAAAAAATAAAGCCTGGAACACTCCACAAATTAAAACCATAAAACAGCCACGGACTCAGACTGATAAGACTGTGTCTGTAGTCTGTAGTCTGATCACGATGAGAATATGGAACACTGGTGGAATCATACTGACAGAATCAAAGAAAAAGGTCCCAGTACCACTTTTTACACCACAGGTTCCACACTGACTGGCCTGGAATTGAACCTGGACCTCTGTAGTCACAGGCCAGTGACTAACCACCTGAGTCAAAGCATGGACCCCATCTGCTGAGGTGAAAATTACATAAATGTAAACTATCATGTTGCACAACATTTTTCAAAGACTGTATTGCCCAAGAGATTCAACAGTTGAAAATGTAAATTTAACTAGAGTTGTCACAGAATATGGATCCTGACTCATATCAATGAATGAATGTACCACAAATTTCCAAATATCCTAAAAATTTCCCTAAAATTAATTTTATTGTAATGTTCACTATTCATCTCACAAGTGCATTTTCCCCTTCATTTCTTTAACCAAAACTGGTTATGTATTTTCTTCTTTTCCCCTGTGCCTACAACATTTCCCAACAACTTAGTGTGGCATCCCCAATTTACTTACCTCAACAATATCGTGTAAAAAAAACACATAAAAATTTCTTATCACTTTTCTTTTATTTTCTCATTAGTTCACCTCTATCAGAGCCAATTTTTTCCCTCAAAACTCTTGAAAATATTTAACCCAAGTTAACAAGGTAAACTACAATGGATGATGATAGTCGAATGCACAGGTGTCAGACTGATGGGTAGCAATTCATTAGAAGAGATTTTAGAGTCAATAAGCATTAGACAAATCCAACATAAAACAACCTAAGGAAATGTGGGAGATGGCCCCACAAAATTTGGATACCAAAGGAAGTCATCATCAATTACAAAAGACATCAATGATACTACAGTTTATTTACTGCTCACGATTACAGATCAAGGAAAACTTTTTTGTAACATAAACACAGAATGTCTGCTGCTGCTGCTGTTCTCAATCACATATGAGAATACTGTTTACTAAATATTAAAGTGCCCAGTGAAGTTTAACTGTATCAGGACATGAATAATACACGATCTTTCAAACTAGAATACTTTTCGGAATTCAAACACTTCAGCTTCCCACTTACTTCTATATTCATAACACAGAAAAAACAAATACCTCGATATTAAACTGTAATGAAATTTCGTGTTCAGCAACGGTTATGTGAAGTATGTAGGCACCAACGAATCCCACTGTATTTCAGTGCACCCTAACATTATTACAGAACTTTCGAGTACACGTACGTAAAATAAAGTCTTAGATTTCGCCTCAATTTTAACAATTTTGGTTACTTCATAATGAAAGAAGTGCACTGAAAACATGATTACAGACGTAGAGCAAGTCATATGGTATTTGTAGGCTGTTACACAAACAACGGATAAAATGACTTACAATTACATATCCATTCTTTCTTCTATTATGCCCATGATATACTACTTATATTAAAAAAAAAAGACAAAACTATTCCATTGTAAACAAAATAAATGATTTGTAACCATTTATTACATTACCCTGCCTCCCACGCATCCAAGCGAACTTTCGAAGTTTTCGGTGTAGAGAATGGAGTTATATCACTAATAATTTAACCAAATCACAACAGCATCAAACGAAATCACCGCACAATAACCATTTTCCGAACAATACTTCTCGTATTGTTTCACGGTCAGCCATTTCCTACTGGCAAACATTGGGTGTGTTCATTTTGTTGATGGATCGCGAGAATTTCCGAACTTAATTCATCATTGGCACAATCCATCTAGTGATCACTGGGTTCCTTAAGAATAAATAGCGGCACTTAGTGCACTGCGCTGTAGAAATATTTTTTCTATATATAACTGTGAACAATAGTAACAATATAATTTCAAATGCAACAAGCTCATTATACGAAATTACAAACCTATCACTTACTGCAAGGCATTATAATGCATAGATACCGTCTATATAGAGTCAAGACAATCGTTTGTGAAGTTAAAGGAATAAATAAGCATTAAAGCAGAAAATCAGAAGTAATTGATTTTATTTTGCCTGAGACAAAATTTTGCAAACTGTGTCATTCGTAATGAATTATCGCTGTGGTAGTCGCACTCTGCTACACATGTGGAACCGTGCGCACCTAATCAAAAGCGTCCAAAAATGTCATGGCTGTTGGGATTTAGCATAGTCGTCTGCTTGCGTACCAGTGTGGATTCGTGAATTACGATAATACGACTGCACAGAAAAGCTTTGAGACCGTGAACTGTATGCAGTAGGGCGCTTCCCTAGAAGTTTATAGTTGCTCAGCTAGTGAAGCAATTCCCCGCATTATGTGGAGGTCGTTCATTAGATGTAATCTGTGTTCATTAGGGTGTTCGCATGACCCGGACCTGGTCTGTGTCCTGAGCCTTATAACGAACAGTGTCCACACTTTCCTATCCTACGTAAGATTGGTTTTCATATTACCTTGCCATCCACGCCAAAGCCTTTAAAGTAATCCCCTTTCTTTAGCTTTTTTCATCAAATTGCCGTATGCATTTCTGGTCGATCATATTGGGTACCTCCGACACATGTACATCGTGAAGTGTAGCCCGCTGTCAGTTCACAATGGGAAAAGCAAAAATCAATAACAATAACATTATAACTAGGGGCGGCTCTAGACGAGATGTGTGATACCTCTGATCCATGTGAGAGACCCCCTCCCGCTCAAGGCAGGTGATAACGAAGGTTTTCTGTCGAGGAAATACTTTTAAACAATTTTTCTCTTTAATGTTTTATAAAATTTATTTTACGAAAGCATGATTATTCGGCACCCCGCTTAAGTTGGTGACTTAGGCAGCAACCTACTTTACCTGTGTGTTTGGTCTGACCTTGACCATAAACATACCATACATTAACAAAATACTGGAATCCTAGGCATCTCCAGAATGTTTAAATAACCATTTCCAATCTGTAATTTATAAAAGACGAACACATTCCACCACATGATCTTCACCGATTGTCGAGCTTACCAAACTCTGAAATAATGACATGAAATAATTTTCTCTGTGTGCTGTGCCTGCAGAAATATTTTACAATTATGAAATACAGTGGTCTAAAAGATTGAAAATTCCAACGTATGAGATACATATGACTGAAACCTGCTTGTAATACTGTTACATCTCTGACTTAGTAAATACACTGGCAGACATTTGTGTAGACTGCACAAGTAGTACAAACACAATTGTACACAGTAAAATGATGGCATGTCAGGTGGTGTATCTATCTAACATGACTAAAGGGTGACTCATTTTCCCAGAGTGGATTAAAACTAACCAATACTTGTAAGATGACATACCCTGTTTCTAATGCTACCTGTGCATCAAAGACATTTGGTTCCTTATGTTAATAGGCAGGCATGAACTATGGACTTGCTAAGACTGGCACAGGCTGACAGTCTCACTAATACAGCAAACACTGCCCGAGTCATAAATGCTGTGCATGAGGACAGACATTGGACCCCTTGTTCCCTGTCAATGGAATACAAAATGAGGGTCAGCAATATGCATTCAACTGTACATGTTCTCATTGTGTCCCAAGTCTTCTAACACACAAATACAAGGAGCATCATGTGTCAATACCACTGGAAAATTTTCAGCTGTACTATACTGAAGGTCATGCGTATGTGGTACATGGTGGCAAAAAGATGTGGTGCCACAAATTCAAAGCCACATGAAAACCAGCAGGCATGTAATGAAGGCATCCCCACTTTACCCAACCCAAAGAAATTCACATCAACAGCACCTGCCATTAAAGTGATGTTTAATGTTTTGTTTGATATTCAGGATCCCTGCTTCCAAACTTTAAATCAGGTAATGAAATGATAAAAAACTATTACTGTCCAATGCTTCAAAAGCTGCTAGCAAGATTAAGAAGGAATGTTCAAGTTATCTCACTGATCGCATCATCCGTCTGCATGATGATGTTCACCCCCCATGTGGCCCCCCGTGTTCACAACCAACTGAACACTATGCAATGGGAGATGCTTAAAATGCTTAAACGTCCTATATACATCCCAGGCTTTTCACTACGTAATTTGCACATCTTTGGACCAGCCCTCAAAGGCCATATGTTTATGTAGAACAATGATGTGCAGGATGCTATGGTACAGTAATTTGCACAGCAGAGCAACAAATTCTTTGCAGATGGTATATGCCAACATATGCATTGTCAATGGGACCCTGTCTAAATATTTGTGTTGACATTTTCATTATGCATATTCTCAAATAAACTTTAGGTGTACATGCCTCATATTAGATCTTCATTGTTGGCTTTATCTTAAAGATTTTGTTATATGTAGAAAGTAAGAAAAGGGTTGTCTTAAATTTTATTCAATATATACACAGCTGTCTTGCATATTTTTGTATTGTGTTTTGTACAGATCTCTGTTGCTGTCTTGTAGACAGTGATTTCTAATAACCTGTAATGCCAATCAATTAACAAAACAGATACATGTGTAAGCAATGAAGTACATTTTCAATACAGAAAATGCTGCTCATCTGTACAATCTGATCATAATTAATATACAGTGTTCTATAAACAATTTGTCATATCAACTTTTTAGTTCTATTAACCATATGAAAGGATATGTATTTGGATTCTTTTCTTCATGTAAATGAATGACATTAAAGTAATGTTACTAAATTATAGTAATACTGAGAAAGGATGCATGCATGCAGAACATAATAAAGAGGATGATATATTTACATTTTTTCTTGTGGTTCTATATATTATGTGTGAAGTATAGAGATATTATACAGTTCTGTAGTGTCATTATATATTAAATGTACAAATGTCATTGTTAAATTCTTATGCGATGATATAAGTCTGGCCTTTCGTACACATTTCATAATTAAATTCAAGGCTTAAAAAATATTAATACTACTACTTTACACGTGCTCTGCACAGTGGGCAACATTTGGTATACTCTTTACACATTCTACAAATTATACCTAGGATGACACAAATTGTATGAGATTGAAAATGATGGGTTTTTAAATTATTTAGACATCATGTTTCTGTTTCATACATAAATTTTCACCGATATGAAATGGATAGAAACTTTCAGATATGGTGCATATCACAGAAAACAAGCACTATTATCCTCCTCTTACAGGTGTACCTTCTACTTTGATAATTTGTACACTATCTTGGAATAATAATAATAATAATGAGAAGACAGAAAGGAAAAATGGATTACTTTCAGAATGACGCATCTTGATTCTACCATACATATACTTAATATAATAATAGTCTTAAGCAAGATAAATACAGTTATGTAAACCTTCGGTAAGCGCACGCATATGCATGTCCCATGCCCCAGTCATTGAAGTTTGTAAAACACTTTAATACACCCTCACATGAGAGTGAAATTCAAACTGCATCATCAGATGTTCTTGTCAATTAAAACTGATATATATATATGTATGTTGGAGTGTGATGTTGTTTTTTGCTCTTTCCTTGATAATTCAATGTGTACCCTTCCTCCACATCATATTAAGCATGCCTGAATGGCCA
>Ga0209737_10002389_pt1 | contig 13158 bp, 12 predicted proteins | sample TergutCu122P3_FD_187284 | JGI IMG/M metagenome (GOLD analysis project Ga0209737, IMG submission 187284) | Cubitermes ugandensis P3 segment gut microbial communities from Kakamega Forest, Kenya - Cu122 P3 (SPAdes) (version 2) | ecosystem: Host-associated > Arthropoda: Insects > Digestive system... | reverse complement strand
CGACTTGAGCCAGCCCGTGTCCGACATCGTAAAATGCAGTCCGCCGTCCACTACCCTGTGCCAAAAGACGCCCGTCATCAGGTGTCCGAGCGCATAGCGGTGGTCGTGTGCGATCATCTTGGGATATCCCGTTGTGCCCGACGAAAATGACATTATCAGCATGTCGTCCGCCGTTGTGGCGTCTTCGCCTGTCGGGCGCTCCCACACGTCGGACGCCGCCTCTATGCCGGCCTCGAAGTTGAGCCAGCCCGGACCTGCATCTCTTCCTTTTGTGACGGCTTTGAGCTCAACCGTCTCGTATTCCGGCATCGCCTCGTCGAAGTGTTCAACACAGTCATTGTCGCCCGTGATAACCGCCATTTTTATGCCGGCGGAGTTGCAGCGGTAGATATAATCCTTTGCGGTGAGCAGATGCGTTGCCTGCACCGCGACAGCGCCGATCTTGTGAAGCGCCATCATACAATACCAGAACAGATAGCTCCGCTTCAAAACGAGCAGCACAAAATCGCCTTTTTTGATGCCGAGCGACTTGAAATAGTTCGCGGTCTTGTTGGACCAGCGCATCATGTCGGAAAAGGATATGTATTTTTCCTCACCCTCGTTGGAAACCCACACCATCGCGAGTTTGTCGGGCTTTTCGGTGCCGAGCACGTCGAGCACATCGTAGGCGAAGTTAAAATCGTCGCCGCACGTAACCTTATAGTTTTGCGTCAGGCCGGAGAACGACTCAAAGCTGTCTCTCGACCGTCCTGTAAATTTTTCATAGATTGCCACAATCGTTTCCCCCAACCCTTATTTCATAACAATGGCTAAAAATGTCGCCGGTTTATTATCTGTCGCGCGCATGGCATGACGTATGCCGCTGTTAAAATACACGCTGTCGCCCTCGTGAAGCTCATAGACCTCGTCGTCGAGATAAAATTTTATCCCGCCGCTCACGACGTAGTTGAATTCCTGCCCGTCGTGCGCATGCTTGTCGGGCTCAGCCTCGTCTGCCTTGGGTTCTATCGTTACCAGAAACGGCTCGGCTTTTTTATTCCTGAATGTAAACGCAAGATGTTTATAGTCGTATGCCTCGCGCCGTGCGATGTCGTAACCCTTTCCCTTCCGCACAACCGCACACCGCGAAAGTTTAGGCGATTCGCCGCTCATGATGTCGAGCACATCGACGCCCAAAATTTCCGCTGCGTTGTGGAGGAAACTAAACGAAAAATCTTTTTGACCCTGTTCATAGGCAGTGTATTCCTCGGTGCTTATCTTCATTTTCTGTGCTATTTCATCCTGAGTTAACTCCATCGCGTCGCGCAGAGCATACAGGCGTTTGCCGATTTCAACGAGTTGTTCAGTCATTTTTCCACCTTCACATCAAATAGTTTTTACAAGTATACATTATGTTTTTGCAAGTTACAAGATATATTTCGCGGCCTAATGTCGGCAATAACTATTGACAAAGTATTTATTGTGTGCTAGTCTTGCACAAGACTAAACGCGATGACAGAGAATAGTAGGTCTAAAAAGGTTTTTAAAGAGAGGCGCCGTACGGTGAAAGGCGCTGGCCCGAATAGACTGAACTCGCTCTCGAGCGGCTTGCTGAACGGTATCCCCAAATAGGCTAAGACGGATCGTCCTCCGTTATAAGGGACAGGATATCGGCGCTTTGAAGCCCGTATCCGTGAGAGTGCTTGCGACGACCCGCAGGCAAACAGGAGTGGTACCGCGGAAGTTACAGCCTTTCGTCTCTTTTATGAGATGAAAGGTTTTTTAAATTCACAATTAATGTGCAATTATAATGTGCAGCGCATAAATTAGGAGGACAAATATGAAAATCGCGTTTTCAACATTGGCATGCCCGGATGCGAGCTGGGAAGAGATTACATCGATGGCAAAGGACATGGGTTTCGACGGCATTGAAATCCGGGGCCTGGGAAAGGATATCTACGCCGTAAGCGCACAGCCCTTCACCGAGCAAGCGCTGCCCGAAACGATAAAAAAGCTGCGCACGATGCATCTCGAGATACCGTGCTTCTCGTCGGCGTGCTGTCTTAAATACGCGGACAAAGTCGAGGAGAACAAAGCCGAGATAACGAGCTATATCGAGCTTGCCGCAAAACTGGGCACTCCGTTTATAAGAGTGCTCGCCGACAAGGACGTCGCGCCCGAGGAAGATTTTGTCGATGACGAACTCGTCGCGGCACAACTCAAAGAGCTTGCGCCCGTCGCGGCCGCACACGGCGTCACGCTTTTGGTGGAGAGCAACGGCGTATACGCCGACACGTCACGCCTTTTCGCTTTGCTCCAAAACGTGGCAAGCGACTCGGTCGCCGCGCTGTGGGACGTCCACCACCCCTACCGCATTGCGGGCGAGACGCCAGAACAGACGATACAAAACCTCGGCGCTTATGTTAAATACATTCATATTAAGGACTCGGTCGTGACCGACGGCAAAACGGCGTACCGCATGCTCGGTGACGGCGACGTGCCCATCGACGACATGATCGGCGCGCTGCGATCTATAAACTATGAAGGTTACATATCGCTCGAGTGGGTAAAGCGCTGGTCCGACGACCTCGAGGACGCGGGCATCGTGATACCCCACTTCGCGTACTACATGAGCCGGTACACCGAAAAGAAAGCGATTAGAAGCGAACTGTTTGACAACAAGTCGAAGACAGGAAAATTTATCTGGGAAAAGGAGTCGCTGATAGATCTGACCTTCCCCCAGCTGCTCGACCGCGTTGTGGAGGAGTTTCCCGACCAGTACGCGTTCCGCTACACGACGCTCGATTACACCCGCACCTACAGCGAATTCCGCGACGACGTCGACAACTTCGCCCGCGCGCTGATATCGCTTGGCGTGAAAAAGGGCGACAAGGTCGCGATCTGGGCGACCAACGTGCCGGCGTGGTTCATCACGTTCTGGGCCGCCACAAAGATCGGCGCGGTGCTCGTCACTGTCAACACGGCCTATAAGATCCAGGAAGCGGAATACCTGCTTCGCCAGTCCGACACCCATACGCTCGTCATGATAGACGGGCACAAGGACTCCGACTACGCCGGTATCATAAAGGAGATATGTCCCGAGCTCGCAACGCACCCGGCGGGCGAGCCTCTGCACGCAAAGAAACTCCCGTTTTTGCGCAACATCATAACAGTCGATTTCGAGATGCCGGGCTGTCTTACGTGGGAGCAGTCTGTCGCGCTCGCCGACAACACCCCGATCGAGGCGATAGACCACCGCGCGGCGATGATAAACCGGGGCGACGTGTGCAACATGCAGTACACCTCGGGCACGACAGGTTTCCCGAAAGGCGTGATGCTGACGCACTACAACGTCATAAACAACGGGAAGTGCATCGGCGACCGCATGGACCTTTCGACCGCCGACCGATTCCTGATACACGTGCCGATGTTCCACTGCTTCGGTATGACGCTGTCGATGACGGCGAGCATGACGCACGGCTCCACAATGGTGCCCGTCCCCGCTTTCTCTCCCCGCCTCGCGCTCGAGGCCATAAATAAAGAGAAGATCACGGCGATCAACGGCGTTCCCACGATGTTTATCGCTATGCTGGAACATCCCGATTTCGCAAGCACGAATTTTTCATATATGCGCACCGGCATCATGGCCGGAAGCCCGTGCCCCGTCAAGGTCATGGAGGACGTGCTCAATAAAATGAATATGGCCGACATCACGATCGTTTTCGGACAGACCGAGAGTTCGCCCGGCATGACGCAGAGCAGCTCGGAGGATTCGATCGAGGTGAAGGTCAATACGGTTGGCCAGCCGCTGCCCGGCGTCGAGTGCAAGATCGTCGATCCCGTAACGGGCGAAGATCTTCCTGATGACGTCGACGGTGAGTTTGTGGGGCGCGGCTACAACATCATGAAGGGCTATTACAAGATGCCCGCCGCGACCGCCAACGCGATCGACGACGAGGGCTGGCTGCACACCGGCGATCTCGCGCGCCGGCGTCCCGACGGCAACTTCAAGATCACGGGGCGCATCCGCGACATGATAATCCGCGGCGGCGAGAACATCTACCCAAAAGAGATCGAAGACTTTATTTATACGCACGAGAAGGTTCGCGACGTTCAGGTCATCGGCGTGCCCGACAAACAGTACGGCGAGGAGATCATGGCGTGCGTCATTCTCAAAGACGGCGTGGAAGCGGCCGAGGACGAGATCAGGGAGTATGTGCGCTCGCACATGGCCAAGCAAAAGACGCCGAAATACGTGAGGTTTGTAAGCGAGTTTCCGATGAACGCCGCCGGAAAGGTAATGAAATACAAAATGGTCGAGGAAGCGATAGCGTTGCTTGGACTGCATGAGGAAAGCAAGATTGTCACAGCATAGAATTATCGACGCACACGCACACATATTCCCCGATAAAATCGCGATGTACGCTTCCGACGGTATCGCGCGGTTTTACGGAATGCCGTGCGAATACGACGGGAGAGCAGCCACGCTGTTTGAGGCCGGAGCACAGGCCGGCGTCTCGCATTTTGTCGTTCAGTCGGTGGCGACCGTTCCAAACCAGGTCACGTCGATCAACACGTTCATAGCAGAACAGATGCGCCTGCATCCCGACCGCATAACCGGTCTGGGTTCGCTGCATCCGAAATCCAGAGACATAGACGCCGACTTTGAACAGATCATAAATCTTGGTTTAAAAGGCATAAAGCTTCATCCCGATTTTCAGCGCTTTAATATCGACGACCCCGCGGCGTTCGCCATCTACGAGCGCGCCGAGGGTATACTCCCGATATTGATGCACACCGGCGACTACCGCTATGACTTTTCACACCCACGACGCCTGAAAAAGGTGCTCGAAGCGTTTCCAAACCTGACCGTGATAGCCGCGCATTTCGGCGGCTGGTCGGAGTGGCCCGCGGCGGTGGAGTATCTTGCGGGAACGGATGTATACGTCGATACCTCGAGCTCGCTCTATACAATGCCGCCCGAAAAAGCGCTCGAACTCATCCGCTTTTTCGGCGCCCGACGCGTGTTGTTCGGGACCGACTATCCCATGTGGGACTACGGCATAGAAATGGACCGCTTCAACAAGATTGATCTTGATGAGGCGACCCGCAGAAAAATATTGTTTGAAAATGTGAAAGAGTTGTTTTCAATTCAAATGCAGAATTAAGAATGCAGAATGAACGCGCTACGCGCGATTTAGATAATTGTCGCTTGAGTGTGTACATTCAACTGTTCACTGTTCACTGCTCACTAAAAAAAGCAGGCCTGATCACAGCCTGCTTTTTTTGTTATTGTACAGCTTCTATTCCCGCTGCTATCGCTTTTTGGTTGAGCTCCACAAGGCCCGCTTTTTTTGCGCCGAATTTGTATTCGAGCGCGGTGTGCAGGGCCGGTGTGCTGACGCATTGCAGTATCTCGTTAAGGCTTCCCAGAACGATCATGCTCGCGGTCTTCGGATTTCCGAGTTCGGCCGAAAGATGCGAGAAATCGATGCCGACATAGTTGACGCCGTCGCGCTTTTCGGGGATGGTGATAAGAGCGCTGTGATAGAGCAGATATCCGCCGTCCGCAACCGACGTGTGGTATTTATCAAACGCGGGCTGGCTCATCGCGACCACTAGGCTCGCGCTCTGCACAACCGGACTTCCAACCGGCTTTTTCGACACGACAACCGAGCACGCCGCCGCCCCGCCGCGCATTTCGGGTCCGTACGACGGCAGCCACGTCACGTTATAGCCGTCCTTCATCGCGGCATAGGCGAGCACCTGGCCGCACAGCAGCATACCCTGGCCGCCGTATCCCGCCAATATCATTTTATGCACTTTATTCTACCTCCTTTGTAACACCGAGAGGATATTGCTTTGTCATCTCGCTCTCGACCCATTTCATCGAGTCTACGGGCGTCATCTTCCAGTTGGTCGGGCATGTCGATAAAATCTCGATCAATGAAAAACCCTTGTTCTCGATCTGTTTCGTCAAGGCCTTTTTAATAGCTTTTTTCGTGGCATAGACGCCTTTAACGCTGCACGCCGACACGCGCTCGATGTACGAGGCGCCCTCGATCGTCGCGAGCATCTCGGCCATGTTGAGCGGCAATCCGTTCATTTTAGAGTCGCGACCGAAAGGAGACGTCGTCGCCTTCTGGCCGATCAATGTCGTGGGCGCCATCTGGCCTCCCGTCATGCCGTATATCGCGTTGTTGATGAAAAACACGGTTATATTCTCACCGCGGGCCGCCGCGTGGATGATCTCTGCTATGCCGATCGACGCGAGGTCGCCGTCGCCCTGATATGTAAACACGAGGTTGTCGGGGTTAACGCGCTTTACGCCCGTCGCCACCGCCGGCGCTCTGCCGTGCGCCGCCTCGAGCATGTCGCAGTTAAAATAGTTGTACGCCAGCACCGCGCATCCCACAGGAGCCACGCCGATGCATTCGTCGCTTTTGCCGAGCTCTTCTATACACTCGGCGATAAGACGGTGCGTGATACCGTGCGTGCAGCCCGGGCAATAGTGGGAAGGAATATCCCTGAGCATATCGGTTCTTTTAAAGACTTCCATCACAGCGCCTCCTTAAGCTTTACAATTTCGCCATAGATCTCTTCCGCGGTCGGAACGACGCCGCCCATTCGTCCGTAGAAGTGGACGGGTGCGGATTCGAGCACGGCGAGTTTTACGTCCTCGAGCATCTGCCCTGACGACATCTCGACGCACATGACCGCTTTCTTCCCCTTAGCCAAAGCCGCCAGCTCCTTTTCGGGGAAGGGCCACAGCGTGAGCGGACAAAAGAGCCCGATCTTCAGGTTTTCGTCGGTGTTGTCGTCGATGACCGAGCGCATGATACGCGCCACCGAACCGTACGCCGCCACGAGGATATCGCAGTCGTCGGCATTCAGCGTGGCGTATTTGACCTCGGTCTCTTTAATTGTCTCATACTTCTTGTGACGCTCGATAATGGTGCGCTCGAGTTCGTTGGGATCGAGCCCCAGCGAGTTTATAACCGCGCGCGGACGGCTTTTATCGCTCCAGCCCGTCGTCGCCCAGCTTTTATCGACGGCGACCGGCGTCTTTTCCTCTATCGTAACGGGCTCCATCATCTGTCCGATAAGTCCGTCGCCCAGTATGATTACGGGCATGCGGTATTCGTCGGCCTTGTCAAACGCAAGCTGCGTCAGGTCAACGGCTTCCTGAAGCGTGGACGGCGCATATACTATGCAGCGATAGTCGCCGTGTCCCCCGCCTTTTGTCGCTTGGAAATAATCGCTCTGCGACGGCTGTATTCCGCCTAGACCCGGGCCCGCACGGGCGATGTTCACGATGACACACGGAAGATCCGCGCCCGCTATATAAGAGATGCCCTCCATCTTGAGTGAAATCCCCGGGCTCGACGACGACGTCATGACCCTTGCGCCCGCGCCCGCCGCGCCGTACACCATGTTGATCGCGGCAACCTCGCTCTCAGCCTGTATAAAGGTGCCGCCGACTTCGGGCAGCCGCCAGCTCATATATTCGGGTATCTCGTTTTGAGGCGTTATCGGGTATCCAAAGAAATACCGGCATCCGCACAAAACCGCCGCTTCGGAAATCGCCTCGTTGCCTTTCATGAATTTACTTTCCATTTTGCTTATCCTCTTTGTTCACTGTAATTACTGTGTCAGGGCATATCACGGCGCAAAACGCGCACGATATACAGGCATCGTTGTCCACGCAAACCACGGGATTATAGCCCTTTTGGTTTACCCGGGACTTATCGAGTTTCAGTATGCTTTTTGGGCACACCTCAACACAAAGCCCGCAGCCCTTACACAGGATTTCTTTTAATACCAGTTTCTCCATTCCCTTCACCTCAACCAGTTTCAACTGCCATAATTAATAATTTTAACATAATCAAACATGTTTTGCAAAACAATATACTTGAATAAATACATTGTTAAATACTATCTCTTTTATCGACAAACTAACCGCGTATCGCAAACTACTAATTGTGAATTACACCATATATTTCCCCAATATCTTGTATTTTGTGAGGTTATTCAATTATAATGGTTGTAGATTCCATATCTCGACTTTTTTCTTAAAAAATGAATGGGTAATTTTATGCCAAAGTCTCAAGATAAAGTCAAAATCAAAACACAGGCAGTAAACCTGTATTACGGCGATTTCCATGCTTTAAAGAACGTTACAATGGATATCCCCGAGTGCTCTATTACCGCTATAATCGGCCCATCGGGCTGCGGCAAGTCCTCGCTTTTGCGCATCTTCAATCGTATGAACGATTTGATACCTATCGCAAGAGTCGAGGGCAAAGTTTTGCTTGACGACATTTCGGTTTATGGCAACGGCCTCGACGCCGTTGAACTTAGAAAAAAAGTAGGTATGGTTTTTCAAAAACCCAACCCCTTCCCCATGAACATCTATGACAACATCGTCATAGGCCCAAAGCGTCACGGCGTCAGGGGCAAAAGCAAGCTCGATGAAATCGCCGAGCGGTGCCTGTCTCAGGTCGCGCTGTGGGACGAGGTCAAGGACGACTTGAAGAAATCGAGCCTCGACCTCTCGGCCGAACAACAGCAAAGGCTGTGTATCGCGCGCGCTTTGGCGACCGAACCCGAAGTGATATTGATGGACGAATCGTGCAGCGCGCTCGATCCCGTGTCCACTATGAAGGTCGAGGAACTGATGCTCGATCTGGCCGAAAAGTATACAATTATAATTGTTACGCACAATATGGAACAGGCTCTGCGCATATCAGATATGTCGGCGTTTATGATGATAGAGCACAACCCAAAAACCGACACAAAAGTTGGCACACTTGTCGAGTTCGGCCCGACCATCGAGATGTTCTCTACGCCAAAGGACAAGCGCACGGAAGATTATATTACCGGGCGGTTTGGATAAAATTTGCAGGTTGCAAGTTAAGAGCAGGTAATAACTGATAACGAATAACTAATAACTGAGGAACGCGCTTCGCGCGATTTTGATGTACTGATATACGTCATTGCGAAAAATTTGAAAATGCGCGAAGCGCCCAGCCAATTTTTGCGAAGCACTTACCGCAAAAAGGAGCAAAGCGAACTTTGCGACGAGTGCGAATCAATCCAGACGCCTAAACCAAATTTGAAAGTGGAAAGCTACAAGTTAAGGGAAACAATAAATGAAGAAGCAATCGAAATTAATAAGCATCTTAATAACTTCGATAATGGCTCTTAGCCTTGTCTCGTGCGGCGGCTCGAAATCGGACGCCATTCTTATCGTGGGCTCCACTTCGGTGCTGCCCTACGCCGAGGTCCTGGCTGAAGAATACGCGGTGATGTTCCCCGACAGAAAAGCCGTCGACCCTCAGGGCGGCGGAACGGCCACCGGGATCATGGCGGTCAATACCGGGACCGCCGATATCGGCATGTCGTCACGACACCTGAAGGATAACGAGAAACATCTGTGGAGCGTCGAAATCGCCAAGGACGGTTTGGCGATCGTTGTGCATACCGACAACCCAGTTATCGACCTCACCTTAAATCAGATCCGCGATATCTATTCGGGTAAAATCAATAACTGGAGCGAGCTCGGCGGCCCCGACGCGAAGATCCACATCATAGCGCGCGAGGACGGCTCGGGCACGAGAAACGCTTTTGAGGATCTGGTAATGAAAGGCGTCGATATCACTCCAAAAGCTATAGTTCAAAATTCAAACGGTGCGATACGGCAGCTGGTCGGCGACGACCCAAATTCTATCGGATTTATTTCGATGGAATTGGTTGACAAAACGGTCAAAGCAATAAAGTTGAACGGCGTAGAGGCCACATGCGAAAATGTGATCAACGGCAGCTATGATCTGTATCGGCCGTTTCTCTTTGTAATGATCGACGAACCGCAGGGACAGGCCAAGCAATTTATCGATTTCGTTCTCTCGCCCGAAGGACAGCAGATACTCGTCAGAGAAGGTCTTATATCGGTTATTTAATAATAAAGAAATGGTTTTCACGATAGTGTTTGTCAACAAGAAAAACATGAATACAACAGGGAAAATGCATGAAGAAGTTTAGGGAAAAATTATCGGGGCGCGTATTCTTTGCTCTGGCGCTTTCGTCTATATCGGTGCTTGTGCTTATAACGGTGTTTATCATCGTCAGGGGCGCGCCCATAATTGCCGAGGTCGGTTTGTTTAACTTTTTGTTCGGAACGGTGTGGGCGCCCAGCAAAGGCGCGTACGGCATTTTTCCTATGATCGTCGGCTCGGTATATGTGACGCTCGGGGCCGCTCTTTTGGGCGTTCCTATCGGTGTGTGCTGCAGCATATTCCTGGCCGAGTTCGCGCCGGTGGCAGTACGAAATATATTCAGGCCGGCGATCCAGCTGCTGGCCGGTATCCCGTCGGTCGTGTACGGTTTCTGGGGCTTGCTGTTTATCGTGCCGCTCATAAGAAAGTATCTCGGCGGGCCGGGATTAAGCGTTCTTGCGGGCTCGATCATCCTCGCGATCATGATCCTGCCCACCGTCATCAGCATCTGCGAGGTGTCGCTGCTCTCGCTGCCCCGCCAATACAAAGAAGGCGCGCTCGCTCTGGGTCTGACCCAGTGGCAGAGTATCTGGTATGTACAGCTTCCGGCCGCCAAATCGGGCATCGTCGCGGCGGTGATTTTAGGCATCGGGCGCGCAATCGGCGAGACGATGGCTGCTATAATGGTTTTGGGCAACGCCGTCGCCGTTCCCGAATCGATACTCGATCCGGTAAGGACCCTTACGACGAATATCGGTATCGAGATGGGCTACGCTCAGGATCAGCAGCAGCAGGCCCTCTTCGCGACCGGCATAGTCCTTTTCGTCATAATCATGATTTTAAACGCCTTGGCCCAATATATAACGCGGAGGAAATAAGCTGTGAAAATTAACGCGCGCAGCACACAAAGGATAGCAAAAATATTGATTTGGACGGCGGCGATTTTTGTCCTGGTAATACTCTTTATCGTCATCGCAGATATTATGTGGAAGGGACTGCCTACGGTACTAAGTTGGGAGTTTCTCACCAAAAATCCGCGCAGCATGGGTCGCGAGGGCGGTATCTTGTCCACGATCGTCGGCACACTGCTCGTGACCGTTGTCGCGATCGTCATCGCGGCGCCGTTTGGCATAGGCACGGCTTTTTATCTGGCGGAATATACCCACGAGAGCGCCGTCACCCGCATCATCCGGTTCAGCGCCGAGTCGCTTGCGGGGATACCCTCGATAGTATATGGACTGTTCGGCTTCATCTTCTTTGTGAGTTCCCTGAAGATGGGATGGTCTATCTGGTCGGGCGGGTTAACGCTTGCTATAATGATATTGCCCACGATAATCCGCACGTCGGAAGAAGCTATCCGCACCGTCCCAAACGCGTACCGTGAAGTAAGCTTTTCGCTCGGCGGCACCAAATGGCAGACGATACGCAGGGCTGTGTTTCCGTCGGCAATCAGAGGTATCTCTAACGGAATCATCCTGAGTGTCGGACGAAGCGTCGCCGAGACCGCCGCGGTGCTCTTGACCGTCGGTTCAAGCCTGCGCATGCCGACCTCCCTAAACTCCCCCGCCCGCACAATGGCGGTCCATTTCTATACGCTGGCTACCGAAGGCATATCCATCGAAAAAGCGTACGGCACAGCCGCACTTTTGATCATTCTAATTTTCCTGATAAATGTTGTCGCAAACGCTTTGGTCAACAAGTTTGTTAAATAGTTGTTAGACACTGGGCATTAGACATTAGTTGTGCTTTGCACGCCATTGTTAAATGCTTCGCATATCCTTGTTGCGGGACGCTGCACGTAGTGCGTTCCATTGGTTATTACTTATTAGCTATTAGTTATTATTTGCCCTTAAAATTGAGGTATGAGATGGCCCAACAACCTGAACCTAAAATCATAATTAAAAATTTAAACTTCTATTACGGCAAAAAACACGTCATCAACGGCTTGAACCTGGATATTCCCGCAAACAAGATCTTGGCCGTTTTCGGCCCGGCCAACAGCGGGATCACCACATTGCTGCGGTCGCTAAACCGCTTGTGTGAACTCAAGCCCGACGCGCGTATTGACGGCGAAATTTTGCTTGACGGAAAAAATATCAACGACCCGGACATCAACGTTACAGAGCTGCGCCGCAAGGTCGGAATGGTGTTTGACGTGCCCACTCCCCTGCCTTTGTCTATTTTTGACAACATCATGTACGGTCCGCGTCTGATCGGCATTAATAGCAAGGCGTCCGCTCTGGAAATAGTTGAGGAATCGCTGCGCATGGCGGCGCTTTGGGACGAAGTCAAAGACAGGCTGAACATGCCGGCGATGAGTTTGTCGGGCGGCCAGCAGCAGCGTCTCTGCATCGCGCGGGTGTTGGCGCTTAAGCCCGAAGTTGTGCTGCTCGACCGGCCGTGCTCGGGCCTCGACCCGATATCGACGGCAAAGATCGAGGAATCACTCAGCGATCTGAAAAAGCGGTTTACCATTGTGATCGCGCCGCACAACGTGCAGCAGACGGGCCGCGTTTCCGACCATGTCGCTTTTATGATGATGGGCTGCCTTATAGAACAAGGTAAGACTACCCGTGTTTTCGGCAACCCGAAAGACCAGCGGACAAGCGACTACATTACTGGAAGATTTGGCTGATAAAAAATGAATAGCGGGCAACGGCCGCTGAATAAACATAGTAAATACACCGGCGACTTACAGTAAAATAATTTGGAGGTGCGATTATGAGAACAAGGTTTGAAGAACAGATGCAACTGCTTAATAATTCTCTGGTGGAGATGGGTGAGATCGTCAAGCAATCGATTGCCGACGCCAACACAGCCCTGATAAATCAGGACATCGACCTCGCAAAACAGATAATAGCGTCCGACGATGAAGTGGACGAAAAGGAGAAGGAGATCGAAAGCCTTTGCCTTAAGATATTGCTGCAGCAGCATCCGGTGGCGCAGGATCTGCGCCTTGTTTCGTCCGTTATGAAGATAACAACCGATTTGGAGCGCATAGGCGACCACGCCGCGGATATTTCGGAAATTACTCTTTTGCTTGCGGGCAAACCATATATAAAGAAACTCGAGCACATCCCGCAAATGGCCGTCGCTACAACTAAAATGGTTACCGAGAGCATTGAGTCTTTTGTAAAGAGAGATTTGGAGCTTGCACGGCAGGTTATCGATTATGACGACGTGG
>Ga0209737_10002388_pt1 | contig 13159 bp, 10 predicted proteins | sample TergutCu122P3_FD_187284 | JGI IMG/M metagenome (GOLD analysis project Ga0209737, IMG submission 187284) | Cubitermes ugandensis P3 segment gut microbial communities from Kakamega Forest, Kenya - Cu122 P3 (SPAdes) (version 2) | ecosystem: Host-associated > Arthropoda: Insects > Digestive system... | reverse complement strand
CATTGGAAAGTTTTCACATGTCGGTTTTTACCGATAGAGGACAGTTGGTGTTTGAAACAACCGACCCGCGACGCGGCTGGGACGGACGCATCGGCAACCGCAATGCGCCCATGGGAACTTATTTCTATATTATCCGCGCTCGCGGAACAGACGGACATGTTTGGAATAAAAGAGGCGATGTGGCTTTAATCCGATAAAGGCGCGAAGGTATAAAGGCGCGAAAGCACGAAAGAAACCACAAAAAGTTTAAAAATTCAAAACTGAACATCTAAAATTCCTAATAGCTGATTCCTAATTCCTAATTTTTTCATATATTTGCAGGCAATATTAAAACAGCAAAAATTATGTCTTTTATTGCAGAAAAAGTTCAGATCGAGGGTTTAACATTCGACGATGTATTATTGATTCCCGCTTATTCGGAGGTGTTGCCGCACGAAGTAAATTTAGCCACAAAATTTTCGCGAAATATTAAGCTGAATATACCTTTTGTTTCAGCTGCAATGGACACCGTTACCGAAGCTAAAATGGCTATCGCAATAGCTCGCGAAGGCGGTATTGGCGTGATTCACAAGAATATGTCTATCGAAGCGCAGGCACAACAAGTACGTTATGTAAAACGTGCCGAAAACGGAATGATTTCCAATCCGGTAAGCATTTTGCGCGACAAAACCGTAGGACATGCACTTGCATTGATGGCAGAATACAAAATTGGCGGTATTCCTGTGGTCGATGCCGAAGGACATTTGGTAGGCATTGTAACCAACCGCGATTTGCGTTTTCGTCGCGACATGAAGGAGCTGATTGATGCCGTAATGACAAAAGAAAACATCATTACTACGCAGCAAACCACCGATTTGGAAAGTGCAGCAGATATTTTACAACATTATAAAATCGAAAAACTGCCGGTGGTCGATGCCCACAACAAACTCATCGGTTTGGTTACTTACAAGGATATTACAAAGGCGAAAGACAAACCTTTTGCCGCGAAAGATGCAGCCGGACGATTGCGTGTAGCTGCCGGTGTTGGCGTTACTGCCGATACGCTCGACCGCGTTGCCGCATTGGTGGAAGCAGGCGTTGATGCCATTGCGATTGACACGGCACACGGACACTCGAAAGGCGTTGCCGACAAACTGAAAGAAGTTAAAAAACATTTCCCGCAAGTTGATGTTGTGGTAGGTAATATTGCTACAGAAGAAGCCGCCAAGTTTTTAGCCGATGCTGGAGTCGATGCCGTGAAAGTTGGAATTGGACCCGGCTCAATTTGCACTACGCGCGTGGTTGCCGGCGTTGGTGTTCCGCAACTTTCGGCAATTTACGATGTGGCGAAAGTAATGAAAACCTACGGAATTCCGGTTATTGCCGATGGCGGTTTGCGCTATTCGGGCGATATTGTGAAAGCACTCGCGGCAGGTGGCGACTGCGTAATGATGGGTTCGATGTTTGCAGGCGTGGAAGAGTCGCCGGGCGAAACCATTATTTTCAACGGCAGAAAATTCAAATCCTATCGCGGAATGGGTTCGCTCGAATCGATGGAAAAAGGCTCGAAAGACCGCTATTTCCAAGATATGGAAGGCGATATTAAAAAATTAGTTCCCGAAGGAATTGCAGGACGTGTGCCTTTTAAAGGCTCGCTGTATGAAGTTGCTTATCAGATGCTTGGCGGCTTACGTGCCGGAATGGGTTATGTTGGTGCGCAAACCATTGAAAAGTTGCAACAAGCAAAATTTGTGCGCATCACCAATGCCGGCGTTACCGAAAGTCATCCGCACGGCATTTCCATTACAAGCGAAGCACCGAATTACAGCAGGGGAGATTCTTAATGTGCAAATGAAATGTTCAGGACTGAAAGGGAAAAAAAAGACAAAAGTCCGATTAAATTTTCAAGAATGGTGTTTAGGCTGAAAGCCTAATTTAATTCAGGGCAAAAAACGACAAAAATCCGAATTTGCGGGCTGAAAGCCCAAATTAAAATAATTAACCTGCGCTTTTAGCGCGAAAATTTGCTGGGAATTTTATCAACCCAAGGCGTTGCCATTGGGCTGAAATAAAACGGACTTTCAGTCCTTTAAAACCCGACTTCAAAAAAGACAAAACGAAAAACATGGCGCAGTCATTATCAAAATTATTTGTACATATCATTTTTCATGTAAAATACAATTCTGTGAAAATTCGGCAGGAAGATAAAAAAGATTTGTACGCTTATATGGGTGCTATAATAAAAGATAATCAATCTATTCCAATTTTAATAAACGGCGTAGATAACCACGTTCATGTTCTGTGCGTGATGTCGAAAAATATTGCGCTTGCAAAATTAGTTGAAGAAATAAAAGGAAATAGCAGTCGTTGGATTAAAACATTTAATCCTTACTATAAAGATTTTGCTTGGCAAGGTGGATATGGCGGATTTTCGGTTAGTCCATCCTTGCACGACAAAACAAAACAGTACATTGCGAATCAAGAAGAACATCACAAAAAAATGACATTTCAGGATGAATATTTATTGTTTTTAAAAGAATACGGTATTGAATATAATGAACAGTATTTGTGGACTGATTAAATTTTCAAGAATGGTGTTTAGGCTGAAAGCCTAATTTAATTCAGCCCAACGGCAACGCCTTGGGCAAAAAACGACAAAAATCCGAATTTGCGGGCTGAAAGCCCAAATTAAAATAATTAACCTGCGCTTTCAGCGCGAAAATTTGCTGGGAATTTTATCAACCCAAGGCGTTGCCATTGGGCTGAAATAAAACGGACTTTCAGTCCTAAAAAAATACGATTTTCAAAAAATATACGTTTAACCCTTTGTGAATAATGATTTTTACAAAATTCAAACTGAAAACAAAAAAAATATGAACGCAAAAAAACTTTTTTCCGCTTTGATTTTCTTGGCTGTTTCGAGCAGCCTTTTCGTACAGGCAGAAAATGATCCTGTGCTTATGACAGTAAATGGTCGTCCGGTAACTTTAGCCGAATTTCAGCACATTTACAATAAAAATAACGCGATAAACGCATTGGAAAGAAAAACTTTAGAGGAGTATTTGGAATTATTTATCAACTTCCGTTTACGAGTTGAAGAGGCAAAGTATCAAGGATTGGATACGACTGCGGTTTTCATCAGAGATTTCACTAATTATCGCGCTCAATTGGCGGCACCCTTGCTTACCGACCACGAGGCGCATGAAGCCATGCTTCGCGAGGCGCATAACCGAATGCAAGAGGAAGTGGAAGTAAGTCATATATTGATTCGTATTCCGCCAAGTCCTACGGAAGCAGATACGCTTCTGGCATTCAGACGTATTCAGATGGCTGAATATCGTTTGAAAGGCGGTTCGAGTTTTGAACAAGTAGCCCGCGATTTTTCCGAAGACCAATCGGTAGTTGACAATGGTGGTCGAGTAGGTTGGATTTCGGCTTTTCATACCATTTATCCGTTTGAAACTCGCGCTTTCAATACGCCTGTTGGTGCTATTTCTGCACCTGTGCGCACGGTTTTTGGCTATCATCTGATAAAAGTTCACGATCGCCGTCCGACAAGAGGCGAGGTGCTAACTTCGCATATCATGCTTTTTGCCAATCGTGCCGATGCTGTAGAGAGTGCTATGGTGCTTTCGAGAATGAATGAAATACGCGATCAAGCAATTGCAGGTGAAGATTTTGCTACTCTGGCAAGACAATTTTCAGACGATAGAGGAAGTGCTGCACGTGGAGGCGAACTGCCTTGGTTTGGTTCGGGACGTATGGTGCCGGAATTTGAAGCCGGTGCATTTGCGCTTACCGAAATTGGAAGCATCAGCGAGCCGGTTCAGTCGGACTTTGGTTGGCATATTATTAAATTATTAGACAAACGCGGTGTTCCACCCTTTGAAGATGTACGAGATCAGATTGAACGCAATACAAACCGCGACGAACGGGCAAACAGAGGAGTTGAATCTTTTGTAGCTCAATTGAAAAAAGAGTATGATTTCCAAGTAAATCAGGCGAGTCTTGATGAGTTTACTGCCTTGCTCAAAAAGTCGAGTTTGCACGATACTCTTTTTCAAGCTGAGATTGCTAATTTGCATCAGCCACTTTTTAGTTTCGCGAATAAAATATACACACAAGCAGATTTCGCACAGTTTTTAATCAATAACCCAAATTCGCCACAAAGCATTCCGGGTGAAATTATCAAGGAAAGATTCAATGTTTTTAGCACGCAAACTCTACTTACTTTTGAAGATTCTCAACTTGCAAGCAAACATCCTGAGTTCCGTTTTCTTTCGCAAGAATATCATGATGGGATTTTATTGTTTGAAGTAAGCAACCGCGAAGTTTGGAATCGCTCGCAACAAGACATTGAGGGTTTGACGGCATTTTTTAATGCCAATCGCCATCGCTACACTTGGGATGCACCGCGTTTTAAAGGACGTGTAGTGCATGCAAAAGATAGAGCAAGTATGCGTGAGGCACAGCGAATTATACGAAATCGCCGAATGTCGGATACTGAAATTAACCGCGCTTTGCATGCTATGAACAGAGACGGAGTTCGTGTGCGTATTGAAAGAGGTTTGTTCCTTGAAGGCGATAATCGTTTTGTGGACAGAGATGCGTTCCGTTCGCGCGAAAGAATTGAGCCGGCGACCGATTTTCCGCTTGTGCAGACTTTTGGCAGAGTCATCAGACAGCCCGAAGAATTTACCGATGTGCGCGGGTTGGTGGTAGCCGATTATCAGGCATACCTCGAAGAGCAGTGGATTAAGTACCTGCGCGCGAAGTTTCCGGTAGTGATTTATGAAGATGTATTGAGAATGGTAAGAGAAAATTAAAAGTACGAAAGGTTGAAAGCGCGAAGGCGCGAATGTATGAAGAGACAAAAACCAAAAAAAATTGAAAATTGAAAACAGAAAAAACATATAAATTTCCTTTCGTGCCTTCGCGCTTTCGCGCTTTCGCGCTTTCGTGCCTTTGCGCTTTTGTGTTTTTTGCTTTCGTTTCCTGCCACAAAATTGTTCAGCAAGATGACGAAAGAATAGTGGTTGTTGAAGTGTTGGGCAATTTTCTGCATTTAGATGATTTGGAGCAGGTTATTCCGCCCAATTTACATGCGCAAGACAGTGCAGATTTCGCAGAAAGATTCATCAGAAAATGGGCAACAGACATTTTGATGTATGAGCAGGCAAGTCGTAATATTTTTGACATGAGTGAAATCGACCGTTTGGTGAATGAATATCGAAAATCACTTATTATCCATCATTATCAACAGCGGCTGCTGGAACAAAGTCAGTTGCGCCGACCAACGGATATTGAAATTTGGGATTTCTTTGAACGATATCGAAACCGCATGCGGATGAGGGAAAATATGATTCAAGGCATGTTGCTCATCGTGCCAATAGATGCGCCAAGTTTAGCCGATGTTCGTCGCTGGATGCAACGCGCCGACGAAGAAGCGATTGACAATCTGGATCGTTACAGTTTGCAGAATGCTGCAAGTTACGATTTTTTCATGGATACATGGATTCCCTTGGCAGCAATAACGCGAAATGCGCCCTTTGAACAGTCTGTATCTGATTTTAGAGCAGGTCAACTCATAGAAACAAACGATGGCACCTATCGCTTCTTTTTGCGAGTAAACGCATTCCTTGCTGTAGGTCAGGAAGAACCCTTTGAGTTAGCGCGCGAACAAATCATCAACATCCTTTCGGCAAGAAACAATGTAGATTTCATCGCAGAAGTAGAAAATCAACTTTTTAACAGAGCCGTTTCAAACGGAACGGTAATTATTAGAGAATAAAAATATGAAAAAAATCTCAGCTATAATTTTATTAGCAATCACAGTTTTGCTTTTGGGCTTTGCCCAATCGCCACGCATGAATATTATCGATGAAGTAATTTGGATCGTGGGCGATGAAGCGATTTTTCGTTCAGAAGTAGAACGCCATCGGATGGATGCACAACTTTCGGGCATGACATTTCCGGGCGATCCAAACTGCATCATTCCCGAACAATTAGCCTTGCAAAGACTTTTTTTGCACCAAGCGGTAATTGATAGCATCGAAGTAAACGAAGCTCAAGTAGTCAATATTGTCGAAGGCGAGATAGAACGATTCATCTCTATCATCGGTTCGAGAGAGCGATTGGAAGAATATTTCAACATGACACTTTCTCAAATTCGCGAACAACAACGCGAAACCATTCGCAATCAGATGATTCAACAGCAAGTAACTCGCAGTTTGATTGGTGATATTAGTGCTACACCAGCCGAAGTGCGTCGATTCTACAATTCGCTTCCGCCCGATAGTATTCCAATTGTGCCGGCAATGGTCGAACTGCAGATAATTAGTATCGAACCACCCGTTCCGTTGGAAGAAATTAATCGCACAAGAGAACGTTTGCGTGGTTTTGGCGAACGAGTGAACGAAGGAACATCCGATTTTGCGATGCTTGCTCGCATGTATTCCGACTGTCCGAGTGCCATACGTGGAGGTGAATTGGGCTTTATGGGACGCGGTCAATTAGTGCCGGAGTATGCAGCTGTTGCGTTTAACCTGACAGACCCAAACCGTGTTTCGCGCGTCGTGGAAACAGAATTTGGCTTTCATATCATTCAGCTCATCGAAAGACGTGGCGATCGCATTAATACACGTCATATTTTATTACGCCCGCGTGTAACCGCCGAACACAGAAATAGAGCCGTTCAAACAATGGACTCAGTTTTAAGCCTGATTCAAACCGATCGTTTGACCTTCGAGCAAGCTGTTGTAATGTTTTCGCAAGATAGAAACACGGCTTTAAATGCAGGATTGATGTTTAATGAAAATACAGGAACTTCGCGTTTTGAGTTTCAGCATCTTCCGCCCGAAATTGCACGCGTAGCCTATGCACTGAGTGAAGGAGAGATTTCAAGACCATTTACCATGATTAATCCCACAAACAATCGTGAAACTGTAGCAATTGTTCGTGTGCGCTCAAGAAGAGATTCGCATCCGGCTAATATCCGAGATGATTACCAATTGCTTCGTTCCATGTTTGAAGCAAGACGTGGCGATGAAATTATTGATGCATGGATTCGAGAAAAAATCCGCACAACCTACATTAATATTGATCCGGCTTGGAGAAATTGCGAATTTGAATTTCCGGAATGGGTGAAATAGAGGAACGAAGTTATGTATAAACGCTTTCGTGCTTTCGCGTTTTTTTGCTTTTTTGTGTTAATTGCATTTACGCAGCAAGAAAATGTGCGTACAACGGTAATTTATTTAGAACAATCACATTCGGCTGTTCGCAGAGAAAGTATGCCCGATGTGCAAATAATTTTTGGCGATCTCGAACACGGCAGGCAAGTGCGTTTCCGGCACGATGGCGCAGTTATGTATTCCGATAGCGCGCACATAAACAACCGCGAAAACACCTTTAATGCTTTTGGAAATGTGCGTATTATCGAGGGCGATTCCATTTTTATTTACGGCGATTACCTATTTTACGATGGCAATACGCGCTTTGCACGACTGCGTCAAAATGCACGGCTGATAAGTGGAAATGCAACTCTCACCACCGACTTACTAAATTACGATCGCAATTTGGATTTGGCGTTTTTTTCTACCGGCGGAAAGCTGGAAGACGGTCAAAATACACTCACTTCTGTTTGGGGGCAATTTTCACCCGCTACGAATCAAGCCGTATTCAGAAACAATGTACGCCTCAAAAACGAAAACCTCAGGATGTATTCCGACACTTTGCGGCACAATACAGCAAGCGGAATTGCCGACATTGTTGGTTTTACGCATATTATCCACAACGACGAAACCAATATTTTTACCACCTTGGGCTGGCACAACACCGAAACAGAACAATCCATGCTGTTCAACCGCTCGCTCATTGTACACGAAGGTGGCAGGACAATTACAGGCGATACGCTTTTTCACGATGCGCAAAAACAGTTTGTAGAGGCATTTTCGCGTGTGGAAATGGTTGACAGCACACAACAAGCTACGCTTCGAGGCAATTATGTGTTTTTCAACGAATTAACAGAATTTGGATTTGCATCCGGAGAAGCTTTGTTTATCGATTGGTCAACAGAAGATCGACTTTATCTGCATGCCGATACCCTTCAAGTTTCAAAAGATTCAATTTTCGATGTATTTAGAGCATTACACAATGTTCGCTTCTATCGTTCAGACTTGCAAGGCGCGAGCGACTCATTAGTATATCATGAACGCAGTTCGACCGCAACGATGTTCGGACAGCCGGTTGTTTGGAGCGGAGAAAATCAACTTTCGGGCGAAATCATCAGAGCCTATATCGTGGATGAGGTGATAGAAAGAATTCATATTCCGCGTAATGCGCTTATTGTACAATATGTAGAAGATGAGCTTTTTAATCAACTTAGCGGACGTGAGCTTGTGGCTTTCATGCGCGATGGTGAGCTGCATCGAGTCCAGATAAGCGGGAATGCCGAAACAATTTATTTCCCGATAAACGATAGCGATTCCACTATTATTGGAATTAACAAGACCGAAAGCAGCTATGTAAATATGTTTTTTCGCGATCAAACCATTGAACGGATTGTGCTCACTACAGTTTCGACCGGCGTGATGCATCCCTTAGACGAGCTTTCGGATGATGAGATGTTTTTGAATGGTTTTTTCTGGTTGGCAGAACAGCAACCAAGACGTCCGGAAGATGTATTTAAGCGTTTTGACAACAATCGTCATGCAAGTTCCGTTGTTCGAGTGCGGTCGGCAACAATGGGCGGTGCACCGGCAGCACCACGCCAACAAGGAGCAACAAGAGAAGCAGATCATTCGGTGGATTTACAACAGCAAGCAACCCCCGCCGGAAATAGACGACCGCCACCACCATCAAACAGATAATAATTTTCTTAAAAATGACAAATCATTTTTTCAGAACCTATAAGTACCTGCAAAATAAACTGTTTGCGCATCATAGCTATGGATATGGAGTACACTCGCCGTATATTTTTCATTTTACAAGCAACTTGATTTACGAAGAAAATCCGTTTTATATTTTCGATGAAATAGAAGCAATCCGCGAATCGCTAAAAAAAGATGAAAGAATTATTTCGGTAACCGATTTCGGAATGGGCAAAAGCGGAAAAAGAAAGATAAAAGATATCGCAAATAAATCTTTGAAACAATCAAAATATGGACAATTATTTTATAGAATCGTAAACGATAAGAAGCCAACTACGATTCTCGAACTCGGTACTTCGCTCGGTATTTCTACTGCTTACTTAGCTGCAGCCAAAGGCGATACGCGTTGTATAACAATGGAAGGATGTTCGGAAATAGCAGGTATAGCACAAGATAATTTCGACTCGTTGAGTTTAAAAAACATAGAAATAGTTGTTGGAAATATAGATGAAAAACTGCCATCGATTTTGGAAGCAGTGGAAAAAATTGATTTGATTTTTTTTGATGCAAATCACCGTTCCGATGCGCTGATCAATTATTTTGAACAATGCATTTCAAAAATCCATAACAACACGATTTTGATAGTGGATGATATATATTGGTCGAAAGATATGGCGCAAGCTTGGGATGCAATTAAAAATCACGATAAAGTACGTTCAACCATTGATTTATTTCAAATCGGAATCGTATTTTTTAATCCCGATTTGCCGGCGAAACATTATAGAATGAGTTATTGAAAAGATGAAACGAACGCGACAGCAAACACACGAAGCAATGACAGAAATGTGGTCGTTCAAATGACAATAATGTAAAAAGACAAAAAATAGAAAAATGAAAATTTACACCAAAACAGGCGACACCGGAAAAACCGCTTTAATTGGCGGAAAGCGCGTAAACAAAAACGATGCGCGATTAGAAGCATACGGAACGATTGACGAATTGAACTCGTTTGTAGGTTTGCTTATCAGCTTTTTGTCCGATGAAGATGAAAATCGTGCTTTTTTGCTCGAGATTCAAAACACGCTTTTTGATATAGGCGGCAACTTAGCTTTAGACACCGAATCAGACAATGCAAAAAAATATAATATTGCTTTCGATGAACAAAATGTAGCAAAATTAGAAGCAGAGATAGACCGAATAAGCAAAAATCTGCCTGCTTTGAAGCAATTTTTGCTTCCGGGTGGTAGTCAAACAGCGTCTTTTTGTCATGTTTGCCGCACAATATCGCGTCGTGCCGAAAGAAATATTTACGCCATGAGCGAGAAATTTTTCGTACAAAAAGAGCTTTTGAGCTATATCAATCGACTATCCGACTACTTTTTTGTGCTTGCTCGCTTCATGAATAAAAACATAAATAAAGATTTTTTTTATGTAAAGCAATGAAAATGTCGAAATTTTTTCTATTTTTGCACTCACAAAAAATAAATTGTTTTTAAATCAGATATAGTATTATGTATTGGACACTCGAACTGGCCTCAAAGATTGAAGATGCCCCATGGCCTGCAACAAAAGATGAATTAATAGATTACGCAATGCGTTCAGGAACGCCGCTTGAAGTTATAGAAAATTTACAAGGAATAGAAGATGAAGGCGAAATATACGAATCAATAGAAGATATTTGGCCGGATTATCCGACAAAAGAAGACTTTTTTTTCAACGAAGAAGAGTATTAAGGCTTATTGAATTGTTAATTAGCCTAAAAAAACTTTGTCGTTTCCATCATTAAAAACACGAGCACACAATTTTTTGTGTGAATTGCAGTTAATTAGTAAAGACAATAGAGATAAGAACAGGCTTATTTTGTAAAATACAGATCGAATAATTGCAGAGCGATATGAAAAAAGTATATATTAGTTTTTTGTTGTTACTTTTTTGTATTGCTCAACTTGCAGCTCAATCCGATTCACAAATAAGTCAACATACATTTTTTTCTTCGGCTTTTAATCCGGCAGCGGTCGGACAATCGGGAATGATTCAAGCCATTGCGATGAATAGAATGGATTTTTTCACCATGGAAAACGGCGTAAATACAACCAATGTTGGTGTAAATATGCCTTTTACAATGGGTGGAATCTCGCATGGAGCAGGTATTCGTTTTGTAAATAAAACATCCGGCTCGCTTTGGACATATCAACATGCTTATTTACAATATGCTTTTGTGCGTTCAACGCCGATTGGAAACTTTAGACTTGGTGTAGATTTTGGATTTGTAAGTTCGCAGATTGATGGTTCGCAAGCGATTGCCAGACCGGAAATACCCGGCGGCGATGGCGATGATTTTCATCAAGATGATGACCCAAGAGTTCCGCGAGTAATGATTTCGGGCATGAAGTTTGATATTGGTTTCGGAATGATGTACACCTTCAACAGAGGTTATGTTGGACTTTCGATGACAAATGCAACCAGACCAACAATTGTACTCGATGGCGATGGTGTTGGCGATTTAGTTTGGAATGATACAATTCAGCCGGCATTGCATTTGCACGGTGCATACAGCATCCGAATACCGGATACAAATTGGACTTTGAAGCCGCACAGCTTGATGCGCACAAACTTTATTGTTCACGAATTGGGTGTAGGTGCTTTGATGATATTTGATGAGCGATTTTGGGGTGGATTATCTACTCGTTTTGGAATTACAGCCGGCGGGATGGCAGGATTTAATACTTTTGGAGTTACCGCAGGAATGAATATCGCCGGAGGATTATCTGCCGGAATCGCATACGATTTGCCAACATCACGATTGATACATTCAGTTGGTTCGGCAGAATTGTTTATAGCTTATAATTTTGAATTTGTGCGAAACAGGCACAATCGCAGACATAAAAGTATAAGAATATTGTAAAATAATTGCCAATTACTTAATTCTCAATTCTCAATGACACGCTTTGGACCTAACCAAACGCCATTGGAAATTGGAAATTGAAAATTTGAAAATTGATTATATGAAAATGAAAAAATTATTGTTTTTTGCCATTCCGGCATTACTTCTTCTTTCTTGTAACAAACCGGCAGGTCAGTTAGTAGGTACAGGTCAAAGAGCTACATTTAGAGAAGCAAATCCTTACGGAATGGTATTTATTCCGCGCGGTTCATTTCTAATGGGAGTAAACGACCAATCTGCTATGGGAGCAGTTTCCGACAGATCGATTAATGTTACCGTCGATGCTTTTTGGATGGACCAAACAGAGATTACCAACGACCAATACAGGCAATTTGTAAATTGGGTACGCGACTCAATTGCAAAGCGTGCTTTGGTAATGGCAGGCAGAGATGAATTTCGAGCCAGAACAAGAAACCAATTTGATGATGCAGCACCGGAAGAAGCACGTTTAAATTGGCGTCAACGTGTGCCATGGAACTCACGCGATGAAGATATTCAAGATATTTTGTCATTTATGTTTTATGGCGGAAGAGATCAGATTTTTTCACAACAGCAAGGAAGAAGACAATTCAATCAAAACGTTCTGCAATTCAGATACGAATGGGTAAATTACGAACAAGCTGCATTATTAAGAAACAGATTTAATGTAAATACCGGTGCCTTCCCACAAGGCGCAACCGTTCGCGTCGATACATCTTTTGTTGACGATTCGGGAGTTATCCAACATGCTACCTTAACTCGTCCGCTTCGTTCGCGCAGCGACCTGATTTCAACCCGCATTATCAATGTTTTCCCCGATACTATGGTTTGGATGAGCGATTTCCAATTCGCCTTCAATGATCCGCTAATGCGATTATATTTTTCACATCCGGGCTTTTCACAACATCCGGTAGTAGGTGTAACTTGGGATCAAGCAGTCGCTTTCGGACATTGGAGAACGCATCTTTTCAACTCGCATAACAGCGTTCAAGCCCAAGATTTCCGTTTGCCAACCAAAGCAGAATGGGAGTGGGCAGCACGAGGCGGTCGCCGTCAAGCGATGTTCCCTTGGGGTGGAAACTACACACGAGACGCAAGAGGATGCTTCATGGCAAATTTCAAGCCTCTTCCCGGAAATTATGCAGTGGATGGCGGTGCAGCTACTATGCCTGTAGGCTCTTTCCGACCGAATGACTTTGGTCTTTATGATATGGCAGGTAATGTAGCAGAATGGACATCGGCAGCTTATCATTTGGCAAGCAATGTATTAGTGCATGACATGAATCCAAACTTTCAATTCGATGCGCGATTTGATGATCCGGATGAATTGAAAAGAAAAGTGGTGAAAGGAGGTTCGTGGAAAGATGTGGCATACTTCTTGCAAATT
>Ga0209737_10002387_pt1 | contig 13160 bp, 4 predicted proteins | sample TergutCu122P3_FD_187284 | JGI IMG/M metagenome (GOLD analysis project Ga0209737, IMG submission 187284) | Cubitermes ugandensis P3 segment gut microbial communities from Kakamega Forest, Kenya - Cu122 P3 (SPAdes) (version 2) | ecosystem: Host-associated > Arthropoda: Insects > Digestive system >... | reverse complement strand
ATACGTGTGTATGTATATATATATATGTGTGTGTGTGTGTGTGTGTGTGTGTAGGTCATGTCACTGTACCATATGTCACAAGCCTAACACGACTGCATTTTTTAATTAATTTATTTTTGTAGTTTCGAATCAGCTACATGCCTTATTTCTACATCACACACTAGTGGATGTCGTCTTGATCCCACCCCAGCAGTTCGTGCCTCCGCCATATTTTTTGTACGTCCCGTATTAAGTTTAACTTCGTAATTTGTTGATCTGTATATTATTTAAGTGTTTCAAACCCTCGTACTGACAGTGATGTCAACTATGCAAAGCGTGTGCAATGTGATAAAATTTAGTACATATTGCGCTGAGGACGAGAGTACTGTTGCGAGTGTTGAATAAGAAGTGAGGGGGAGGGATAAGAATATCTCTTTTCAAAGTTTTTTAAAGTGCATTAATTTCTCTGTGCAACAAATAGACCGAAACCAACAGATCACGTAACAGGCCTCCAAATCCTTAAGCAGTCCCTCAGAATTTGTGCCACTTTCATACAAAACAAGTCAGCATATAAACTTTTAAATTTTCATTACACTAACGCTTTACTTTATGTAAGTAAACGTGGTATGATACACTAAATCGATAACTTTCGATAAGAGTATTTACGTGAACCGGAAGAAAAAACTGTTTTCTTCCTTTCAGAGTGTTTGCCCATAGATTAGAGTGTACAGCAATATCCGTACATTTTATTGTCTTTTAAAACGGCACAGTGCGTGACGTCACACAATATGAATAAACGTCAGCAAAGAGAATGTCACAAATCGATCACAAAAATTACTCCCCTTCTTTAACAAGTACATCGTATATTTGACAGCGTTAAGAGAGAGAATGATGGATATATTTAGCATACTGCATAGTTTACGCCCAGCTTATATACAGCATAGAGATGTTAAAGCACTTCATTTTGATAATGAATCAGTAGATTATTTCAATATAATTTATAAACATCCTGTATCTCGTCCCTCTTTACAGATCAGGGTAACTGTACAACAAAGAAAAAGTGTTTCGTCCACCTTTGTACATTTTTGTATTCAAATGTGTATTGTTATATTGTTAATGTTACGACATTTTTTATTTTAGTATTGAATTATTATGAGTAGTAGTATGGCAGCAGTTAGAGTGTTGTTCTTATACGTTTTTCACACTTTGCAAAATTTTGTACATAAATAAGCGTTGTTGTAGGGTTAAATTTGTCGCATATAACCTCAGTAATACATGTTGTCACCTTCTGTTTAACTACAGTCCTACTAAGAGAAATTCGTATATAAATATGAGGGTGTAATTACAGACTGTCCCAATACCAGAATTTATGTGGTCCTTCGTTTATAGACAGAACAAACACTGATTTTCGTCACGTTATCGTATAAATATTACATTAACACAGTCAAACGAACTGTCAGTAAAAACACAGCTACAGTCCTGTCATGTTATCATATAAATATTACCGTAACACAGTAACACGTAACGTCAGTAAAAACACAGCTACAGTCCTTTCATTTTATCGTATAAATATTACCTTAACACAGTCACACGTACCGTCAGTAAACACACAGCTAGAGTCCTGTCATGTTATCATATAAATATTAGCTTAACACAGTCACACGTACCGTCAGTAAAAACACAGCTACAGTCTTTTCATTTTATCATATAAATATTACCTTAACACAGTAACACGTACCGTCAGTAAACACACAGCTACAGTCCTGTCGTGTTATCATATAAATATTACCTTAACACAGCAACACGTACCGTCAGTAAAAACACAGCTACAGTCCTTTCATTTTACCATATAAATATTACCTTAACACAGTCACACGTACCGTCAGTAAACACACAACCACAGTCCTTTCTTATTATCGTATACATGTAAATATTACCGTGACAAAGTCACACGTACCGTCAAGCTCTGCCGCCATACAGCCACTCTTTTTGCACTGCACACTAACGCGACAAACAAAAATGTTAGGTGGAGTTTTGCCGCTGAATATACTCACCGTTTTATTACACTAATGACTGGGGATGAACAAAGAGTAAATCTACAGCTTTATTTTCGTAAATAAATTTTCAATTGTATAACAAATAAAAAAGGAACCAACCCACATCTTTTAAAACGTAATGGATGCTTATTTGTCCGATATTTCGTTTTCAACTAAGTTTCAGAACGGTTATCAATGAAAGGATGAACTGCGCTCTTCTGGGTTATTACGTAATTTATTACCGGAGTTTCGGGACAACCAATCGTTACCATCTTCAGGGTTTAAGTACCACTAATCGCTGATTAATAATATAGAACAGCCTAGTTCTTAGCTACTTCACGAAGGAAGCCTGAAATCAGGCATTGAAAACATTCAACTGTAGCTCCAAATTAAGGTGTTAACCGGTTATCATTTTACCTTCGAATATACATCTCATCCCCTCAACAGTTTTTAATTCCGCATTTGTGAAATAATTTTCAATTTAAAACAAGCACGGCGAAATCGAAGACAATTATGCATACAACTACGTTCTTATTAATATTGTCAACAAATTATTAAAAAAAAACATGCATCAACCTGCATCTTGCATATCCTTCTTCAAGAATTCCAAATTCATAATTTGTTACCGAGTTTAAGAATATCAGCACCACCAGGCGGCGATGCATTAAAACATACAAGTATACACTTGTATGTTAACATTTGGACATTTTGAGTAGGAGTCTGCGCAGGTTATTATTATTATTATTATTATTATTATTGGTATTCAGCCTTTGGGCCGGTCTGTGCAGAAGCCAGATTTCAGTCAGGCGACTGGTATGGCTCTGGTACGTTGCATCCTGGGCAAGTTCTAAGGGGTAGCTTGCCATTGCTTTCTCCCGCTTTTTTAGATGTTCCACTTTTCACCACCAGGTGCCTCCACGTCCGCCACGACGTGAGAGATCCCAGCGGCGGGAGTGGGAACTGTGGGCAAGAATTGAGTAGGTTAACAACGACCATAATAAATACAACCATAAATTGTGACACTGCGATTCTTATATGTTGGTAGGCCTGTAGAATCATCAGAGAAGAGAATGCTGAGGCTATAAACAAAGGATTCAATGATGTTGAAGTAAGGAAGCAGGACCTTCGATATCATGACAGATGGGATTGTTGGTATGTCATATTGCTTTTATGGTTTTGGGTAATGCAATGTGGTGAAGATGGCAGTGTTTACTGACGGTAGGTGGAAACTTGCTGCTACATTTTGTAACAACTTTGGATGTCATCACTGTAGCATGATGCTGTAAACAGACCCAGGACGTTCTACACCCTGCATAATGCCCGCGAGGAACACTGCAAACATCAGAGTGACAGTGAATAGCACGCGACTTCACTACATGACATTACAAGGGAAGTTATAGCAGTCCGCTTACTGCAGATAAGTGCATTCAACTTTATCTGACATTGTGGTTTTGCTGTTGGACAGGTGTAACCGACTTGTCAGATGATATTCTGCATCATGTTAGATAAGTTCAGTTCCATGCCAGTCATTGTTGCATATCGGAGTGGTTTTTAGTTAATGTGATCTAATTATATATTCCATATTTTACATTTCACGTCATTACATTTTTGAAGACGTGAAGGTAATTTTTCTGTAAGTTACTACTCCAGAATCCGACAATTCTTTTTAAATCCTTTTTTGAATTTTGCTTGAGAAATAACATCATACTCTATCACAGCCAGTAAATAAACTCACAGTGCGCAGAACTGAGACGACATAATGTCTGCCGTAAACTGTCCTAGTTCGGAAGACAGGGCAATAGAAATTTTACCATCGCAACCCGATCCACCAGGTGAACAAAGTGTTTTGCCGCCATTCTCAGGAAAACTGAGAATAGATGAACAGCTAAAATGGAGACACGAGAATTTTAAGCAAACAATAGATGATTTTTTCTCAGACAAAAATATAACCCCCCTAAGCCAACTCTCATCAACGCCAGCTTTCCCCACACCCCACGTGCTGGCCCAGTTTGCCTCCAAAGTGTACACAGACTATAAAACAGGAGAGACTGACGCTCAGTATGAGACACGGTTAGATTTACCCAACGGCTGGAAGTTACTGACGACAGCGTCTAATGGTAGAAGGAATAACGGATATTTTGGAGCAGCCTATTGGTACCCTGAGCATCAGCAGGTTGTGATTGCTCATCGAGGTACTAAGCTTACAAAATTAGAAGCAATGTGGACAGACATCGTTGAAGTAATTCGGAAACACCATGTTCCACAAATGGGTTCAGCTAGCACTTTTGCACATAAGGTTGTTGAAGATCTTCGTAAAGTTAACCAAGAAAAGCGGACCAATTTTCAAGTGTTCTTCACCGGCCGCTTTTTAGGAGGTTGGTTAGCGCAAATCACTACCTTTACTACGAAATGTCTTAAGATAGAAGAAAATACATTCCTTAAAAGTTACAATGTTTCACATAGTTATCATCCCCACACAGTAGTTTTTGACAGCCCAGGTTGCAAAGATATGTTGTCACAAATGACTGACAAACTTGATGTGCGGCTGGATGGGCGTGCCATTGATCTAGAGCAATTAGATATTACTAGCTATCTGTCTGCTCCAAATCGCATTAATACTTGCAACAGACATTTAGGGACCGTCTTTCGCATATTTACTGGTTTGTCCGATATGGGCTGGCTGGAAACAAGTAATGCATTGTATAACTCAGCAACGCAGAGTAGAGATATATATGTGGAATTCTTTGACCCAGAAAATGGGCAAATGTATAGAGATGAACAGGGGAAACTAAAAATACAAGAGGTAGTAGATTGGCCTGTCACTGCTGGCTTATCCCGCGATAAACAATTCAAGAGTTTCTTTAACCAGGTCAAGAATGTTAATGATTACCACCCAGACATTAAAGAATACACTTTCCAGATAAAGGGTTACCAACCGATGCGTTACCAAACTAAAACATATGACGACCGGGTGAGTAGGTTAAGCGTATTTTGTCAGCAAGAGCGGCAGTTTTTAGAGAGTTATTTTTCGTTACGTCAGCTGCCTGAATTATTTAAACCTAAAGACCTTTTCTCTGTAATTGAAGAGAAGCAGAGCCAAAAACAAGCTGAAAAATTATTGCTAGGCTTTGAGATAGAAAATTACACAATTCGTTGCACAAATGCTAATGAATTACAGGCACTGATCCCCTACGTGAAGAGGCTGCTTGAACTTTTTCCGCAGTTAGAAGAGAAAACAAAGGGTGTCTTGACACAACAACAGATAGGGGACAACGTTTATCAGTTTGTAACCAAAAGTTATGTCGAAATATTTCACCAAAGCCCGCTTGATTTTAAGCCGGATGCTTTGAGTTTAGGAGATTTTCTAAACAGTGAAGAACGAAAAATGCTGCATCTACGGATGGTTGATGGGGATGCATGGACAGGGCTATTCAAGGTTTATCAGGTGCTGGAAAAGACACCCTCCATGACCGATCACCTCAATGAAGGTCATTATACAATAGTGAAGTTAGAGTTCCTGTTACTTGTATATAATCTGGTGAATTTAAATACATTACTGCAGTCGACAACAGCACCACATCTGTTAATGATGTCGTGTGACACCAATCAACTGCTTAATGTTAAAACTGAACAAATACTCAGAAGTTTATTTAGTACTCTGAAGCAGAAGCAGAATGTAAAAATGATTTTAACCACTCAGTCAGAAGACGACACAGTTACTTTTGTGCAGAATATCGCTAAAGAAACACTCATTGATGGATTTGTTACAATAGATGAACAGTTAACTTGGTGTGATTTAACCCGAAGTTCACAGGAAAACTTACTTGAATATACAGTCAATTCCCAAGAGAGTGAAACAGCATTCAATCAACTGACATCTCCACACTCACTGATGACAATTAATATAACTCTTTCTGAATTGTTAGAGGAAAGACATATTGAGAATAATGAAGGACCAGTACCGATTTGTAACTGCAAGTCCTACGATGAAAGATACTATATTGATAGAACATTTTGTCACCAAGTAATCATTAAATACGACATTTTATATGACCACAAAGATACAGGATTTCCTGATTTACTTGCTAGCAGTGGTCAGGAATTCAAACACCTCTGTCACCAGCGTCCACACGCAAATGTGCACTGGCTAGAGAAAGACAAGTCAGGAAAACTTCTTTGGCAAAAATCACAAGGAAGCTTAGGAAAACTGCGTGAATATATTGATACCGAGATTTCACACACATATACAGCTGATGATTTAGACAAGCTGTTGGAGCAAGCACTGCACCAGGGAGTGGTGCTGATTTCTGCTACAGCAGGGATGGGTAAATCCACCGTACTGACACATCTGTTTAAACAAATCAAACAGAAGTTCCCAGCCAAATGGGTGGTGAGAATTGTCTTAAATGACCACACAGATGCACTCGAGGGCCTGAAAAAGGAACAGATCCTTAAGGAGAAAGCGATTGAATTTGTATCCGAGAGACTGCTGAAGCTTAAATCTGGTTTACAATTGGAATTATTTAAAATCTGTTGTGAGCAGAAACAGAAAATAAGAATAGTAATAATGCTGGACGGTTTTGATGAAATCAGTCCCAATTATAAACACACGGTCATAGATTTACTGCAAGCACTAAGACAAACAGCGGTAGAACAGCTGTGGGTCACCACCAGACCACATCTGAGAGAGGAATTGGAAGATAAACTACAACAGCTGTCCTACACATTAGAACCTTTTTCTGAAGAAAATCAAGTTGGATTTTTAAAAAAGTTTTGGTGTCAAAAGGACTGGTTTACTGAGGTCGGCGGTGATGGGGAAGAGAAATTTAAAACTAAGCTAGGAATTTATGCTAAACATTTAATTAGGAAACTATCCGGATCCATTAATGACAGAGACAGACAGTTCATCGGCATCCCATTACAGTGCCGCATGTTGGCAGAGGCTTTTAATAAAGAAGTTAAAGCGTTCTGTCAGTCAACAGAATGTGTGCCTGAGTTACAATTCAAGCTAGACTTGCTTGGTTTATACGAAATATTTTTTAACAAAAAATATGATATCTGTGTAGAGGAGAAGTTTAAAATTCCGATGACAAACGTCGGTGCAGAGGTGGCACGAAGACAATGGATTAAAACTAACGTAGAAAATCATCATATACTGGCCTTGAAGATGTTGTTTGCTGAGGAACAACTGGAATTTCTTCATTTTAATAACCATTGTACATCTTTACAAGAAGACTTGACAAGAACTGGAATAGTGCAAGTAGGTAACGAGGGTAAACTGGACTTCATCCACCGAACATTTGCTGAGTTTTATGACGCTGAATATTTTGTGAATGAATTGAAGAATGGGTCAAATATTTCAGAACAAATACAGGATTTTTTATTACAGAAAGTACTTGTGGAAGAAGAATATCATGTGATTAGGTTTTTTATAGATGGAATGTTGTCAAGGTCTGAGCGACCATACGAGGTGTTAAAACAGTACGGAAATCGTATACATGACTTAGGAAAAGATGGTGTACTGACATTAAACAGTGCAACGTGCGAAGGTAATGCTAATATTATTGGATTTTTGTTAGATAGCGTGCAGGTAGCCGGGCACGCGGACAACTTGGTTAAGTTGTGGATATTGAGAGATGACAACAAACAAACCTCCTGGCACGTTGCAGCAGAGAAAGGCCAACTACAGGTATTACACAAAATGTGGGATTTGGCTAAAGAGGTACTAACACCGGAGGAGTTAAATAACAAGGTGTTATTAGCCGAAGATGTTTTGGGTAGGACCGCCTGGCACATGGCAGTAGAGAAGGGTAAACTAGATGTATTACAGAAACTTTGGGAGTGGGCTAAAGAGGTACTAACACCAGAGGAAATAAATAATAGAATGTTCTTAGCCAAAGATATTACGAAAAGGACGGCCTGGCACGTGGCAGCAGAGAAAGGTCAACTAGATATATTACACAAACTTTGGGAGTGGGCTAAAGAGGTACTAACAACAGAGGAGTTAAATAATTTGTTCTTAGCAAAAGGTATTTGGGGTAAGACCGCCTGGCACATAGCAGCAGAGAACGGCAAACTAGAGTTATTAAATAAACTTTGGGAGTGGGCTAAAGAGGTGCAAACAAAAGAAAAGTTAAATAACAAATTGTTCTTTGCCAAAGATAATGGTGAAAGAACCGCCTGGCTTTTGGCAGTAGAGGAGGGCCAAATAGAGGTATTGCACAAACTGCTGGAGTGGGCTAAAGAGGTATTAACACCAGAGGAAATAAATAATAAAATGTTCTTAGACAAAGATACTACGGAAAGGACGGCCTGGCACGTGGCAGCAGAGAAAGGTCAACTAGATTTATTACACAAACTTTGGGAGTCTGCTAAAGAGGTACTAACAACAGAGGAGTTAAATAAATTGTTCTTAGCAAAAGGTATTTGGGGTAAGACCGCGTGGCACCTAGCAGCAGAGAATGGCAAACTAGAGTTATTAAATAAACTTTGGGAGTGGGCTAAAGAGGTGCAAACACAAGAAGAGTTAATTAACAAATTGCTCTTTGTCAAAGATAATGGCGAAAGAACCTCCTGGCATTTGGCAATAGAGGAGGGCCAAATAGAGATATTACACAACCTGCTGGAGTGGGCTAAAGAGGTACTAACACCAGAGGAAATAAATAGTAAAATGTTCTTAGCCAAAGATATTACGGAAAGGACGGCCTGGCACGTGGCAGCAGAGAAAGGCCAACTAGATTTATTACACAAATTTTGGGATTGGGCTAAAGAGGTACTAACACCAGAGGAGTTAAATAAGTTGTTCTTAGCAAAAGGTATTTGGGGTAAGACCGCCTGGCACATAGCAGCAGAGAAGGGCAAACTAGAGTTATTAAATAAACTTTGGGAGTGGTCTAAAGAGGTGCAAACACAAGAAAAGTTAAATAAAAAACTGCTCTTAGCAAAAGATAATGGCGAAAAAACCGCCTGGCATTTGGCTGAAGAGGAGGGCCAAATAGAGGTATTACAGAAAATTCTGGAGTGGGCTAAAAATATACTAACACCAGAGGAGTTGAAAAAGATGTTTTTCTTAGACAAAGTTAGTGGTGAAAAACAGCCTGGCACAAGGCAGCAGAGAAATTAAAATTAGGGAAATTTACTGTGGTAGTGGGTAAAGAGGTACTAACACCAGAGAATTTATATAATAAATTTTGTTTAACCAAGGATGAAACAGAACACTGTCTTGTGTTCATAACACTGTGCGCTATAAGCTGTATTACTGCCACTGTGTGCTGCTGTGTTCATAACACCGTACGCTATAAGCTGTTTTACTCCCAAAATTTCACACCCTCCCTGCTGTAAGTTGGCTCAGGCGGTGGCTTTGTCCAGCCCTCCTTTCAATGTTAAGCTGTCAGTCTGATTACTATCCAGCTGTAATGCAGAACCGCTGATAGCCAAAGCCACAACACAACTGAAAGTAGTGGCCTTCCGTCAGTCCATCTTACGGTACCAGATATTGTGCTGTTATTGAGTGAGCAGACCGGGTATTTTGATGAACAGCGGCCGAGGGATTTAGTTCGTGTGGATAAGGAAGTTTTGGCGGCTATGCCAAATTTAACGGCTGATTTTTGTAGACAATTGGCATCTTACATTTAGTAGCGTATTGAAAATTTACGCCTAACCTGTTTGGTCTCAGTTACCGAGGAGAAAAACGTGCCTTAGTAACGGTCGTACAAAGTGGCACTGGTCAATTGAGAGTGAGACTATAGATACTTGTTGGTCAGATTAATTGCTGGAGCTGGTAAATCAGTAGCAGTGGGTGACAGCAGCAATAACAATAGTGTCACTCTGTACCGCAGTTTGTACTGCTGTTTACCTTGCAAACATTGAAGCAGGAATGTGATAAACATCCAGGTTTGTTCACATCGAAGTGTTCAGTGCAACAGCAGCACAAAGAGATTAAACTCACGTAATGACGACACAAATGTTGTGCCTCGTTGTGCACTGAACACCATTCAGTCAGTTGGTGGGTCAGGCACAGCAGTGTGAATGTTGGCTGCCAATTGACTGTAAACAGTAGGTAGATAAAATTAACTTTTACGCTGTATAGCACAGATGAATGTTGTACAGAGTTATTGTTGGTTGTGATAAAGGGTGTTAAGTTTAGGACAGGTTCGTTGTTTTGATATCGCACTGTGTGTAACAATATGTTCTGATGTCCTTTAACATAATATTACATATACATTTGTAAACATTTGGACAGCACCAGCAATCCACTGTGTAAGGTTGCTGTTTATTGTAATCATAGTCAATGAATGCTGTACCAGCAGTCCTCTACATGCACAGTTACTGTAATGCTGTACCAGCAGTCCTGTACATGCACAGTTACTGTAATGCTGTACCAGCAGTCCTGTACATGCACAGTCACTGCAATGCTGTACCAGCAGTCCTGTACATGCACAGTTACTGTAATGCTGTACCAGCAGTCCTGTACATGCACATTTACTGTAATGCTGTACCAGCAGTCCTGTACAAGCACAGTTACTGTAATGCTGTACCAGCAGTCCTGTACATGCACAGTTACTGTAATGCTGTAACAGCAGTCCTGTACATGCACAGTTACTGTAATGCTGTACCAGCAGTCCTGTACATGCACAGTTACTGTAATGCTGTACCAGCAGTCCTGTACATGCACAGTCACTGTAATGCTGTACCAGCAGTCCTCTACATGCACAGTTACTGTAATGCTGTACCAGCAGTCCTCAACATGCACAGTTACTGTAATGCTGTACCAGCAGTCCTGTACATGCACAGTCACTGTAATGCTGTACCAACAGTCCTGTACATTCACAGTTACTGTAATGCTGTACCAGCAGTCCTGTACTTGCACAGTTAATGTAATGCTGTACCAGCAGTCCTGTACGTGCACACAATGGTATTGCTAACTGTACTGTCGGCCATGACTGTGAAGCATTATTATTGTTGGGGCAAAATGCATTTAATGCTAATTTTGTAATGTAAACTACTTTTCCTGTTTCACATGCCACACGGAATGCAGATCAAATACATGGGTTCTGCAGTTTTAGTTACACCCCACTAATACATAAACGCATATCAGATCATTAAGCACTTTTTTGAAGAGGATATTTGGTGCCCAATTTTAGTATCGTATGTACATGCATACAGTAGTGCTGCAGGAGGTGAAATACCTACCCTACATGAAGAAGTCAACAATGGAGACGCAGAATTGTTCGATCTTGTTATATGAATAAAGGAAGGTATATTGCTTTGTGGAGGAAAAGTACTTGAACAACACGTTGAACAGCAACTGCATTATTATCTGTGTTAATATAATGGATTGTATACATGTCATTTGGTTTGCAAATTTTCGTGTGCCGTCTTTCTCATATTCAATATGTAATGAATGCTACAAATTATAGTCAGATCAAAATAAGTAGCACAGTATTATTTAACTGTAATTACACTTAAATTATAATTACATGTACGAACTTTTTACTTTTATATTGCAGATTTATTTGTATCTGACCATCTGAATATACGTATATTAACTGTAGTATTATCCCATATTCAGATTTTCCACATGTCTTGTCACTACATATCCTGTATACACAGCTACAGACTGTGACATGTATTAACTGTATTATTAACTGTAATATTGTCCCACATTCATATTATCCTCATGTTCTGTTACTACATATCCTGTATATACAGCTACAAACTGTAAAATGTATTGACTCTATTATTAACTGTAATATTGTCCCATATTCATATTTCCCTCATGTTCTGTTACTACATATCCTCTATATACAGCTACAGACTGTGAAATGTATTAACTGTATTATTAACTGTAGTATTGTCCCATATTAATATTCCCAGTGTTATTTTACTTATTATCCTGTATATACAGCTACAGACTTTGAAATGTATTAACAGTATAATTAACTATAATATTGTCCCATATTAATATTTTTCCCATATTATCTTACTAATTATCCTGTAGATACACCTACATATTTTTAAATGTATCAACTCTATCATCACCTGTAATATTATCCCCTATTTATATTTTCCCCATATTATCTTACTAATTATCCTGTATATACACCTACACATTTTTAAATGTATGAACTTTATTATCAACTTAATATTATCCCCTATTTATATTTTCCTTATATTATTTTACTAATTATTCTGTATATACACCTACACATTTTTAAATGTATCAACTCTATTATCAACTGTAATATTATCCCACATTTATATTTTCCCAATATTATCTTACTAATTATCCTGTATATACACCTACACATTTTTAAATGTATTAACTCTATTATCAACTGTAATATTATCCCCTATTTATATTTCCCCATATTATCTTACTAATTATCCTGTATATACACCTACACATTTTTAAATGTATCAACTTTATTATCAACTGTAATATTATCCCATATTTATATTTTCCCCATAATATCCTACTAATTAACCTGTATATAAACCTACACATTTTTAAATGTATGAACTTTATTATCAACTGTAATATTATCCCCTATTTATATTTTCCCATATTATCTTACTAATTATCCTGTACATACACCTACACAATTTTAAATGTATTAACTCTATTATCAATGTAATATTATCCCATATTTATATTTTCCCCATATTATCTTACTAATTATCCTGTATATACACCTACACATTTTAAATATATTAACTCTATTGTCAACTGTAATATTTTTCCATATATATATTTTCCAAATATTATCTTACTAATTATCCCGTATATAAATCTACACATTTTGAAATGTATTAACTGTATTATCAACTGTAATATTGTCACATGTTCATATTTTTCCAATGTTATGTTACTACATATCCTCTATACAGGGTGTTTCACGACTTTAGGGCGTAACTGCAGGAGGTGATATCCTAGGTCTTTGTGATGAAAAAGGTTCATATAAACATGTGGCCGATTTTGGATAGTTACGGAGTTATGACCGTTTGAAACTCAGAATAGACGATAACGATTACTGACAATAAACGGAACAAAATAATAAACCAGCATAATACATGATACATTTAAAGTATAAATGTAAAGTTAACTTCGTGAAATTACCTTTAATTTGAATTTATCTGTGCTTA
>Ga0209737_10002385_pt1 | contig 13160 bp, 8 predicted proteins | sample TergutCu122P3_FD_187284 | JGI IMG/M metagenome (GOLD analysis project Ga0209737, IMG submission 187284) | Cubitermes ugandensis P3 segment gut microbial communities from Kakamega Forest, Kenya - Cu122 P3 (SPAdes) (version 2) | ecosystem: Host-associated > Arthropoda: Insects > Digestive system >... | reverse complement strand
GATTCTCAATTCTAAACTCATACCAATCAATGGCCGGTTGCCAATCGCGCTCCATTACATAACAACGGGTGGCCAAAAAGTCTGCGGTGTTAAATATAACAGAATCTTTCTGCGTAAAGGAAGTGAAATAATTCTGTAATGCAGCAAAATCTGAGTTAGTAAAATACTCTAAAGCAAAAAGCTCGTGCAATGCGGCAATAGCAAAATGGCTGCTAGGGAAGTTGGAAATCAACTCTTTAAAGGTGGTTTCAGCCTTGATGTAATCATTATCAGAGAAGTAATCTAACCCTGTTTGGTAAACTATTTCTTCCGGACTACGTATTGGGGAACAGGATTGCCCCGGAGACCAAATTATATCTGTTCTAAAAGCATCCGGCGGATAAATATCATCGGTGTGAACAAAATGCTCTCCCCAATAGTTACAATATAATTCTCTTATTCTCATGCAACAAAAATCAACATCAACACAAAATAAAGGGTCTCCATAATTATTGCCGAGATAAACCGGAATGGAAAGACGTTGATAGTTAATGCCTGCTTCTGTTACTAAGGTTGAGTAGAAACCGGATAACTCAACAGAGAAACTTACTTGCTGATTATTAGAACGAATTATAGTAATTTGAGGTTGAGCAGGTGCGCTCTTTGTCAATCCTATCCATGTTTGTGAATATAAATACGTTGAATACAATGTAATTGCTATAATAATAAATAATTTTCGTTTCATAAAGAACATTTTTGCAAAAATATCATAATTTTTTTGATTGCTTAAAAGAAAAAAATACTTGTGGGCTAAATCTTTTTTTTTAGTGCTGGAAAAATATTGACAGCCCAAAAGGGTTATTTTTGCTGTCAAAAAAAATGTATGAATATTACAGAAAAAATAGCCCAAGTATTAGTTCCCAAAGAAATTTTAGAAGACTTTATTTTTGCAAAGTTAAAGAACCTTTTCTTTTTTGTGCTTCTTGTCCCACTGCGCTGTCCGCCGCTTGCAGTTAACGGAAATATACGCGTAGGTTTTTCTTCCTTACTTTTGATGTTTACAATAACAATTACAGCCATTGCAGCCCAAAAAGGGAGCGAAAGTTTATCGGTGTCCAAAAAATTGTTCATTAATCCATGAACGTAGTACGATACTAACGCTATTGAGGCGTAAAGAGATAGATATTTCGAAATCCTACAAGTTGCTTTACTGTATGTAGTTATTCCTACATACAGCGCTGTTATCATTAATAGCAATACAATAATTGCTCCGGGGAATCCCATTTCAGCGCAAGGACCAATAAATTCGCTGTGTGCATTTCCTCCATCTCCAAAATTTGTAGTAATTATTGTTTTATACTTACCTTTTTGATAGCCGGCATACACAAATTGGTAAGTTCCCGGGCCCCAACCTACCAAAGGTCTGTCTTCAATCATACCAAAAGCAGCGTACCATCTGTTCAAGCGCTCTACATTTGAAGCATCTGTGGATATATTAGTAATAGAAGCGATATGCTCGGAGAAATCTCCTGAGGAGTCTTGGGTATTTTTCCCTAAAGTATAAAGAATTTCATCAGAAAAATAAAAAAGTGTTGAAAACAGCAAAACCATTCCGAGAATCAACCACGAAAACTTAATGCGTAGCTTAATGGCTGCCCATACGGCAAAAGCTATAAGAATACTTAACCATGCTGCCCTGCAGTAGGAAAAATAGAATCCCATCAATGATACAGCCATTAGCAAAAGATAATAAAATTTCTTCCATTTGTTAGTACCATCAATAATAAAAAGCGAAAGAATAAGCGGAATAAAAAAAGCGATGGCTGCCCCATAAGCAGTGTGGTCGTTGTAAAATGGACTCATAATCCAGTGTTGTCCTTTTGCTACAAAGCCGGAAAGCGCAAATTTAGTTGTGGCAATAATTATCACAATCCCTAAAGAAACCGCATAACAATTAATATAGGCAATGGCTCTTTTTAAATCGTTTCTAATCAGTAAAATAACCATGAAATAGCAAGCAGAAATAAACCACACTTGCGAAACCCAATATTTAAAAGAAACTAATGGTAACTCGCTTGTTATAGAGGTAATGAACATCCATGTTAAATAGATATAAATTAAAATTGATATAGGATGAAGAATAATTTTTCGCTCCAAACGGATGTCGTATAGTATTCTGACAAAAAAAAGCATGGTAAGCAAAATCATTATGATTTCTGCTGGAATTGAAACGCCGATGTTGTATTTTGTATCAACAATGTCAATGGACAATGGTGTTGCAAAAGCCATTAGATACATGAGCCAGTCGAATCTAAAAATCAGTAAATACAAAACAATAAGAACGGCACTAAAAAAAGGTACTAAAAAAAACTCAAATTTAAGCGCAACAGAATTAAATAAAATAAATATTGCACTACAAATTAATGCAATATAGAATTTTTTGCTCATTCTTAACTGTTTGAATTGTTGGGGGTACAGTCAATATTTACTTCACGTCTAATTTTATCAACAAAGAGAAGCGTCATAAGCGTTACTACAAAGGCTCCAAAAGTACTCATTATTGATATCATCAGTTTTTTCGGGTAGAATTTTTTATCGGGCACTATTGCTTTCTCTATCACAAACTTAACGGGCATTATTCCGCTTAAGTCCATTTGAGCTGCTAATAATCTTGTTTTAGATAGAGCGATTTGGTCGCTTAAATAGATTTGTTCCCTTCTTAAAGATAGCGAGAGTGTTCCAAATTTCTCTAATTTTTCAATCTCTTTTTGTAATCGTTGTACCCCTGCCGCGTTTCCTTGTGCTAATGCGATAGCAAGTTGTTGTATCACTCTTTCTACTTGAACGTCATAAACATAGATTCCATTTTTTGCCAAGACTTCTAAAGTATCTGCAAGTTTTTGACGTTGCTGTTCTCCTTCAATAATATTTGTTTCCAATACCTTGCAGGCGGCTAAAGCGCGCTCATACTCAATTTTGTTTTTTATGGTATCTAATTCAGAGGCAATATCATTGGCCATCTTAGCCGCCAATTCCGGGCACCAATCTTTTACCGTGATAGCAATCGCGCCATATTTCGTTCTTTTAATTTCAATAGCATTTTCAATAGTTTCGTATAGTTTTGTTTGCCAATACTTTGAATTAGGTTTTATATCATAATGGTTTTGCAAATCGTATCTTTCAATAAGAATGTCTTTAATCTCTCTTGAATGAAGAATTTGCATCATTTGTTCAGTTTCTTCTTCAATAGCGTACGCTTTTATCTCCAGTCTTTCGTTAACATTATTTGGGTTTAACAAAGTTTTTGAAACGGAGTTTGTGCGTGGAGCGTAAATGATAGTTGTTGCTTTATACTTCGGACGTATAAAAATTTCTGTTGAAAAGAAAAAGGATAAAACTGCTGCCGCGCCGCAAACAATGATAAACAATTTTCTCCATTTCCATAGGTAGTTTAATAAACTAAAGGAGTTGAATTCGGTTTTGCTATTCATAATAATTTTAATGATTAGTGATTAATGATTAGTGAGTAATGGTAGTATTTTGCTTTTTTTAAGTAATAAGTCCTAATTCTTTCAATTGGGTTTGGGCAATGGTTGAGGGGGCATCAAGCATAGTGTCTCTGCCGGAGTTGTTTTTAGGGAAGGCAATAAAATCGCGGATAGATTCCGAATCGCACAAGATGGCGCACAATCTGTCAAATCCAAAAGCAATTCCGCCATGTGGTGGGCAGCCATATTGGAAAGCATTTAACAAAAATCCAAATTGTTGTTGCGCTTCTTCTTTCGAAAATCCTAACACAGAGAACATTTTTTGTTGAAGTTCTTTGTTGTAGATACGAATAGAACCACCTCCAATTTCTGTGCCGTTTATTACCAAATCGTAAGCATTGGCATGCACTGCGCCCGGGTGGGTGTCTAATAATGCAATATGCTCCGGCTTAGGAGCGGTAAATGGGTGGTGTTTTGCGTAGAAGCGTTGGGTTTCTTCATCCCATTCCAACAACGGAAAATCAATAACCCAGAGTGGCTTATACACCCCTGCCTTGCGTAACCCAAGTTGTTTTCCCATTTCTAAGCGAAGTTCACAAAGCTGCTTACGCACTTTTTCCGTCTCCCCCGACATAATCAAAATGAGATCTCCGGCTGTGGCATTACATTTTTCTGCAACCCCTTTTAAGTCTTCTTGCTCGTAAAACTTATCTACCGAAGATTTGAACGTACCATCAAGATTACAAAGGATATAAACTAACCCACCTGCACCTACTTGTGGTTTCTTTACAAAATCTGTCAAGGCATCTAACTGTTTTCGCGAATAGCTGGCACACTCTTTTGCAACGATACCCACCACCAATTCTGCATGATTAAAAACTGAAAATTCGCGATGTTTCAACTTGTCACTTAGTTCTACAAACGGCATTTCGAAGCGGATATCAGGCTTGTCGCTACCGTATAGACGCATGGCATCGCAATAAGTCATACGCGGGATAGTGTCAATTTCTACATTCTTAATTTTTTTGAAAATATGTTTTATCAATCCTTCAAAAGTATGCAAAATATCATCTTGCTCAACGAACGACATTTCGCAGTCTATCTGCGTAAATTCGGGTTGGCGGTCGGCGCGTAAATCTTCATCTCTAAAGCACCGTACAATTTGGAAATAGCGGTCGTAGCCTGCTACCATTAGCAGTTGCTTAAAAGTTTGGGGCGATTGGGGCAGTGCATAAAACTCTCCCTGATTCATTCGAGAAGGTACAACAAAGTCGCGAGCCCCTTCGGGAGTGGATTTAATGAGAAAAGGAGTTTCTATTTCTAAAAAACCTATATTATTCAAATAGTTACGCACTTCAATACTGAGGTTATGTCGAAAAATGATGTTGTTTTTTACGGGATTTCGTCTCAAATCTAAATAGCGGTATTTCATACGCAGTTCTTCACCTCCATCCGACTCATCTTCAATAGTAAAGGGGGGGACTTCCGACTTGTTTAAAACGGTTACTTCATCTACTAATATTTCTATATCTCCGGTAGGAATATTTTTATTTTTGTTGAAGCGTTCAGTAACAAAGCCCTTAGCTTTAATAACCCATTCTCTACCTAATTGTTCGGCGGTTTTACAAAGTTCGCCATTCTGTTCGCTATTAAAAACCAGTTGTGTAATACCATATCTGTCGCGCAAATCAATAAAGAGCATTCCGCCCAGTTTTCTGTTTTTCTGCACCCAGCCGCAAAGAGTAACCTCTTGATTTACATTACTTATTGTTAGTTCGCCACAAGTACAATTTCTTATCATTTGTTACAGTTAATTTGAGAGTGTGCAAATATCTACATTTTTACAGACTAACCGGCACCTCCATACAGCGCGATAAAGATTCCCGCAATAATAGCGGAGCCAATAGTGCTGGAAACTATGGGACCCATAGCATGCATCAATAAGTGATTATCCGGGTTATATTCTCTACCTACTCTTTGTGAGATACGGGCAGCCATAGGCATGGCAGACACACCCGAGTTTCCTATAAGCGGATTTACTTTTCCGCCTGTAATTTTATAAAGAAGCTTCGCAATTAAAATGCCGCCAACAGTTCCGAAACTAAACGCCAATAATCCAAGAAAGACAATAATTAAGGTGGTAGGCGTTAAGAAACGGTCTGCCGTAGCCGAAGCGCCGATACATACGGCAACAACCAAGGTTAATATATTTAGGAATCCATTTTGTAAAGTCTCTAAATAGCGACCAGTTACACCGCTCTCTCTAAGCAAATTGCCCAACATTAACATTCCAATAAGAGCGCCCGCAGCAGGAACTAATAGTAAAGTAGCAAGAGTAACGGCAATTGGGAAAACAATCTTTTGTTTTTGAGATACTTTTTGCGGGGGCGCCATAACTACTGTTCTCTCTTTGTGTGTAGTTAGCAATCTCATAATGGGTGGTTGAATAAACGGAACCAACGCCATATAAGAAAAAGCCGCTATTGCAATAGTGGGTAATAAATCGGGGGCAAGGCAACTCGCCGTATAGATAGAGGTTGGTCCGTCGGAACTTCCAATAATGGCAATAGAGGCCGCTTCGCTGAGCGTAAATCCGTCAAAACCAGGGATATATGGGCTTAGTAGATTCCCCAAAAACAGCGCGCTTCCCAACGCCACAAAAATACCAAGCTGTCCTCCCAATCCAATAAGAGCATTTCGAGGAGAGGCTATAAGTGGGCCAAAGTCGGTCATTGAACCAATACATAAGAAAATTAGAGGGGGATAAATCACATACAAAATTCCATGATACAAAAAGTGAAGCAACCCACCTTGGTCGTAAGCAGAAAGATTGGCAACAGGAATATTGCCAAGTATGATTCCAAAAGCTAACGGCAACAACAGCAAAGGTTCATATTTCTTTACTACAGACAGATAAGCGAGAAAAAGAGCGAGCAATATCATGATTATTTGCGGAAAAGTTACAGACAATAATCCCAAATTGTAGCCATCCATGGCTTTGTCAATACTTCCGGCAAGTACTGTTTTTGTAACTTCCGAACCGGCTACCGTTTGGGTTATCGCCATACTTGGAAAACAAAAAATAATAACGATACATGTAGTAATTAGCGCAATAGCTCTCATAGTTTCTGATGATTTTATTTAACGTAAATTGTATTTAAGTTTTTTTGTATTTATCTTACAACGGTTAATATATTCCCAAAATTGTAACGCTTTCTCTTCCTCAAAGTAATAAATGGGTGAAATGGGTTGGTAGGTTTGAGAAGTGAGTTCAAAAATCTGTACCGCAGCAAAACGATTGTCAACCGAAGAAAGGATATTAAAAGATAGCTTGCCATTGTCTAAAAAAGGAATCGTTTTTTTTGTATCAAAACCTTCGTTTGCAAGCAGATGGTCTGCAAAAGTAGCATACTCTCTTGAAAAATAAAACAGGGGCGACTTAATTACGCTTCCCGTTTTTACATATACTTTTTGTTTGGATTGAATTTTTAAAGAAATAATGCCAAAAGTGATTCCGGAAATTCCCATGATAACTAACGAAAGAGACAATTCGGAATTTGTATTAAAAATAAGAGAATTGCAAGTAAAAAGAACTCCCACAAACAAACACACTACTGCAATAACAACATTTATTATGTTCCGCTTTTCAATGATTTGCGGATGATGATAACTGTTAATGTTGTCATTACCTGTTTCCATAACGAAATAGTTACTTCATTAATTCTACTTTTTTGCGTCTGATAGTTTTAGCTTTGCTTAGCAAGTCGAATAAGAATGGAGGAGAAATAAAGATACCGGAGTAGGAACCAATGATGATGCCCGCCGTCATAGCAAAAATAAATCCACGAATAACCTCTCCGCCAAAAATGAAGATAGCTAATAAAACCAGAATTGTTGAGCCGGCAGTATTAATCGTACGACCTAATGTGCTGTTGATAGCATTGTTGATATTTACATAGAGTTCTCGTTTCGGATATAAACCAAGATTTTCGCGAACGCGGTCGAAAATAATTACCACGTTGTTGATAGAATATCCAATTACAGTAAGCATGGCAGCGATAAACGACTGGTCGATTTCCATTGAGAAAGGCATTAACCTATATAGCAGTGAGAATAAACCAATGGTTAGTAGTGTGTCATGGGCAAGGCCAATCAGCGCTCCAAAACCAAACTGCCAATTGCGGAAACGTATTGCAATATAGATAAAAATCAATATTATGGAGACAAAAACCGCCCATATAGCCTGTCCCAGCAATTCGCGTGCAATGGTAGGTTGAACCTTTTGTACACTTTGAATACCGCGGGAGTCAATTTGCTGTGTAAAATCTGTTTCTGTTAAATTGGTTTTAAGGTAAAAATCTTTCAGTGCAAAATAGAGCATGGTTTCCACTTCTTTATCTACCTCAGGGTCTGCGCTTTCAATTTTATAATTGGTAGTGATTCTTACTTGGTTATTTCCACCAAACGTTTTCACTTCCGGGTTTCCTCCAAACGCTTCTGACAGTGCTGTTCGCACGTCATTAGTTTTCACATCTTGGTCGAAGCGCACTACATAGTTCCGTCCACCGGTAAAATCAATGCCGGGTTCTAAGCCTTGCACCGCAAACGAAATGCACATTACCACACAAGCAGCGATTGAACCCCAGTAGAAATATTTTTTATTCTTGATGAAATCATATTTTGCATGTTCAAAAATATGCAGTGTATATTTATTTCCAAATTTAAAATCAGTTCCTTTTAACAAACCTCTTTCAAACACGAGTCTTGCCACATAAATAGCGGTAAACAAAGAGGATAATATACCAATAATGAGGGTTGTAGCAAATCCTTGAATAGGACCTGAGCCGAAAATATAGAGAATGATAGCGGTAATTAATGAGGTAACATTCGCGTCGATAATGGCAGGGTAAGCTCTTTTGTAACCTTCGTCTAAGGCTAAGCGCGGGCCTTTTCCTGCACGTATTTCTTCGCGAATACGCTCATAGATTAACACGTTGGCATCCACCGCCATGCCGAGTGCGAGTACAATACCTGCAATACCGGGCAATGTTAATGCCGCTCCCAAAGAGGCAAGTACGCCCATGATGAAGAAAATATTCACACATAAAGCAAAATCTGCAACTAAACCTGCTTTATGATAATACATGAACATATATAATAGTACAAGAATAAATGCTAATGCAAAAGATAGCAAGCCGGCATCAATAGATTCTTGACCTAATGTTGGCCCAACTACTTCCGATTGAACGATATTAACGCGTGCTTCCAAGTTTCCGGAATTTAACACGGTAGCTAAGTCTTTCGCTTCGTCAATGGAGAAAGTGCCGCTAATTTCAGAGTGTCCGTTTGGGATTTCAGTTCTAATCACAGGATACGAGTAAACAAAGTTATCAAGTACTACTGCAATAAAGGTAAGTTTTGATTTGTTATCCACGGCTGCTCTTGTAATTTTGCGCCATTCGTCAGCAGCTCTGCTTTCCATAGCCATAGTAACCACGTTTTGGTTTTTCTCGTTAACATCTTGACGAGCAGTTCTGATTACTCTGTCTCCGCCAATAGTTTCAGAGCTTAGCTTAGGTCCGATGCGGTCGTTGTTTCTTTTTAATGGTATTAAAGGATAAAGGTTGCTGGTTCTTTTTTCCGGTTTTCCCCACATGAAAACAACGTTTTTATCGCCCAAGTATCTTTTAATTTCCGGAAGCAGTTGGTCAACGGCTTTCATATCAGACTCTTTGAATAAGCCTATATACACACCGTCGGAGCCTTGCGCTGCAAGCGCTAATATTGCACCGTCGAAAGATTCGAAAGGGGTATTGTCAACGGCAACTGCTGCTGAGTCATCGGCAGTTGTTTCGGTTTGTTCTGCTTTTCTGGCTTCCATCTCTCTTTTAGCTTTCAAATCTCGTGCTAAACGCTGGTCGGCTTCATAAAAACGCTCAACGATGGAACGACCGTTAAGCACATCGTTATATACCTCCCAAAACTCTAATTTTGCTGTGCTTTTCAAGAGTTCGGTAACGCGCTCAGGTTCTTTAATGCCCGGAAGTTCTACTAAGATACGGCTTCCCGTTAAACGTTGCAAGTTGGGCTGGGCTACCCCGAAGCGGTCAATACGAGTACGTAAAATGCGGAACGTTCTATCTATAATTTCGTTCGACTCTGCTTTCAAGAACTTAACAATATCGGCATCGGTAGCATTTTTTATGTTTGAGCGCTCTCCAAAATAGGTACGGAGTAGCGCATTCGTCATATCTAATCTAATTTTTTCTGCGTTAAAGTTTTTCACGAAAATGTCGATGTAATCGCCACCTGTTTGAGCAAATTCTTCATTTGTTGTTTCAAAAGCATTGGTAAAGAGCTGGTCGTCGGTGTTTTCGGCTAAACTTTTGAGTACGTCAGAGTTCGACACCTCTAAGGTAACACTCATTCCACCGCGCAAGTCAAGTCCTAAGTTAATCTCTTTGTATTTCGCCTGTCTGTAGGTAAATCCAAAAAATACTTTTTCATCGTTTTTATCTGCGAGAAATTGCGTTCTACGTGCTTGTATAACAGAGTCTTGTACAAAATTTGCACGCATGGGGTCAGAAATGTTGGCTATTGCCTCTTCAATCACGAATGGGTCGTTAGCAAATCTATCGGCATCTTTAGAGATTTTCCATGTTACGAACGAAAAAGATAAGCAGTACAAGCATGTAATAGCAATAATTACAGAAAAAAACAGAAATAAACCTTTGTTTCTCATTTGATATTTGTTTGATTATTAATTAATTATAATTTCTATTTGCAGAATTTTTGAAGGCTGCAAATATATATTATTTTTTTATGCCATCAATAATATTATCCAACAAAATACGTTAAACTAATTCACGAAAAAAACGATGCGCAAGAACATATTTTTATTGGTATTCTTTTTATTAGCTTGCAGTACGCTCTCTGCACAAGTTTTTCGTTTTGGGATTCCAAATTTGCTGGTTGAAGACCAAAAACGTTTCCGTTTTGGATTTTCATTGGGGATTGATATTGTGGATGTTAACCTAAAAACGAGAACAAACTATGTGCATCCGGAAAATATTTCCCCTACTAATGAAGTGATGCAAATCTTTTCAAGACCTACTCCTGCTTTTAACGTGGGTATTGTGTCAAATTTGAGGTTGGGAGAATATTTCGACCTGCGCTTTATCCCGGGGTTTTCTATTGCACATGATATAAATCTGTATTACCAATTTGCTGAGAGTATGCCCGACCCGAATCCAAGAAGAAAAGGGCAAATGAGCAATCTGATTATGAGAAAGATAGAGTGTCATTATATTAATTTTCCTCTATTCATTAAATTCAAGTCTTCGCGTATGCACAACGTGCGTTTCTATGCACTCGCAGGCGCGCAAGTGAGTATCAACATGATGAGCGGGAAAAACAATAAAATAGTATCAGTAAACCAACTTAGCGATACTAAAGTAGAGATTATCCCTATTATCAAACCTTACGATGTTCAAGCAAAAGGAGGGTTTGGCTTCGACTTTTATACAAATTATATTAAGTTTACTGCCGAGTTTAAAGTTTCTTTTGGGGTAATCAATTTGTTAGAATCAGAAAAAGGAATTAAAGATAAGAATAATATTCAACACTACCTCTCAAGTCCAATTGTTACAGGATTACAAAGTTTGAAATCTAAAACATTTACAGTTTCATTGATTATTGAATGATATATGGCAAACCAAGACGATTTATTTAAACAAATTATTGCCCACGCCAAAGAGTATGGGTATATTTTTCCTTCCAGTGAAATTTATGATGGGCTAAGCGCCGTGTACGATTATGGACAATACGGAGTAGAACTCAAAAACAATATAAAACAGTACTGGTGGAAATCTATTGTGCAACTTCATGAAAACATTGTTGGGATTGACAGCGCCATTTTTATGCACCCCACCATTTGGGAAGCCAGCGGACACGTGGATGCTTTTAACGACCCGCTTATCGATAACAAAGACTCCAAAAAAAGATACCGCGCCGATGTGCTGATAGAAGAATATCTTCAAAGATTGGAGGAGAAAATTGAAAAAGAGGTTGAGAAAGCTAAAAAAAGGTTTGAAAACTTTGATGAAGAATTATTTAAGAATACGAATCCTAATGTATTAAGAAGTAAAGAGAAGATTGAACAAGTGAGCCATCGTTTCTCTTCTTTAATGCAAGATACAGATTTAGCCGGCATCAAATCTCTCATTGAGGAGTTGGAGATTGCCTGTCCTATTTCCGGTACCAAAAACTGGACCGATGTACGACAGTTTAATTTGATGTTTTCCACGCAAATGGGTTCGGTGGCAGAAGGGGCCGATACTATTTTCCTACGTCCGGAGACAGCACAAGGAATTTTTGTAAATTTTTTGAATGTATATAAAACGGGAAGGATGAAAATTCCTTTTGGGATTGCTCAAATTGGAAAAGCATTTAGAAATGAGATTGTAGCCCGCCAGTTCATTTTTAGAATGAGAGAGTTTGAACAGATGGAAATGCAGTTTTTTGTACGTCCGGGCGAAGAAATAAAATGGTTTGAATATTGGAAAGAGGAACGAAAAAAATGGCATCTCTCGTTGGGAATTGCAGAGGAAAAATATCGTTTTCACGACCATGAGAAATTGGCGCATTATGCGAATGCCGCCACCGATATTGAGTTTCGTTTTCCTTTTGGGTTCAAAGAGTTGGAAGGGATACACTCGCGCACAGATTTTGATTTGTGCCAACACGAAAAGTTCTCCGGCAAAAAACTTCGCTACTTCGACCCCGAAACCAATGAAAGCTACGTGCCTTATGTAGTGGAAACTTCTATCGGCGTTGACCGTATGTTTTTGGCTGTATTGAGCAACGCTTACACTGAAGAAACGCTTCCGGATGGCTCAGTAAGGGTTGTTCTTAAAATTCCGGCCGTATTAGCTCCGGTAAAAGTAGCCGTATTGCCGTTAGTAAAAAAAGACGGCTTGCCCGAAAAAGCCCGAGAAATAGTAAATAGGCTCAAACCCCAAATGATGTGCCAGTACGATGACAAAGATGCAATTGGAAGGCGCTACCGCCGACAAGATGCCATCGGAACCCCTTACTGCATAACGGTAGATAATCAATCTTTGATAGACAACACCGTAACGATTCGAGAACGCGACACCATGCAACAAAAAAGAGTGAAAATTGATGAAATTTTGTCAGCACTTACTTGCTAATACAAAAGTGGATTATATTTCATTCCAAAATGGGTTCAAAATAATTTATACCGAATATCCCGATTTAACGACAAAAACCAACAACTTACTTCTGTAAATTATTGGTTTTTATTGCTTTTCGAGCTTTGGTGGAGGCGAACGGATTCGAACCGATGACCCCCTGCGTGCAAGGCAGGTGCTCTAGCCAGCTGAGCTACGCCCCCAATTTTTTTTGTAGTCCCGGGCAGATTTGAACTGCCGACCCCTACATTATCAGTGTAGTGCTCTAACCAACTGAGCTACGCGACTATGACTTGATAACAGAGTTGACTTTTGCGCATTATCGTCATTCCGAGCGCAGCGAGGAATCTCAACCATTACCAATTGTATAGAGATGAATTGAAATGTAGCAAACAAGTGTCGTTTTTTGAACGAGTTGCTCCAGAAAGGAGGTATTCCAGCCACACCTTCCGGTACGGCTACCTTGTTACGACTTAGCCCC
>Ga0209737_10002384_pt1 | contig 13162 bp, 10 predicted proteins | sample TergutCu122P3_FD_187284 | JGI IMG/M metagenome (GOLD analysis project Ga0209737, IMG submission 187284) | Cubitermes ugandensis P3 segment gut microbial communities from Kakamega Forest, Kenya - Cu122 P3 (SPAdes) (version 2) | ecosystem: Host-associated > Arthropoda: Insects > Digestive system... | reverse complement strand
TGGGTTAAATGCCAAAGGGCAAGCCGAAATGCCCCGTAAAAAAATCGATGCGCTTGTTGATTTCGTCAAAGGATATGGCGCGAAAGGTCTTGCTTATCTTGCCATTCAGGCTGATGGAAGTTATAAATCATCTTTCGCCAAATTTATGACCGAAGGTGAATTGACCGACTTAGTCAATGCGATGTCAGGAGAAGCAGGTGACTTACTTTTATTTGCCGCTGATAATAATGATCTGGTCTTTAGCGTCCTTGGTGCATTGCGTATGGAATTGGCACGGCAGATGGAGTTGATTGACGAAGACAAATTTAACTTCCTCTGGATTACTGAGTTTCCCCTATTGCAATACAGTGAAGAAGATGGACGTTATGTCGCTGTCCATCATCCTTTTACGATGCCGATGGATGAAGACCTGCATTTGCTTGATACTGAAGATTTGGGCAAAATCCGGGCGAAAGCTTATGATATCGTGCTTAATGGAACGGAGCTTGGTGGTGGTTCAGTGCGGATTTTCCAAAGTGATATACAGGAAAAAATGTTCAGCATTTTAGGTCTTGATAAAGAAGAAGCAAGAAACCGTTTTGGCTTCTTGCTTGATGCTTTTAAATATGGGGTTCCCCCCCACGCCGGGTTAGCTTATGGTCTTGACCGTTTGGTGATGCTTCTTACAAAAGCGGATTCAATCCGTGAAGTTATCGCTTTCCCTAAGATTAAGGATGCTTCCTGCCTGATGACCGGTGCGCCTGATACTGTGGATGTGAAACAGTTGGAAGAATTGGGAATCCGTCATTGCGGCCCCTGAGCCGCAATCTCACCTGACTGAACATGGGATTGCAACCTCTCGCAAGCGAGAGGATTCAAGCCCGCAATGACGAGGTCTTAGCGCAATGACTTCTACAAAATAAATCTATCTACAAGATGCACTAACTGATTAGATGTATCATGCGCTTCCTTCATATTAGTCACTATCACCTGGGTTTTTGCCGAAATATCGGTAGTCTGCTCGGCAACGAGGCTGGTCGTCCGCGCCCCTTCCTGGGTCGCTGATGATACCTCGCTAATTGCCCGCATCATCATTTGGATGGATGCAAGTAGTTGTTCGGCAGTGGAGCTTAAGTCAGTCGTCATATCACTCATATACATTGCATCATTATCATAAGAGTCAGCGGCGGCAAGCATTTCCTGATAATCTTGCAAAACTTCCTCCGAAACAAAGTTAAGCAGGTTGGTTGAACTTGAGGAAAGCGCATTAACCGCTGACATGACGATTTTGGTGATTGCTTGGATTTTGGTTACGGTATTTTTGGAATTATCGGCAAGATAACTAATTTCATTGGCAACAACAGCAAATCCGCGTCCGGCTTCCCCGGCACGGGCGGCTTCAATCGAAGCATTAAGTGCAAGTAAAGTCGTCTGGCTGGTGATGCCGAGGATGGCATCGGCAAGGCTGTTAATTTCATCAACCGCTTTGGAATCTTCGAGTGCTTTGGTAAGTGCCAATTTTATTTCATTAAATATTTTATTTGATTTATCAATTGAATCGCTTACATCCTTACCCAGTTTTGATGCACGGTGATGTATTTCATTTGACTTAAGCGCACCTTCTTCGGCTTTGTTCGCCACACTTTCAACGGCACGCTCAATTTCCGTTGCGGTTGCACTCATTTCTTCGGCACTGGCCCCGGTTTCTTCCATTCCGGCACTAAGCTCTTCGGTAGCAGCCGAGGTATCACTAATCCGGTCATTAAGTTTATCAAGCGTAATTTTTGTATCTGTTACTGAGCTGTCCAAAATTCCGGTAGCTGATTTGATTCCCCTGACAGTTTCATAAAGACTGTCACGCATTGCTTGGATATTGCGGGCAAGATGACCTACTTCATCTTTTTGCAAGCGGTACAATTCCGGGACTTGAACAGTTAAGTCACCACCGGCAATTTTATCCGTGACATAATTTGCACTTTTAAATGCCCCGACTATCAATGATGAAATCATAAATGCGAGTACTGCTGCCACAAATGCCATAGTGGCGATAATACTGACGGTATATGTCAGGCTTTGATTATAAATATTGTGTGCTTCCGACATCCTTTTTTCGGCGGTCTCCTTATCATAATTAACCAGCTCTTCCAGTTTTGAACGCAGTGTCCTGATCATAGGAGTCAGTACTTCGGCATTTTCATAACTTGCCTCTTCATAATCACCGGTTCCGGCGAGGCTGATAATTAGCCTTTGTTCATCAACATAATCGTTATAAAGCCTTTCACATTCACTAAATAAACGTATGGCTTTCAAATCACCCGGATCAAGTAAAGCCTCATATTTCGCCATTAACTCGGCATTTAATGCCAGTGCATCTTGAATGAACTTTAGATTTTCAGCGTAAAGATGGGCATTATCATCGTTTACAATCCGGTTTGTATAAGTGCTGATAAAGTTGATATTTGCTTTGGCTTCCAAGATATACATCGTAGACATATAATTATCTTGGTAAATGTTGTCGATACTGTCTTTTAATGTCCCCATATTGGCAATGCTGATAACCCCTATCGCCATCATCGCGCCAATCATCATAAAAAACGAGCCGAAAAGCTTCGTGGCAATTTTTAAGTTTTTGATGAAATTCATAATGTGTTCCTTTCAAAACAGTATTTAAATATTTATTAAATATGGTATGAAGGAGTTTTATTTAGTGGAACAAAATTCGACAAATTATGCAAAATTTTTAAAATGTAGTATAATATGTTTAATATAGATATGATATATAATGGAGGTGTGCCATTAATATGAACTTCTACAAACGTGTCGCCATCGTCTGCTCGTTAGTACCAGCGGGTCAGGTCGCGACTTATGGGCAGATTGCTTTATTATGTGAAAAACCGCAGAATTCACGCCAAGTTGGATATGCCCTTAACCGGGGTTTGACAGAAGAGGTTCTTTCCGGTTTGGCTGATGATGGAAAAATTATCGAGATTCCCGCCCATCGGATTATGAATCATCAAGGTCATTTATCAGGTGCTTCGGCTTTCGAACATCAGGATATGCAGAAATGGTATTTAGAAGACGAAGGAGTTGCCGTTGATTTTGATGTAAGCAAGCAAAAATACCGCGTAAATCTCAAGAAATACCAGTGGAAGCCGGAGTTGGAAGAGGTCGAGATGATTAAAGCGAAATTTAATAGTCTGTCAATATGAAATGAATGATGATATCGGTGCGGATTGACTGCTCCAGTCATTGACTATATCGGTTAAAAAGGTTGACAAACATCAACATATTGTAATATACTAGACATATCGTACATTATGTGGAGGAATTACAAATGAAATGTCCTTTTTGCGGTCATGAAAATACCAGAGTCATCGACTCACGTCCGGCAGAGGAAAACAACTCTATCCGGCGTCGGCGCGTCTGCGACGAATGCGACAAACGTTTTACGACATACGAGAAAATCGAAACCATTCCCCTGATTGTTATCAAGAAAGATAATAACCGCGAGACCTACGACCGGAGCAAAATCGAAGCCGGTGTCCTTCGTGCCTGTCACAAGCGCCCAATCAGCGCCCAGCAGATTTCCAAAGTAATCGAAGAAGTCGAAGCAATGGTTTTCAGCCGTGAGGAAAAAGAAATTGAAAGCCGTATCATCGGTGAGATGGTGATGAACAAGTTAAAGGATTTGGAGGCGGTAGCATATGTCCGTTTCGCCTCAGTCTACCGCGAGTTCAAGGACATCAATACATTCATGGATGAGCTTAAGCGAATGCTGGATTAAAAATTTATAGATTAATAAATAAATAAACCCCGATACAAGATATGTGTCGGGGTTTAAGTTACTCTACATCCTTTATCATTTCAAACGTATTCTTATTTCCCAACCTTTTGTACTCTATATTTGTCATAATATTTGACACAATAAGAACACCCAAGCCGCCTATTTCCCGTTCAAGCAAATCAAGCGGGAGGTCGGGGGTTTCCGCTTCCAACGGGTTGAAGGGTTTGCCGTCATCGGAAATGGTTATTGTAAATTTCTTTAGGCCGGGGTCGTAATTAAATAAAATTTCGATATCATGTTCTTTGTCATCGTCCCATGCAAATTTTATGATATTTGAAAATACCTCGTCCAAACAAAGGCATAAATCACTGCACAGATCGTCCGAAAATCCATGTTCTCTTGAGATTTTTTCGATTTCGCCGAAAATACTTCTCAGCTCTTTTAAATTATTTTTAACCACCACTAACTCCATCTCCTTTTATCAAATATTCTGTAATAAGCATTGTTATATCATCGGACTGTAAAGCGTTTCCAGCATGTTTTACGATGGCTTCCCTGACGTGTTTTGCGATTTCGGCACAAGAAAGATTACGGTATTGGTTAAGAGCCTCAAGGAGCGCATCGCTGCTCCATTCCTCGTCACTCTCATTAAGTGCTTCGGTAACACCATCAGTATAATGAAAAATCTTATCTCCCGGATTGAGTTTATCGCTATAAAGTGGGTATTCACTATCGGGGAAAAAACCGAGGGCCATGGTATTCGTTGTTTCCACAAATGAAAATTCGCCACCTATGCGACAAAAAGCAATGGGGTCGTGTCCGGCGTGGGCATAAACGCAATCACCTGTTTCCAAATCAACAACAGATATAAACACAGTAACAAACATACTGCTCGGATTATCCTCACACAAGCGGTTATTAGCTTTTCTGAGTGTGACAGCAGGGTCATAACCGCTTAATATATAATTCCGAATCAAAGTCTTTGTCATGACCATAAACATGGCGGCGGGCATGCCTTTTCCCGAAACATCGGCTATTACTTCGCAGAGTTTATTTCTATCTTTGTCAATAAAGAATATATCGTATAAGTCGCCACCCATTTCCAAAGCTGGTTCGACTGATGCGTAAATATTAAATCTCGGGTTATCACCGAATTTTTTTTCAACATTTGGCAGCATGTCGGCTTGAATTTGCGCGGCGATTCTAAGTTCGCCGTTAATCCGTTCACGTTCGGTGGCGGCAGAGGCGATTTCTGCCATATTTTTGACGATATTATCAGCCATTTGATTAAATACTTCAGCAAGGTTGCCAATTTCATCTTTTGTTGTTATATCAATCCTCTTATCAAACTCACCACCACCGAATGAAGCAACATCCTTTGTTAATTTTACTATCGGCTTAGTTATTACATTGGCGATTAAAATTCCGATAATTAAAATAATTATAACGCTGACGAGCAAAACAATCATCAATTCCCACACGACCGCCATTGCCATGGTACCCATGTCTTCCGAGGCTTTAGTAACAATCCTGCTCATTTCGAGTAGATTTGAAAGCAAAATCTCACTTTCGGGAACGACTACGCCGACAGACCACTTAACAGACGATAATGGTGAAAACGCAAGATAGGTCAAACCATACTCTGTTTCCTCTTGTGTAAATCCTTTCTCAAAATCCATCATACGCCGAAGCCCATCAGCGAAAGGAACATGCCTGTTATTGGCAAAATGCTCAAACCCGGCGGAACCTAATTCGGGGTGTACTATATACATCCCCCGTTTATCGAGAACAAAAGCATATCCTGTATCAAGAATTTGTGTACCTAAAATCATTCTTTTGAGTGTGTCCAATTGTATGTCAAACGCAACCACACCGATTAAGTCATTGTTTATGAAAACTGTTTTTGCTACCGTCATTACCATGCCGCCGCCGAACGCATCCTCGTAAACATCGGTAAAAATTACTTCTCCGGGTTTTTCAACCGCATCTATATACCAAGGCCTTGTCCGGGGATCATATTTCGGGTCATTAAGGGCGAGGGAAGTATAATTATAAAAAGTTCCATTTACAGTTCCGACAAATAATTGTAAAATATCAGGATTATCAGCAAGCGCAGGCATAATCATATTTAGGTTGGAGAGTAAATTTATATCACGTAATACATTTTCATTTTTTTCTAAATCTTCTGATAATAACCAAGTTCCCTGATATTCTCCTTCGGTAACATCACGTAAATGAATTAATTCCCGCCCATTGTAATACCCTGGATTTGTGTAAATATCCTGTACGGCGGATTCGATTAAAGTAACATTCCCTATAATTCCTTCAAAAATAAAATCTGCTTTCATGCGTTGTTCTTCAGCAATTAAGCTAAGAAAATTATATGCTTGGTCGAAAAGAGCAAGCTCCGTACCTAATATTGCATCACTTGCCAAGGCATTATTTATTTCTTCGGAGTAATTTGTAATATTCCCGATATTACTATAAGAAATGAACGCCATCAAAATAAGGGAAAGCATTAAAACAAAAATTAATGAGAATATAAATTTATTACGTATTTTTGTCTTTTTAAACATAGTTGATTTACCTCAAAGCAATAATCCCCATATGGTCATCATATATTGAACCGGTAAAAAGAATTAGTTCCTTGCGTGCTTCAGTGATTGTTATTGCGTCAATGCCTAGATTAACTTCTCCCTCAATAGCACTCGGAATAAGGTCTTGAAACTTCATTGTCAAAAACTCGACTCCCATTCCTTCGCGCTCGGCAAAACGTTTTGCAAGTTCAATGCTGTAACCTTTCAAGTCACCATTATCATCTATGTACGAAAAAGGTCGTGATTCTCCGCCGGTGGCAATTATTAGAACTCCATTTTGGGCGTGAAGTGTAATTTCGGGCATTTCGGGGTCGGGGTTTTCTCCTATCCATCGACTTTGCATATCCGCTATCGTGCCATCAGTTTCTATTTGGGCAAGGAAAACATTAAAGCGGTCAATGATATCTTGGTCGTTTGAAACAGCTCCCAAAGGACCAGAAAACATTTCGGGGGGCATGGGGATTACCTGCAGATTTTCGTTGCCTGGTTGGGCGGCAATAACACGGGCAATAGACAAATCAATCATAAAGCCATCAATTCTTCGGTTATTCAAATCCGCGAGGGCGGCTTCATTACTCGAGTAAAAGACTGCTGTTCCTTTTATATCATCTTTGGTGAGAGTACTGGTAATCATACCCGAAATTACACCTATTCTTTTTCCCTCAAAATCAAGATGGGTAAGTGTTACTTCGTAATCATTAAAATTGCTTACCGGTGTTTTGTCACTACACCCCGACATTAAAAAAGTGACACACAGGATTGTGACGGATACAATTATTAAACTCTTGCTGTACATATATGAACCTCCTATTTCAAAAGTATTTGGTCAAGTGCCACCATGCCGAGTACATTCGCTACAGTCCGGCTTGGATTAGTAATATGGAAGCTGCCTTCACCATGCAAATTTTTATATGTAGATAAAACCACCCGAATACCATTTGAGCTGAAAAATTTGACCTCACTCATTTCAAGGACAATTATATTAAAACCTTCTTCTATTAGTTTATCTATACAGGTTTTTAGCTCAGATGCATTTACTGTATCAATTTTGCCTTCCACTTCAAGCCACATTAACTTGTTGTATTTTATTGATTTAATAATCATGCCATCCATGTCGTAGAGTTTTTTAGTTATGCTTGTCGCTTCACACGAGTCACAAACCGGAAATAACGGCTGAGCGTTCCCTCCGCAGCCAAGACATACTTTTACACCATTCATAATAAATTTTCTCCTACTTCAAATTTTATTTATGTTCATCAGGTAAACAATATTTTGATTATATCCTGTCGATTTGAAAGTTCAATACGAATTACCTAAAACGCAAAAAAAACGACATAACTTGCAATAGCAAGAACACTTTAATGTTCTTGCCACGGCTGCATATGCAGACGTTAGTGTCAGCCTGAAGGTGACGCTTTCTTATCTTTGATTGCCGCAATTATGATGAATTTATCCACATCATATGAAATATCCATCAGCCCATCGTAGGAATTTATTATGTTTTTGATAATTCCGAGACCGTAACCATGACCATCAGAAGTTTTACTTGTTTTTATTTCACCTTCAAGCTCGATTATGTCAACCGCTTTGCTATTTTCGCAAATGACATTAAAATACGCACCTTTCCGCTTTAAGTCAAGAATGATATATCTATCCTTTTCTTCCGGTACATTTGCACAAGCTTCGATTGCATTGTCCACGATATTCATTAGTAAGCTGTATATATTCGGTTCGGATATATTTCGTGGTGATGCTTGTAAATTCAATTTAACATCCGCGCCGATTTTTTTTGCCCTACGTAATAAATCGGATATTATCGCGTTGATAATATAATTTTCATGGTGGGCTGCTTCGGTAATTTCACCGACTTGCCCTACATATTTTGCTAAATAATCCTTGGCTTCATCAAAGCGGTTGTCTTTAAGAAAGGTTTGCATTGCGGCAAGGTGGTTTTTCATTTCATGCTTGAATTCACCGATTTCATGTATATGGACCCTGCCTTGTTCATAATTTTTTATAAGGCTTTCGGCTTTTATATTCATTGCGTATTCACGCTTTTGCATTTCTTTTATTCTCTCGGCATATATGATTATCCCGTAAAATGTCAATGACATTAATACCAAAGCATACATAATATGGTACTCTACATTTACATTAACACTTCTATCAGACAGAAAGCGAATAACAACACTAACCGTCCAAACCGTCCACGCAACTAAATGAACACGCGCCAATATTGAAAAACGATTTTCAGACAAAGTTTGCAATGCAAAAATCACCGACAGGCTTATAAGTATAATAGCCATAATGATGTTATAACCGTTTTCGGCCTGCATAAAAGGCATAATGTGGGTGACATCTAAAATTAATGAAAATATTGTATAGGATATATTAATTACTATTGATACAAAGGCAAATTTTTTATATATTCCTGTAAAAGCCAAGTAAAAAAAGCAAATCATGGGCAGGGTGTAAACATAAAATATAAGATAGCATAAGTAGTATAAATTAAACGGGTAAAAATGAAGAAAAGATGTCGATGTGCCTGTCATTATATGGGCGGCAAAGAGGATATTCAAGGCGGCGAAGGTGATAAGATTAGCGTTGCCGGAGTTGCGTTTACCCGATACAACAGCCAAAAGCATTACGGCGATAAAAAAAACAAAGCAAATACCAACGATACCGTAATCCACAAGGAGCAATCTTGAATTTAACCGCTCAAAAGAAAGGCGCTCACCCATTATTTCATTGTAACGGTTTTCATTTGCGGTAAAAACAATCCGCAATTCTTTTCCTATAAATTCCGGGGTGATTTCTAAACCGTATCTTGCCCTGTGTGGGGTTTTATACCCGTTTTCCTTTGAAGAAAGTAAAAGAACATCGTCAATATATACGTCAACAAACTGTTTGAATGTATTAAAAGCGATATATTGACCGAGATAATCTCCGGTTATTATACCAGTTTCCGTTCTGATAAAATAACCACCGTCTGTACCGTATGAAATAATAAACTCATATGAAATCGGCTTTACCGTTCGCGAAAAGAGGGTAGCGGTACCGCAGATAATTAAGGTTATGGTTAACAATAAGATAAGAGTTTTTATCCGCTGTTTCATCATCAAGCACCCCCATATTCTTATAAAGTAACATTTATATTTTAAAAATTCAATAAAACAACATAACACGCAAAAAAATTGACATAACTAGCATTAGTACACCGTATTCTGAATCCTTGTGTGTAATTATGCAGGATGAGATTACATTCTGCAGCCATCAGTTTTCATGTATGCTTTTTAAAAAGGCTTTCTGTACATCTTTAGCGAAAGTACGGCTGATTGGTGTTTCAATATTATTTATGGATATGGCAGACAGACGGGTAAGCTCGCTTGTATTATGTAAATTAATAAGAAAGGCTTTGTGGCACTGGACGAATTGGTTTGCAGGCAGTTTTTCCAAAAGCTCGGCAAGCCTTCCAGGATAATAAACCGTTTTGTCGGTTAAGGTTATTTCCACCCGCCGCCCCACGGTTTCAGCGCAGATAATATTTTTCACTGGTATGCGGATGTTTTGTGTTCCCGATTTGAACACAAGATAATTGTTTAAAAACTTCTTGCGGTAATCAAGCAATATAAGACGTTCAAGCTCTACCGTGTTAACGGGTTTAATTAAATAATGAAGGGCGTTTACGTCATAACCCTGTAAGGCAAAATCCCGAGTTGAGGTTATAAATATAATTGTCGCTTCATTATCATGCTTACGTATTTCCCCGGCAAGCTCCATTCCGTTCAACCCGTCCATAATAATATCCAACAGAATCAAGTCGTAATTCTGTTGCTTTATCAAGAAAGAAGAAAGAAACTGGGAACTGTTTTCAAATATGTCGATGTGGTACTCAATATTATTTTTTATAAAAATATCGGTACATATTTTTTTCTGACTTTCGGAAAAGATTTTTTCGTCTTCGCATATGGCGATTTGATACATATAATTTTTACCCACTCATAAGGTAGGGCGGCTCCTACTGTTAAATGGGTACCCGTTTGCTAATATCGTTATACTCTATAAAAGTGAATGTGTCAACTATTGGGTTTTTAGATTATTGAGTATGAGGATTTATTCTTGCGCGGTCAAAGCATATATGATAATATGAAACATAGAAATTAAGGGTACAGCAACTGGGGAGAGGTATGTCAAAAAATTTAAAACGCAATATCTACAACATGCTAAGGGACGATGGAGTCAGAAGCTTTTCCAACCGCTTAGTAAGTGGTGGTATCATCGTCCTGATTATCATAAACGTGGTTTTGGTAGTCATTGAAGCCATGCAAGGATTCCCCGAACGGCAAAACAAGTTCTTCTTTTATATTGAGGCAATTTCGGTTGCCATTTTTACTATTGAATATATTCTTAGGTTATGGACGGCTGATTTGATATATCCGCGGATTGGATCTTCGAAAGCACGCCTTACATATATTTTTTCCCCAATGGCGATTATCGATATTTTGGCAATCCTGCCTTTCTATCTGCCGGTTGCCTTTCCTTTTAATGCCATCATTTTGAGGTTGTTTAGATTTTTGCGTTTACTTCGGATTTTCAAAATGAGCCGTTATACAGAAACGGCAACATCGAAAATAGTAATGGCTTCAATTCAAGAAGCTGTCATCATCCTTGATGCTGAACTAAATGTCTTAAGCACTAATCAAGTTGCCAAGGACTTATTAGATATTCATAATCTGGAAACTTATGCCCATGTCAGTAAAATTAAAAATTGGCCGCCGGAAATTAATTTTACCGGTGATGAAAAAGTGAGCCGGAAAATTAATTATGAAACAGCGGAAGAAAAATTTTACAGTTCATCAATAAACCCCATCCTTGAAAGGGAAAAACTTTTTAAGTATGTCGTGATAATCCGTGATATAACAGAAAGTGTCATGCTGGAACGAGCGGAAAAAGAGCGGATAAGAGGCGTTTTCGCCCGATTCGTTTCCCCGGAAATCGTCGAAGAATTAGTTGAAGGTAAAATTGAGCTTGAGTTGGGTGGTTCTATGAGGGATATCACCGTTTTGTTTGTTGATATCCGTGGTTTTACCGCTTTATCTGAGATTAGTCCACCTGAAAACGTTGTCAAAATGGTCAACAGATACTTAGGGCTTACCAGCGCTTCGATCCAAAATAACGGCGGAATGATTGACAAATATATCGGTGATGCGACAATGGCGATATTTAATGCCCCGAATACTTTAAAAAATCATCCGCTTTGTGCATGTAAAGCAGCCTTGGCGATGAAAAATGGTGCCACAAAAATTCATACTGAAATCCTTGCAGAATTCGGGGTTGATTTACAGTTTGGCATTGGAATAAACACAGGAAATGCCGTAATCGGCAATATGGGCTGTGATTTCAGGATGGATTATACTGCAATTGGTGATACTGTCAATACGGCGGCAAGGCTTGAAAAGAACTCGTCAAAGGGGCAGATTATTATATCAGATGCTACATATCAGCAGGTTAAAGATTATGTAAAAGTCACCGATTTAGGGATTTTGAATGTAAAAAATAAGCAAGTTGGCATCCACATTTATAGCCTTGATGGAATGGCCGGGGAAGATTAACTACGGGGGTAGGATATTATGGTTAAGCTTAAAGAATTATTAAAGCTTGGAAAAGTGGAAAATTTTTCAAAAAATCAGATTGTCGTAAAACAGTATGACAAAGTGGACAGTATTTATGTCGCTCTTAAAGGTACTTTTGGCGTCTACATAAATTCATACACGGATTTCCCTATGCGGGTAGCAAGTATCGGGGTAGGGAACTGTTTCGGCGAAATGTCGGTAATCGATGAAGGAACACGTAGTGCCACAATTATCAGTGAGGATGAATGTTCAGCGCTCTTAATTGAAAAAGAACATTTTGAGGATTTTATCAAAATCAATCCCCAAATGGCGTTCGCCATCGTAAAAACAATGAGCAAGCGGGCAAAAACAACGATTGAAATGGTACGGCAAGCCGGTATGGAAACTCCCGACCTGCCTGATTATCTGATGAATCCGAAGCAGGTTGATTCGGCGTCCGAAAAGCGGATGATGTTAGAGCTTACCCAAAAAATAAGAGAATTGAACATGATGCTTGGCATAGAAGAAACTATAAAAATAAGGATAAAACCTCTTTCTTCTGTCGGTTTTCCCCTTCTCCCCCCGGAGCATAAACGGTTTTTACAGTTCGACTCCTTTGATAATTCCATGATTTTGGCAAGGAGAGCCTTGGCATGCCCTTACTGCTTAACTAAATTTGAAGGTAGAATTCCTCTTTTTTCTTGTTTGGAAGAAAAGGAGCGGACATTAGACCAACGGATTATATATGTCAACTTTAATTATTTGTACTATCTTAATATTGTCTGCCCCAATTGCAATTATTGTGATGTATACCATGAATTTCAAAAGAGCGAAAGTATTGAACCGCCACGGATGACAGGTAACCAGTTCGTAAACAATGAAGGTTTTACCGGCTTCCAATTTGAATTACAGCATACACTTGATGAGGCAATCCTTAGTTATTATCTGCATCTAAATTGTTTGGAACTGGTTCAAGACCCTTCTTTTCGACAAGCAAAGGCATGGCATTGCCTTTACTGGCTCTATTCAGATAATGGTGAAACAGAGCTTACAATAATGGCCGCCCGAAATGCCATACAGTACTATAAGTATCATTCCGAATTCAATCGTATCCGTATCAAGACGGTTGACCAGTTAACCATCAATGTGATTATGGCGGAACTGAGCCTCGCGCTGGATGCAAAAGAAGC
>Ga0209737_10002383_pt1 | contig 13165 bp, 7 predicted proteins | sample TergutCu122P3_FD_187284 | JGI IMG/M metagenome (GOLD analysis project Ga0209737, IMG submission 187284) | Cubitermes ugandensis P3 segment gut microbial communities from Kakamega Forest, Kenya - Cu122 P3 (SPAdes) (version 2) | ecosystem: Host-associated > Arthropoda: Insects > Digestive system >... | reverse complement strand
ATCGGCCATCATCAAGTTGTATATTCTCTTATTTTTAAAGCAAACTATACAATATACAATATTTTTGTCAATGACAAAAACATTGTATATTGTACAGTTTGCTTTAAAAATAAGAGAATGTACAACCTGATAATGGTTGATGTAGCGGCCAAAACATGTCGTTGTTAAGACTGCTATGTGGAAACACCTCTTAGCAATACAAATAGTTGTGTTTGACTGCATTTATCAATACTTGTGATCCTATCAACACAATGGGGAGTCTCACCTGAAAGTTACTGCAGTATTATAATTAAACAGTACACACTAATATCAAATTCATCCAATAAATTTTTGTGTAAGACTCTCACCCATCCACGAAAAAAGATGCAGCAGTTTGAATTTCTCCACATGCATTAATATTATGTACTTAAAGTAAAAAAAGAGTACATTATTAATTGCAACATGTGTAGGAATATAACAACTAGACCATGCTTTTAAAAAGAAATTTTATTGGAAAAATTAAAACAGCGTGGCCCACGAGACACTCACACAGTGATGGGCCAACTGCTGGAAGCCGCAATATATTCAAAGAGGAACAATGACTGTCCTGAGTCAGAGACAATATCAGAAGTGATAAAATGGTCCATGAAGACAAGTGGCAATGCATATGAGATCTTACAGACAAAAAATTTACATGAAACAGTAAGACATCACAACAAATACACTGTGCAATGGTCCAACACAACATATATCCATGTAACAAAACTGTGGATTGAAAATATCAACAAGAATATAATATATACTAAAATAACTCTGCCATAAAAAGAAATACTGCAAAGATCATTAAGAGGTATCAACTGAATATTTCCATTTGCTATCCATTATTAGGAATTTACACTAAGAACTGAATTCTGTATCACATACTTCTTCTGCTTCAATATATTATTGTATATTAAACATATAAAATGGTCTGCCATGATAAACACATCAGTATTTTTGTACAACATTACAACAGTATTTACAGATTACTTCAGCACCCATTACTTTCCACAAAGTATCACAGTCAGAAATGGTACAAGTGTTCCTGGCAATGGCAACATTAACTGATGTTCAACATTATGTCTGAATGTGGTTATCTGGAGCACAAGTATTTGCAAATGATCTGTATGAACAATCTGTACAGCAGCATATTCAACATACATTATGTGGGCTCAGTGGAGGAAGGAAGCATGAAAACCAACTGCAATCCAATTACTGTTGCATGTAGTACAAAGAACTTGTGACTTTAACAGTACCTGGGCTGTTAGAGTGAGAGTGAAATGTCAAGTGTTTGCCTCTTCCTGAAATTCATTCATTCCTCTAACAACTGACTAAAATGATGATGTCAATCCAGAGACTGCATAAGAATGGGCATCATATCTCAATTAAAAAGTATGACGCAAAATACATGAAACTTGGAAGATGTCCACATATTCTGTATACTGCACTGGCCTTAACGTTAATTTATTTCAGATACAAATTTGCTGTTGCAAAACGTGTGCACTTCTGGTATGTTGATGCAGCTGGAAATCATTTTTAATTGTTTTCTTAAGTATTTTCATCATGAAGTAATTTGAATAACAGCTTTAAAGGCCATATTTTGTGTCACTACTAGTATATGATGATGATCCACACTTTGGAGATTGACCACATTAAATTTTGGCTTCATGTAACGTGGGCTACAATTTATTGGTAGCATCCAAAATTATACTATTAGTGTGTACCTATTAATAAAATTTGAATGAAATCAAATAGGAAGTTCTAGATGAGAAACACAGTATCCTCACTATGCATTCATTTCATGCCACTCCCCACCTTCCTCCCACCCACACATTGCAGGGTAAAAACCCAAAACTGACAAATCCTGCGCACATTTTTTTTATCGTTGCACAGTGCATCTTAATATAATTGCTTTACATTTACCAACAGATGTACTTATTTATTAGTCTTAGAAAGTACTAAAATTTACATTAAAATTTGTACTAGAATGCTCCTACATGTTTCAGTCTATGATCATCATCAGGGAGCTTGTATTTGAGCCTACTAAAGCTACAGTTGTTAAAAACATTGGGTAAAATTACGTCATTATGTACTGTGCAGTGGTGTGCATATGCTTCCACACCACTGCACAGTACGTAACGACATAATTTTACCCAATGTTTTTAACAACTGTAACTTTAGTAGGCTCAAATACAAGCTCCCTGATGATGGTCATAGACCGAAACATGTAGGAGCATTCTAGTACAAATTTTAATGTAAATTTTGGTACTTTCTAAGACTAATAAATAAGTGCATCTGTTGGTAAATGTAAAGCAATCCTGTGCACATTTGTTACTCAATACAGTATACAAGTCAAAATAACTGACGGCAGGCGATAACAAAAATGAAGAGTTGTAATTCACGGCAGAATTAATTAACATGTACCGGGAAACTAAATAAAACTGCAAATTTTGTTGAAAGATTTATAAAAGAGGAATATTTAGGAAAGCTGTGCAAGTGATACTGATGAATAACCTAATTTACTTGGATACACTGAGTCTGTTTCCCACTACAGAAGTAACCAGCAAGCTGATGAACAAATGACACGCCCTTTTATCACATTTCAAACCAACCAATTCACACAATTTTATTAAACAATAAAATATATTTTAATAAAATTGTGTGCATTAGTTGGTTTGAACTGCAATTGAATAATATTGCACAGAATGGAGAATGTGATGAACATCAGTTCTTGTTTCCTTGTGCCTTACTTTTGCATTTTGGAACAATTAAGTATCCTCCCTATTAACTTCTTTTTCCAGCTTGTAGGGCTGTCATGACAGCTGGCAGCGTCACAGTACCAATGATAACAATCACCGATAAAAATATTCACTACACTCAAAGTAACATTCACTGAACTGTAGGGATTTAAACATAAATGGATTGCTCATCTCTAGTATGTTCCATTGATGGACAGACCAGAAGCAGTATTCTGTTTAATCTAATCAATAAAATTACAGGACACAAAAGGTGAAAAACACAAGCACTTACTGGACAACAATGCCTTTGTTATCATGGACATTGTCATATATGACCTAGGTTCAAGATATGTCATCTGGTTATTCTTTCTGTATTTTAAAATCATACAATCTTTCCCTTAGGTTATAAGTCATGATTCAAGTAAGTGGTGAAGCATTAATATGGCCACACTGGAAAGTCATATTTCATGGCTTTTTTCCTGAAAGCACTTCACATACTGGCAATAACTCATGTTACACATCAAAATTTATACACACCATTTATGTGCACTGCAATAACACTCTATGTTGGGAAAACAGATGAATTAATTTACAGTGACCATGATAACATGACATGATGGAAGCCAAATCTGTTCATTGGCCACTTCCATCTGACATTGCGCCTAGAAGGATATTGTCTATAACATACATGTCAAACTCATATACATTTGTCAGCCAATTTTTGTAATTTGACATTGTGGTCCATACTCCATCATCATCAGACGAAGGAAGAGCCTGACGTGATACTAAAAATGTACTTATGTATTGCATAATTAACTGTAACTTATGATTCTGGCTTTTGGAGTTTAGCCATATTGTAAGTTTTTGCAATCAACCCTAAAGATGGTGACTGCAATGTATGCCAAAATACTGAACAGCCTTAACATTTGACATGGCTATACCCCACTTTCCAATGTTAGAAAACACTTATGTAGATTTAAATGTGTCTTTTTTTGTACCTCCCTTGTTAAAAATAATGCATTGTGAGGATTTATGAACATAGCAGCTGATTGTACAAATCCATTATTTTTATTTTGGAATTTAAGGAAAATTCAAGCTACAAAAATTACACAAAATTTTGTACGAAATGAATGATTTATGTAACAGAAAATTAATCCTACCATTTTGGTATATCTTACACATGATACACACACATTTCTTACTAGAAGGTATGGTGCATCTTCATATAGTTTACAATCCTGCTTTGTCTTATCACAATTAACATTAATTATGGTGTGCACAAACATGCTGAGTCACCGTTCGCAACTTAGGGAACCAACAGTATTAAACAAAAAAGCAAAGCAACAGCCAGAATACTGGTACAATGTGCCATAAATATTATCCAAGAAACCTTCTGAACTTCAACAACCTGTCATAATCTCACCTGTTCTGTTTGGAAGATTGTCACTATTCAAAATTTGTCACAATTTTGGAGACAACACGAGTACAATATAAACCATAAGTCGACCAGTAAACCTTTACGAAGTACTAACCGTCATGCCCCATCCAAATTGTCAGAGTCATGGAATGATGCAATTTATTAACAGTGACATCTGATTTTACTCTTCTCACTGCGTATGCTGTCGGTAGGAGAGATCTGCCAACAGCACAGCAAAATTGAATACCTCAGCTACACAATCCAGTCATAATCCAATTATGAAGCACCTATGCTCACATGATGTGCAACAGCATGATTCCAATCACGATTCAAAGCAGCAACTAGTGTATTATTAGATCCCTGTCCTCAATTCCACTACTGTGCACTCTTGATATACTGGTATATCATCTTTCAACACACAGATGCAGAATAAAAAGCCATTATTCAATCTCAATTCATTGACATGTGTGAACATTTTGCACTGGCACTAGGAGCTAAATTACTGGTTTTGAAATGCATCAAACTGAAGTCCATAAGCTCCTAAACATAAGTTTTATGTCATCACTATACAGTTGCAGGTTTACTAAGCAAAAGAGTACCTTACACATAAGTAGATCCAGCTTGTGTGCGCGAAGACCGTAGTTTTTGTTTTTGGAATAATATCATGTGGCAAAAATTTTGTTTTATCGCTTCCAAGTTGATACTTGTGCTGTATGTCTCCTACACTACTCTGTGGTTATGAATAAAACTGCCAGTACAGCAAGGTTAACTATATCAATCACAATTTCAACATTGGCCCACAAATAATATTTTAAAATACTGCATTAAAACTATATTATGTAAAATTAAGAAAAAGTCTATTTTCATCAATCTGTATTCCCCCCCACTTTGATGCAAGGACTGAAGAAAGATACACATACTTCACAGTATCTTGGATGGCTGAAAATGAATCTTATGGCTTGACAGGCATGGTAAAAAAGGAGTATGTATTCTCATGACAATAAACAGTACATACTTGAAACAAAACAAAGCAAAACAAAACAAAAACAAAAATTCATGAAAAGACGAAAGTTCAGTAAACGCAATTTCTGTATGCCATATTGCACTTGACTGAATGTAACTTACGATACACATAATTGGGGTGTGAGGGGGAGTGGGGAAAGACACATTGAATGTGTAACTTGCACACATTCAAATCTGTTGGGCATTCTTCTGACAGTATGTGGCAACATGATCCACACGAAGTCTTACATGAGGACCTTTGCGCACATTATAATACATTATAATTAAAACTGAACACACTCAAACGAAAGCTGTGCTCTGTCTCGACAGTAAAGTACACACAGTGCAGTAAAAGAGTAGAACTATACCTTAATGAACTGTAAACAGAGAAAAGAAACTGTACATGTCAGTGTGTGTGTATATACATATATATGTGTCATAACACAAATAAAAATATAAAATAAAATATTATTTGCCAAAAATAAGTTGCGGTGTAAACAAACTACACACTGTTTAAATTCTGAACTATGTTTCATCTAAACATATTCAGTGCAATTTTAGTTTAAAAAAAAACCAATTATCAATTTTATCTTCATGCAAGAAAAACACCGTCAGCATAACAGATCTGATTAAACATAATACCAATAATAGCACTTATTTTTTTTATTTAATTACAAGCATTATTTCAAAAATAAATTACCAAATTACCTAAGTTATAAACGCATGGTCAAAATATCAGATGTGATGTTAATACAAATGAGAATTTGTTTGTTAACAAAACTCCCTTTTCTAAAAAAACTTTTTCCAAAGATAATACTTTCACCACCATTGTCTCACACAAGGAAGGCTTCAAATTGTGAACTCACCTTACCCTCATCATTAAATGCACACTCTATACTTGGTCACTAACAAAGAACTTTGGTTGGGATGTGATGTTCTTGGTAGATATATACAACTACATTTTTTGGGGATACCCCATACAATGGACATGCCTGGAAAATCAAGGCACAAATAGTTGATTCAGCTGTAGAAAAATCAAGAACACTTTCTCTACTGTATAGATAATACAGCACTGAATGAGATGGGATGAGTTCCAAGTGAGTTATCAATAGACATGGATTTTGAAGAAGCTGATCATGATGTATTTAAAGGCACTACACCAGCAACTGCTGGGATACTCAGGAAATGTCAGGCAAGATGGCAGATACATTTTCTGGACACAAGTCTACTACATTAAGATTCAGGCACCAACATCATTTTATGAAACCAGATGACTTTGAGGACATCCCTGTCAGCAGAATACTGCAATTTGCTCAAGGTGTAGGGCTACTGAATGCATGAGCTAAAGGGCTGCACAAAAAATCGATAACAGTCGAAGTGCATGGGACACTGCGGAGCCTGCCCTTCTGTAGTCTATTCTATTGTATAAGTCTACTCTTTTACTACTAGACAAATAAATGATGATAATACTACTGGCAGAAAATGTATTCATGCTACCTAACAAATATCAGATGTGACATGTGTTACTGGTAGTAGAGGAACTCTACGGACGTTCTGCAGACAAAAGGAACATATACATGATAATTCCTTAAACTGTCCATAAATACAAAACCCAACTAAACTAAACCTAGCAGAGATGGGTATATCCAAAATTATGTATGTATTATACTTCTAAATGAGAATGGTGCAATAATAAAAAATTTCCACTAAAGCTACATTTCCTTTTGTATTAACAAAGTCACTCAAATATAAAATCACTATGACTAACAATGATCTTCCTTGATGAACCATACTGATGTGTAAAACCAAGACACATTCTGAAACAAAACTAATGGACAGTGCTTGAAAATGTCATGCTCGTTGAAATGTCAAACTGGCTAACCACCAATTGAAATTTAGGTTCAAATAAATAATAAAATCAATGGAAAACAGTACATATGCAGTTTGCTCACCCATCTGTTATCAATTAAAAGTTATTCCATAGTACATCCTACATATACAGCAAGCATGGAGATGAAGCTCCACTCAAACCAAATTCATAAACAGTTAAATGTGATGATCCTACTCACTACCATATGAGAGATGCTGCAAGAAGTGCCATGCGAGTGTGATAGATCAAAAGATGTCCACCTCACCTATCAGGAAATGAACCTTCACTATGCAATGCACAACCAGCAACTAAATTGTTAAACTTAAGGTCCACGCTTATTGCATGATGTCAAATAACGTTTTTACACACTACAGAAGTACATTCATGTTCTCTGCATATACTGTATACAACTAATGTAGTACATGTTGTAAGCTACAGGTAAAGGTAAAGTTGCCCCTTTGCTTACTATGGAGGCATGGGGGAAGTGGAGGCACAGCTCCATTCATTCTTAACCATGTCGCTATATGTGAGTGCTCAGCTTCACAGCCCCACCACTGTACACCCTGGAAAAAGATCCTAGTACTTACAGAACAGAAGGCCTTCTGGACCCCAGAGCTGGTCTGGACTCTTTGGAAAACAGCTTTTACTGTGCCAAGAATCACACGACTTCTCACTTGCCCTGCCTGTAGCCTAGTCCCACAATGTATCTTTTTTGTTTCTACAAGGTATCACAAAACCTAAAGACTAAAATCTTGGCTATTTTGTTACCACTCTGTTGGTTGCTTTGCATTATCAACATAAAATTCCCCACTTTGTACTCAACATTGTGGGTTAAATTTCTCACAGCGTTTGCTTTATACTAAAAATGGCAAACACTGCTAATATTGGCAATGTCAGCAATTAATGTGCAAATATCTGAAGATCACATACTGCATCAATTCTCAAATGACTACATGCTTGCATGCAGGTCAAAGATTAAATACAGACACTTGATTTACAGAACTAAACTTAAAATAGCACACAATACCATACTCATTTTTTCACAACACAGAAATGACTGAAGAAACAGAATTCATATAAGACAATAACCAAATCACCTGGCCCAATAAGCTAAAATAAAAAAGACCTAAGATATTACACGTTACTATAAATGTCAAAAATGATGAACTAGGCATTTTAATAAACTCTGGACCTTTCAAACAACATTAATTTTAACACCCCCAACAATTTTTGGAGTCTCTATACATCGGGTTTCTATTACTATGTCCATCTGACAAATTCATCCACCTTAAAACCAAGTTTCCTCATTCCTGAATACAATCTCATCGATGCGTCTGGTGTAAAGGTAAGATCACTTAATGCCCAACCACTGTACCACTGAAATGTAAACACAAAGATCCACACATTCATGGATTCTGTAAACACATATAGTTCTGCGTGAGAACAGACAAATGCACAGCCAGTCTCAGCATGATGGGGAGGAGAATTACTGGCAATTGACATGTCCACCACTATCAACTTCCCATCTTGGTTCAACCTCATTCTTGATTAGATAAACTGAAATTAAACCACTAAAAGTTTCAAGCATTAATAAGTGTTATAATGCAGACTGTCTTGTAGAATTAAAACATGGATGTGTCAATCAGAAAACAGATATATAGGTACACAGATTTGCCTATTCAGCAAAATGCTGCATACTTTCAAATACTATATTTTTAATCAAATGATATACAAATACACAGGGTGCGTCTAATATGACTGGACAAATTCGTGAGTGAATTACCCACTCAAAAACAAGGATAAAAGTGAATGTCAGTACACGTTTGCAATCAGTTTTCGAGGTACAGCCCAACAACCCGCTGACCTCAATCCTTTGGATTTTTATAAGTGGGGACACTTTAAAACCCTAGCATACTCAGGTCCAATTGAAAATGAAGAGACAGTTCACGGACACATATTTATGGCTGTCAAACTATTCACAACTGCCCCCAACCTTTGAAAGGGCGCAACAGTCTACGATCAGACACATCCACATGTGCACCGATTCAGTGGTAATAATTCAACCATTATTAAGTGGGAACACATATTGTACTTGTACTAGGGCAGTTATAAGTAAAATATTTCATAGTTAAGGCATTTCTTGTTGAAGGTAATCTTGCAATTAAACTCAAAGACTTCTAGACACATTTATGAGAATTTATTTCTTTGTTTTCATATGAAGAACTCACTCTTCAATTTGTCCCATCATTTTATCACGAAGACCACTATGCTTTTCAATGCATCCATATCATCAGGCATGCATGCATGCTGAGTTATAATTTCAGGAATGCATTAAAATTACAATAGAAGACTGTACCTTACAAGCTATAAGGCTAGAACTGAACACACTTCAGTCTTAATATCATGTACAACACTATACACAAGGAAGAAGTGTCTCTAGTATCACGTGGACATATTTTGTTTGTATTATTTTGGTTTTGCAAACTTTTGTATGTCACATACATAAACAACTGGGCAGTGGTCTTATCATATGTCCCAAGCATTAACTTGTTAATACAAAACAGGTAAATACTTGTTATGTACCAAAAACATACAAAATATCATTATCACATAATATAATTAGGAACACAGACACCCATGAGATGCCATCAGCAGCACACTCCAATGAATATGCCAGATCATCAAAATATAACATCATTACAAGTGACCAGCACATGGTAAATGATCCTGAATTTCCTATGAAAGTGATTATCAGTAAAACCACTGCAACACTGTATCTGACACAAGAAAGCTCAGAAGCTTAAATTAATACAAATGAAATGTATGCACACAATACTAGAGACACTTCTTCCTTCAAACATAATTTTACACATACTATTAGAACTTAAACATACATTAAATTTTGGACTTTTTAACTTTTAATGTACAGTCTAGTGTCATAAATGACAACTCTGCATGCATGCATGCATGCATGCATGCCTAAAGTTCATAATGTTGTACCAAAACACACAGTGGTATATATTTGCATATCACTGTCATAATGGTTGTATTTAGATAACAAAATACAACATGGTGCAAGAATATTTAAATGTCTGTGTTCACTCAGGTGTGGGCATCCCCTTGGTCTCATTATCAATAAGACTTCCCTTGTAAATGTTGCACATGAAAGGTAAATCCCATATTCACTTCCACTCTACATTTCTAAAGAATGTATCACCTCACAGGAATTCCATACAAATGTTTAATTTCAAGTCAAGAAACAATCTGACCTTTGCACATGTACGCATTTCAAGCACTGTCACTGAATTAACAAGTACGGTGTAGACAGCACACTTATATGGGTATGTACAAACAATATTATCAACACATTAAAACTATGACAGATAATCCTAATGCTATCTAACAAAACTTCTTCCAATAAACATCTGCTTATACATCAACAGTTTAATAAACTAGCTGAAGAGGTACAACTATAATTTCTCAATGTATAACTTAAATGTTTTAAGAACGTAAAGTCATGGAAAGTCTTTTTCAAAATAGAAGATGGGCTCTGAAAATTGCACAGCTACATTAGACAAGTTTAATTATGCAATGAAATACCTCATCACAGTTTTAAAGCTGCAGTGTGTGTGCTGCAAGACTGTGCACTATGTACGATACTTCAAACATCGTCTCCGCTGTATTACACGCAACATATCATTGGTGATCTCTTACAGCACTACCCTTACACATATCATTCAAAGTGCAAATCTCTTTTGTAAGGCTTGTGAAGCTATCAGTCATGTTCTCCACGAGTTCCACATCTCTTGCTTGCTGCAGCTGTTGCTTGTTTTCAGATAAAGTAAGACTACTGGACAGATTTTCTGAAAGATTTGGCTCCATTAAACCCATGCTCACCAAATCACCAGAATCTAAACTAAACTGCTGCTGATTGTCCAAGTCCAATATATTACCGTCAGTCACAATGGGGCCCATGTTTTGGGTGACAGCCATGTTTGGTGTCATTGGAACATTAATCCCTGATAGTTCTAAAACTGGTGCAAGGTTCAAAGGCACTGTGGCACTACTGTCTAGTCCTTGGGCAATACCCAAAGAACCCAGATTGATATGGTTCATTCCTATCATGCCAGATGCTCCCACAGGTATGCCTGAGTTGTGTTCACTTGCCATGCCTGACAAGACTGAGGCATTTGCTCTGATCCCAGTCAGCAACATATTAGGAGTTGTGGTGTTCATCCCAGAAGAACTGTTAAACAAAGTGATTCCTCCTGCTCCAGCATTTAAGTCATTCACTCCAACAGATACGTTCCTAGTCACTCTTCCAGCACTCATGAAGTCAGTATGCCTTGCTGGCATATTGTATGTCACAGAACCCTGCTCATAAGCAAGTCCAGGACCATGCATACCTTGGTATGGATGTGACAGAGGAGCACCGTAGTCCATTGGTGAAGGGGTACGGCCAGCACTGTGAGGGGAGATGGAAGGTTGAGGGGAAGGACTTGCCATGGCTCCGTATGGTGACCTAATGCCTCCTTGAAACACATATGGTGGGGGAAGCTTTATCTCTGCAAACAATCATAAAAAAAGCATTACTGAAAATCCAGACACCCATAACATGAGGCATAACACAATGATACATACCTACATGCAACACCTCACTAATGATTCAAGTCCATCATAAGCACAAACTACTAACCTGTTCAGAAATTAAATACTGGAAAGATAAAATTTGTCTGTAATATATACTTGCGTAGTAATGAGAATTGAGTTGTAAATATTAAACTCTTCAAATGTAACAGAGTTAAAAAATGGTGGAAAACAATCATGTAAAATTACAAGTAAATGGAAGAGCAGAGTTATGAGGAAAAAACTCTCACTGAACAGTGAATAAAAGAAAGAGGGAATAAAAAAAGCATCACTGCAGAGACAAGTATACGTAGTAAAATGATGTATATATTCCTTTAATTGCTTTCATCTACGCTGCAAAACTAGAAGAAATTATGAATAAATAATTATCTGTGTTAATGATGTGATTTTTTGCAGTATCCACTGTTACACCCTTCAACTACAGACACAAACTTCAGAGATTTGTGCTGTCACCATGCTTTTAACATTTAATACACAGAGAGCTTTTTGACTAAATATGTAAGCAGAGAGAGTATTTTTTATCACTGGACTGCTCAATGCAGAGCAGATGGCAATGTTGCAGCATAGCGACTGATGATGCAGCCTGCTGTGCAGTGCTCAGCCTGGTCATAAAAAAATTCTCTGTGTGCTTTTGGTCCACTTGTGTCACAAAATGTATGTCTGATTACAGTGGTTCAAAAACTACAGCAACACAGCAAATTTATCCTTAGTGAAGGAGGAAATGAAACACAAATGAACACTGGAAAGCTAGCCTCACTGTTACAAAAAGTGGATGACTTGCCTGTTGGCTCCATCTTGATGACAGGCAACATCTGATGTGACAGCAACGAACTTGGACCCTGGTCACTACCGGTTATTTGCTGGTGCTGCTGCTGCACCTCTATTGACACAGAAGAGTTTCACATAAGCTAAAGGTACAAACTCCCATACCTATTTGATCCAACCTCCCAAAATATCACCATAGGACTAGTAAAGAGAAAAGATCTCTTTGTACAATTGCCTCCACTTCTCCTTACATCCCCGGGATCCAGATATATTTCTTAGCACTTCATTTTTAAATACATGAAATGTATGTTCTTCAAACATGGTAACACACATCACTTAACCATATAAAACACTCTTCATCTTAACCTCAGTGTCTTCAGAAAGGAGTTTCGGAATCAAAAAGAAAATTAGGGCATTTTTCTCTTCATTTCACCAAGATGCATGATGACATTTTTGACAGCTTTCAAATGTATTTCAGTTTAGATACATTTTCAGAGTATTCAGCAAGATCAGATCAGGGATATGATGCCATGTAGTTTCAAAGCACTGTGCAAAAGGACAAAAGTGCATTTTATGTCAGGACAAAACAGTGGAAGCAATATATACGAGGGTTGGAACTTTAATAGTGGCAACTATTTATTTACAACTGATACAAAATAGATACATGTTTCGAAGTTTTACTGTCCTTCAATGTAGTCACCAGCACTG